>Ga0180301_10000772_pt1 | contig 25084 bp, 20 predicted proteins | sample GuaBasSediGuay16_FD_121797 | JGI IMG/M metagenome (GOLD analysis project Ga0180301, IMG submission 121797) | Subseafloor sediment microbial communities from Guaymas Basin, Gulf of California, Mexico - Guay16, Core 4569-2, 12-15 cm | ecosystem: Environmental > Aquatic > Marine > Hydrothermal... | reverse complement strand
GTGGTGAACATCAGCGCCGTGAAGATCGTAAAGGGCCGGGGGGGCCTTCCCCTGCCATTCGGAGGCCCATCGGACGACCCGATGCGTGATTTTTTCGAGCGCTTCTTCGGGGATCGGGTTCCCAAGGAGTTCAAGCAGCGGGGTCTGGGCTCGGGCTTCATCATCGACAAGGAAGGCTACATCCTCACGAACAACCACGTGGTGGAGAAGACCGACGAGATCAAAGTGAAACTCCACGACGAGACGGAATACGATGCGCAAATCGTGGGTCGTGATCCCAAAACGGACCTGGCCCTGATCCGCATCCGCGCCGATCGGCCCCTCAAGCCTCTGCGGTTCGGCGACTCGGACAGCCTGCGGGTGGGAGACTGGGTGGTGGCCATCGGCAATCCCTTCGGCCTGGGAAACACTGCCACGGCGGGGATAGTGAGCGCCAAGTACCGGCACATCGGGGCCGGGCCCTATGACAACTTCATCCAGACGGACGCCCCCATCAACCCGGGCAACAGCGGGGGACCCCTGCTCAATACGGATGGGGAGGTCATAGGTATCAACACGGCCATATTTTCACGCAGCGGCGGCAGTATAGGGATCGGTTTCGCCATACCCAGCAACATGGCCCGGGACCTGCTGCCCCAGCTCAAGAAGGGCAAGGTGGTGCGTGGGTGGCTTGGGGTCATGATCCAGAAGATCACGCCCGAACTCAAAGAGAAACTGGGGCTTCGCACGGAACGGGGAGCCCTCGTGGCCGACGTGACCCGGGGCGGGCCTGCGGAAAAGGCCGGCATCCGCCGGGGGGATGTGATCACGGCCTTTGACGGGAAGCGGATCAGGGAAATGAACGAACTGCCCTACCTGGTGGCCTCAACACCCGCGAACAAGAAGGTCACGGTAACGGTCCTGCGCAAAGGCAAAAAGAAGGAATTTCGGGTCAAGATCGGGGTTATGCCGGAAGAGCCGGGGACCACCGTCGCGGGGGGCGGGTCCGCGCCGGACCTGGGATTGACTGTGGAGGAACTCACCCCCGAACTGGCCTCGCGGCTGCGGATTGAGGACGCGCGGGGGCTGGTGATCACCCGCGTGAGGCCCGGCTCTCCTGCAGCCGAAGGAGGTCTCAGGCAGGGGGACGTGATCCTTGAGCTGGACCAGGCGCCGGTGCGGGACGTCCGGGACTTCGAACGGAGGATCCGGCAGTACAAAGGGGGAAGCACGATCCTCTTCCTGGTCCGGCGGGGAGAAGGAACCATCTACCTGACGGTCAAGCTGAACGACTGACCTTCCTGCGGGGAGCGGGGGGCTCTACCCAGGCCCCCGCCATCTCCGGGGACGCCCTTTTTCCTCGCACCATGGACGCCTCATCCCTTTCCCTTGCCGCCCCGGCCAAACTCAACGTCCGTCTCAAGATCACGGGGCGAAGGCCCGACGGGTATCATGACCTGGTCTCTCTCATGGTGCCCGTGGACCTCTGCGACCGGTTGGTGATTCGCCCCGGGCCCAACGGAATGGCGCTCCACTGCGAGGGGCGGCCCGTGCCGGGGGGCCGGGAAAACCTCGTGCACCAGGCGGCCCGCGCGTTTTTCCAGGCGACCCTGATTCCCGCAGCGGTTTCCATCACGCTCATCAAGAAGATTCCCGTAGCCGCAGGCCTCGGGGGCGGCAGCAGTGACGCGGCCTGCGTGCTTGGGGCCCTCAACCGGTTGCACGGACGCCCCCTGACCGAGGCGCGATTGCAGGATCTGGCGCGGGAATTGGGGGCGGATGTGCCTTTTTTTCTCAAGGGTCGCCCCTGCCTGGCCCGGGGCATCGGAGACATCCTGGAGCCCGCCCACGGCTGGCCCCCGTTTCGGTACCTGATCGTCACCCCTCCCCTCGCGGTCTCCACGGCATGGGCATACGATAACGTCAAATTAAAAAAGTTGACAAGTAATGAATATGACTATATAGTGCGGCACCTGAGGCAAGATCGCATCGATGTGTCGGCGATCCTGGAAAACGACCTGGAAGCGGTCACTGCCTCGCGGTTTCCTGTCATTGACACGATCAAGCGATGCATGATGGAAGCAGGGGCGAATGGGGCTTTGATGACAGGAAGCGGGCCCAGTGTCTTCGGCATTTTTGATTCAACAACCCGGGCCCTTGCGGCCAGGGAAGTATTGATCCGAAAGAACGTGGGAGAAGTCTTTTCGGCGTCCCCCTGGAAGCCTGAAAGAGCATGACCCGCGTGCCGGCCCGCTTCACCGCCCCCGGGATTCTCCCTGAAGACGGAAACCCCACTCAGGAAAAAACGGTGACAGCGTCCCCCCGATTTGCTGACGGGAAACCAAGGTCTTCGGAAGAAGGCATACCGTTCCCATGCTGGGGTGTCGTCAAGTGGTAAGACACGGGCCTTTGGAGCCCGCATTCGGAGGTTCGAATCCTCCCACCCCAGCCAGGCATGCCCTGCCCCTTTGGGGGGGAGACATAAGGCAGCCCCCGTCGGGCGGGGGAGACGGTATCTATAGTATAGATCAGATCGATAGGGCATATGGGATCCAACGCAGAGATGAAACTATTCGGCGGCACATCTAATCCGGGGTTGACCCTGGAAGTGTGTGAATACTTGGGAATACCGCCGGGCGAAATCCTGGTGCGGACATTCAGCGACGGTGAAACCCTGGTGGAGATCGGGGAGAACATCCGCGGCAAGGACGTTTTCGTCCTCCAGTCCACCTGCACACCGGTCAACGACAACCTCATGCAGTTGCTCATCATCATGGATGCGGCACGCAGGGCCTCGGCCAAACGGATCACCGCCGTGATCCCCTATTACGGTTACGCCCGCCAGGATCGCAAGGTGAAACCCCGGGTGCCCATCAGCGCAAAGCTGGTGGCTGACCTTATCACGGCGGCCGGAGCCAGCAGGGTGGTTTCCATCGACCTGCATGCCGGCCAGATCCAGGGCTATTTCAACATTCCGGTGGACAACCTCTTCGCTGCACCGATCCTCCTCAAGCACATTCGGGACCACTACCAGGACAACCTGGTGATCGTCTCCCCTGACGCGGGCGGCGTAGAGAGGGCGCGGGCCTTTGCCAAGCGTCTGGATGCATCTCTGGCCATTATCGACAAGCGTCGCTAAGCGCCCAACGTGGCCCAGGCCATGAACATCATCGGCGAGGTCGAGGGCAAGACCGCCATCCTGCTCGATGACATGGTGGACACCGCCGGAACTCTGACAGAGGCGGCCACGGCGCTTCATCATAACGGCGCGGCCAAGGTCTACGCCTGCTGTACGCATCCGGTCTTATCGGGACCCGCCATTGAACGGATCCAGAAATCCCACATGGACTCCCTGGTGGTGACCAACACGATTCCGCTCAACAACAATGCCGCAGGGTGCGGGAAGATCTCCGTGCTTTCCGTGGCGGAGCTCCTGGGAGAGGCCATCAAGAGAATCTACGAGTCCCACTCGGTGAGTACTCTGTTCGTTTAGGAAAGATACGGCCCGTGAAGGCGGGCTTTTTTTATACTTTGTGAAAAATTTTATTTATTCGTTTTGGGAGGAAGTCTCATGGATCAACCATCGTTGGCCGCCCGCCCGAGAGAGGCTACGGGAAAAGGGGCGGCAAGAAAGCTTAGGAGACAGGACCGGATACCGGCCGTGTTTTACGGTCCCGGGACGGCGCCGATCATGCTCGCGGTGGATCGTTCAGCGCTGGAAGGACTCATAAAACGGACCGGCGGAGAAAATCTCCTCCTGGACCTTCACCTCGAAACGCCCGAGGGCAAGGCTACCAAGAAGGCGCTCCTCAAGGAGTTGCAGGTGGACCCCGTCAAGGGCACGTATCTGCATGCTGATTTCTATGAGATCTCCATGGACAAGGAGATCCAGATCAATCTTCGCGTACAGCTCGTCAACACGCCGGTGGGCGTGACCAACGGCGGCGTACTGCAACACGTGCGCAGGGAGATATCCGTGGTCTGCCTACCCGACCGGATGACGGACACCCTGGAGGTGGATGTATCGGCATTGGATATCGGGGATGTTCTTCACGTGGAGGACATCCCGTTTCCCGAAGGAGTCCGACCCGCAGAGGAAGGACGCCTGACGGTCGCGGTGGTGGCCGCACCCACGGTATCAAGGGAAGCGGCGGAAGAGGAAGAGGAGGAAGAAGAGGCCGCGGCTGAGGCCGCGGAGGAAGCCGCGGAGGAACCGGCGGCTGAAGAATAACCATTCGAGTGAAAAGACAAGGAAAGGGGGTGAATTGGGCGGTAACGGCGTATTTGATTGTGGGCCTGGGGAACCCCGGCCCCGACTATGCCGACACCCGGCACAACGCCGGCTACCGGGTCGTGGAGACTCTGTGCCAACGACTCGGGGTCCGGTTGACCGGACGCAGTTTCGCTTCCAAAAACGCCCGCACGATGATAGACGGCAAGAAGGTCGTGCTGCTCTGCCCCTTGACGTACATGAACGAGAGCGGGAAATCAGTGCGGGCCTGTGTAAGGACCCTGGGGGTGCCGCTTGAAAGGCTCCTGGTGGTCCACGACGATCTGGATCTGCCATTAGGGAGAATCAAGCTGGCTCGAAAGGGCGGCTCCGGGGGCCACAAGGGCGTCTCTTCCATCATCCGGGAGCTGGGTGGCGGGGACTTTCCTCGACTCAAGATCGGGATAGGCCGCCCCCGACACGAAGAGCCCGTTTCCGACTTCGTCCTGAGCCCGTTTTATCCGGACGAGAGGGAAACCTGGCAAGCCGTGCTTGATCTGGCGGTAGGGGGGTGTGAGTTGTTTGTTTTGCAGGGGGTTGAGAAGGCAATGAACCTTATAAATTGCCGAAATCTAGCGGATAAGGAGGTATGAAGCTGATGCAGGGATTAACCATTTACGCGCCGTTTCTAGGGATTCTCGGTCTGATTATCGCGTTCCTGATATACGGTTACGTGAAAAAACAGCCCAACGGAAACGAGCTCATGCAGAAACTCGAGGGAATGATTCATGAAGGCGCGATGGCCTTTTTGAAGAAGGAATACTCGGTTCTGGTAATTTTCATAGCTGCGGTCTTCTTATTGTTGGGGCTCCTTCTGGGCCAGTGGAAGACGTCCATCGCCTTCGTGACCGGGGCCTTCTGTTCCATGCTTGCCGGCTATTCCGGCATGACCGCGGCCACCCGGGGCAATTCCCGCACGGCTGAGGCCGCCAACAAGTTTGGGCAGGCCAAGGCCTTGAACGTCTCTTATTTTTCGGGTTCGGTCATGGGACTGGCCGTGGCCAGCCTCGGGCTCTTGGGTCTGGGCTTCTGGTTCTGGATCTACGGCGGCAGTCCAGACACGGCCCAATACATCAACGGGTTCGCCATGGGGGCCAGTTCCATCGCGCTTTTTGCCCGTGTTGGAGGTGGCGTGTACACCAAGGCCGCTGACGTGGGTGCGGACCTCGTGGGCAAGGTGGAAGCGGGCATTCCCGAGGACGACCCCCGCAACCCCGGCGTAATCGCCGACAACGTGGGGGATAATGTGGGCGATATCGCCGGCATGGGGGCGGACATCTTTGAGTCTTTCGTGGGATCCGTGATCGCCACCATCGCCATCGCTGCGACCCTGGCCATCACCCCTGAGTTCCTGAGCAAGTACCCGGTGCTCAAGGGCCTGGATCCCACCGTCATAAAACTGAAATACATGGCCATGCCGATCCTGGTGGTAATGGCGGGTCTGCTGTCCTCCTTTGTAGGGGTTTTTTCCATCAAGGTCTTTCAGAAGGGAAACCCGGCGGGCGCCCTGCGGTACACCACCTTTGTGGCGGCCATAGTGTTCATCATTCTCACCGTGATCATCACCAAGTCCATCGGTATGCCCATGGGAGCCTTCTGGGCCGTTTTCTCGGGACTCCTTTGCGGGATCGCCATTGGGCTCCTGGCTGAATATTACACCTCGGGTCCCCCCGTGCGGCGGATTGCCGAGCAGTCGGCCACCGGGCCCGCCACGGTGATCATTGCGGGACTGGCCGTGGGCATGCAGTCCACCTACCTGCCCATGCTGGGCATCTGCGTGGCCACCTTCATCGGTTACCAGACTGCAGGCATCTACGGTATCGGACTTTCCGCCGTGGGCATGCTGGCCACCGTCGGGGCCACCATGACCGTGGACGCCTACGGTCCCATTGCCGATAACGCGGGAGGCATCTCCGAGATGTCGGGCCTGGGCCCGGAGACCAGGAAGATCACGGACAGCCTGGACGCCCTGGGCAACACCACTGCGGCCATTGGTAAGGGGTTCGCCATCGGTTCGGCGGCCCTCACGGCTCTGGCCCTCTTTGTGGCCTTCACCCAGGCGGCGGGTCTGACCTCCATCGACATCAAGAATCCCTTCGTGGTGATCGGGGTCTTCATCGGGGCCATGGTCCCCATGGTGTGCGCCGCCATGACCATGACCTCCGTGGGCAAGGCCGCCTTCAGCATCGTGGAGGAAATCCGGCGCCAGTTCCGTGAAATCCCCGGTCTTCTCGAAGGAAAGGAAGGGGTCGAGCCTGATCCGGGCGCCTGTGTGTCTATCGCCACGACCGCCGCCTTGAAGGAGATGGTGAAACCGGGCCTGGTGGCCGTGTTGACCCCCGTGGCGGTGGGTTTCCTGCTGGGTAAGGAGACCCTGGGAGGTATGCTTTTGGGGGCCACCACCATGGGTGCCTTCCTGGCGCTTTTCATGGCCAACGGCGGAGGCGCCTGGGACAACGCGAAAAAATACATCGAGGAAGGCAACCTGGGCGGCAAGGGTTCCGACAATCACAAAGCCGCCGTGGTGGGCGATACCGTGGGCGACCCGTTCAAGGACACCTCGGGTCCCGCCATGAACATCCTGATCAAGCTGATGTCCGTGGTTTCACTGGTGATCGCACCCATTCTTCCCGCAGTGGGATACTTCATGGGCTTCTGAGCAAAATGCCCGCGTGACGTGATTCGGCCGGGGAAGGAGGATGCCCCTGGAGGCCGGGGCATCTTCCTTTCCCTTTCACAAATAATCACAACCCGTGAGAAAGGCCCCTCCGGGATGCGCAAAACGGGAGTTGATCTGTTTCGTGGGCCCGAAGCCTTTCTCTTTATCAAAGGATTTCCGATGTAGGGGGGACAGATGTTTAGTGTCGGCGATTTGGCTGTTTATCCCGCGCATGGCGTTGGTGTAATCGAAAAAATCGAAAGCCAGGAGATCTCCGGGTGTTGTCAAGACTTCTACGTGATGCGCATCCTTGAAAACGGCATGCTGATCATGATTCCCACCGACAACGTGGAGAGTGTCGGGCTGCGGGAGATCATCGGTCAGACCGACGTCCCGAAGCTCTACTCCATCCTAAAAAAAAAGAACGTGTCCATCGACAATCAAACCTGGAACCGGCGCTACCGTGAATACATGGACAAGATCAAGACGGGATCCGCCTTCGAGGTCGCGGAGGTCTACCGCGATCTCATCATGCTGAAGCTGGAAAAAGAGCTTTCCTTCGGGGAACGAAAAATGTTGGACACGGCCAGGAGTCTCCTGGTCAAAGAGATCTCACTGGCCAGGAACGTCGGCGAAGAGCAAGTGGAAAAGGATCTGGACGGCATTTTCCAGTAGTCACCCGCCCGGAGGATCGCTGTCCACGTGAAACCGGAACCGGCAAGAACCTTTTACTTTCAGGTCCTTGGGGAAGGCAATGGGGTCCGGTTGGATCTATACCTGTCGCAACGGGACACGGGGCTGTCCCGCTCACGGATTCAGTCCCTGATCAAAAAAGGCCGGGTCATCCTGAACGGACACCCCGCCCGTGCAAGCGCAAGGCTCCGGGAAGGAGACCTTATTCTACTGGAAATCCCGCCCGTCACGCCGCCGCGGCTTGAGCCCGAAGCCGTCCCCTTTCAACTGCTCCATGAAGACCGTGCCCTGCTCGTACTCAACAAGCCTGCAGGCGTGGTGGTCCACCCGGCACCCGGGCATCCTACGGGCACGCTGGTCCAGGGCATCCTGCGGTTGTGCAAGGACCTTTCCGGCATAGGCGGGGAGCTGCGGCCCGGCATTGTGCACCGACTGGACAAAGACACCTCCGGCCTTCTCGTGGTTGCCAAGAATGACCGGGCCCACGCCGCCCTGGCACGGCAGTTCAAGGCCGGAGAAGTGACGAAAAGATACCTGGCCCTGGTCTACGGCCCGGTTAAGGCCGCCAAAGGGAAAATCACACTGCCCATCGGCCGGCATCCCCGGAAAAGAAAAGTGATGGCCGTGAGGCCGGAAGGAGGAGGAAAGGCGGCGCTGACCGTTTGGGAAAAGAGGGAGAACCTGGCCGGGGGCTTTTGCCTGCTGGACGTTTCCATAAAGACCGGCCGCACGCATCAGATCAGGGTCCATCTATCTCATGAGGGCCATCCCATCGTGGGAGACCCGCTCTACGGGCAGGGCAGGGCCAGGTTCAGGCGACACCCTCTGTACCGGGCGGGACATCTGCCTCCTTGCGACCGGCAGATGCTTCACGCCGAGCGGCTGGGATTCACACACCCTGATTCAGGGGATTTCCTCGAATTCAGGGCTCCTCTTCCCGAAGACATGAAAAGGATGTTACGGGCCCTGCGGGCGGTGGGAGAGGAAGGAAGGAGCAGATCCAGGAATCCCCTGGTCCCTTGCTGAAACCGGGCTTCGGCCCTTGACATTGAATGAAAAAAGGGTATAATCGGATATATTTCCTGCCTGTCGGAGGATCCGATAGAGGACCAACTCACGTGCGGACGACCGGAGGAGGTCGCCGTTAACTCTTTCTTCTTTGCATCCCTAAGGGTTTTTTAGGTCCATCTCACCGCTCTCAGCGGATCGCGGGCGCTTTTTCATCGCCATGGCTCGTGCCACAGCCCTGAGGGACCGAAGCCCTCGGGCGATTGAACGACGAGCAGGAGTGGACCGGAGATGGGAAGTCGCCGTGCCGAGAGGGTGTTGGCAGGGCATAATCTACTAGAAATACATGATAAATCGGGGTAATTGCGAATGAATCTTGTCGAATTGAAAAAGATGAAAATAAGTGAGTTGACCAGGTTGGCTCGAAAATTCGATATCCAGGGGGCCTCAGGCATGCCGAAACAGGACTTGATTTTCAGTCTGTTGCAGGCCCACTCGGAGAAAAACGGCCTGATCTACGGCGAAGGTGTCCTGGAAATCCTGCCGGACGGGTTCGGGTTCCTGCGCGCGCCTGACGCCAACTATCTTCCGGGACCCGACGATATCTACATCTCGCCCTCACAGATCCGCCGGTTCAACCTGCGCACCGGAGACACCATCTCCGGGCAGATCCGCCCTCCCAAGGACTCGGAACGGTACTTCGCCTTGCTGAAGGTGGAGGCCGTTAACCACGAAGACCCGGAAATCGCCAGGGAAAAGATCCTTTTCGATAACCTCACTCCCCTCTATCCGAACGAGCGGATAAAACAGGAGACAACACCCGATAACATGTCCGCTCGCATCATGGACCTGATGACGCCCATCGGGAAGGGCCAGCGGGGTCTCATCGTGGCCCCTCCGCGAACGGGTAAAACAATGCTGCTCCAAAATATTGCCAACAGTGTGAGCGCAAACGACCCCAGTATCCATAAGATAGTCCTCCTCATCGATGAGCGGCCCGAGGAGGTCACGGACATGCTCCGTTCCGTGGACGCAGAGGTCATCAGCTCCACTTTTGATGAGCCCCCCCACAGGCACGTCCAGGTGGCCGAGATGGTCATCGAGAAGGCCAAGCGCCTGGTGGAACACAAGCTGGACGTGCTCATTCTCCTGGACAGCATCACGAGACTGGCCCGAGCTTACAATGCCGTGATTCCCCCCAGCGGCAAGATCCTCTCCGGAGGTCTCGATTCCAACGCGCTTCACAAGCCTAAACGCTTTTTCGGCGCCGCCAGGAACATCGAAGAGGGGGGCAGCCTCACCATCATCGCCACCGCCTTGATCGACACGGGAAGTCGCATGGACGAGGTGATCTTTGAAGAATTCAAGGGCACCGGCAACATGGAGATCCATTTGGACCGGAAGCTCACGGACCGGCGCGTGTTCCCGTCCATCGACATCAACCGCTCCGGTACGCGCAAAGAGGAACTGCTGCTGGACGAGGAGGACCTCAATCGGATCTGGATCCTGCGCAAACTGCTCGCCCCGCTGACCCCCGTGGACAGCATGGAGTTTTTACTTGAAAAGATCAGAGGAACGAAGGATAATAAAGCTTTTTTGGCTTCTATGAGCGAATAGCTTCACCGGACAGCGAGGAGATGAAATGAAGAAAGGAATTCACCCGGAATATCACAAGGCCCTGGTCCATTGCGCGTGCGGCCATGAGTTTGAGACCGGCTCAACAGTCAAAGAGATCAATGTGGAAATCTGCTCCCAGTGTCACCCCTTTTTCACTGGAAAGCAGAAGGTGGTGGACTCGGCGGGCCGCGTCGAACGTTTCAGGAGAAAGTACGCCCGGTTCAAAAAGACCCAGGCCCAAGAAAAATCCTAAGGCACATCGGAGTCATCGCACATGCCGGGTGTGCGTTGGATGCGGGGATCGCGATTCCGGGCCCTGCGCCCCACAGCAGCGTGCCAGGGAGCAGGATCTCCCTGGCGGACCGCGGAAGATCCCGCCTTGGTTACACCCCGGAGCGCGCGGCAGGTCGTGCCCGCGCCCGCCTCTTCGTCATAGTCCTTATCAGACACTTTACCCGGCGCTCCCCGACGCCCCCGCCCCGGCTGCATGTTTGCGGCGTGTATAGGTACCACGAAATGTTTTCAAAAATCCAGGAGATCGAACAACGTTACTTGGAGCTGGAAGAGGAACTGGGTCGACCGGAGGTCATCCGGGACCAGGAACGCTACCGCAGGCGGGTCAGGGAGCACAGCATGCTCCGGCCCATAGTCTCCGCCTACCGGGAATACCTCTCCCTCCAGGAGGAAATGGATGAAAGCCGATCCCTCCTGGAAGATGCGGATCCCGAGATCAGAAAACTTGCCAGGGAGGAGATCGATCGGCTCCGCGCCGCCATGCAACCCCTTGAAAAGGAACTCAAGATCCTTCTCCTGCCCAAGGATCCCAATGACGAGAAGAACACCCTTTTGGAAATCCGCGCCGGTACCGGAGGCGAAGAGGCGGCCCTTTTCGCCGCAGATCTGTTCCGGATGTATGGTCGTTACGCCGAAATGAAGGGCTGGAAGACCGAGATCCTGAGCCGGCACGTCACCGGGATCGGAGGGTTCAAGGAGATCATCCTTCTGGTGGAAGGGGAAAGGGTGTATAGTCGACTCAAGTTCGAATCAGGCGTTCATCGTGTGCAGCGCGTGCCCGAGACCGAGGCCCAGGGGCGAATCCATACCTCCGCCGTGACGGTGGCGGTCCTTCCGGAGGCCGAAGAGGTGGACGTGCAGGTGGCCCCGGAGGAGCTGCGCATCGACGTCTTCCGCGCCTCAGGGCACGGCGGCCAGCACGTGAACACCACGGATTCGGCCGTACGCATTACCCATCTGCCCACGGGCCTGGTGGTGACCTGCCAGGACGAAAAATCCCAGCACAAGAACAAGGCCAAGGCCATGAAGGTCCTGCTTTCGCGCTTGCTGGACCTTCAGGAAGCCGAACAGCACTCCAAGATATCCGCCGAACGCCGTAACCAGGTGGGCACCGGTGATCGTAGTGAACGGATCCGCACCTATAATTTTCCCCAGGGCCGCGTGACGGACCACAGGATCGGACTCACCCTCTACAAGCTGGAGCAGATTATCCAGGGCGACCTGGACCTTGTGATCGACCCCCTTATAACACATTTTCAGGCCGAGGCGCTCAAGGCAAGCGCCGGCGGCTGATCCGGCAGCCATGAACCCGAGGCGCTGGACCATAAAGCGGCTTCTGGAAGTCACCGCCGAGTATTTAAAAACCAAGGGAATCGAGAATCCGCGGCTCGACGCCGAAGTCCTTCTGGCCCAGACACTGGGCCTGGACAGGGTAGGACTCTACCTGAGGCTGGACCAACCCCTGACGGAGAAAGAGCTCTCCGGATACCGTTCCCTGGTCCGAAGGCGAGCGGCGCGGGAACCTCTCCAATACATCACCGGCAGGCAGGAATTCTGGTCCCTGGCGTTCAAAGTCACCCCGGATGTCTTGATCCCCAGGCCTGAAACGGAAGTCCTGGTGGAAGAGGCCCTGAGGCGGATTCCCGCCGGGGCCCAAGGCATGCCCCTGAGAATTCTTGACCTGGGAACAGGCTGTGGGGCCGTGGCGGTAGCAGTGGCCAAGGAGCGCGAACATGCACGGGTCTGGGCCACGGACATCTCTTCCGGGGCGCTCTCCGTGGCAGAGGAAAACGCCGCTCTGCACGGCGTGGCGGGCCGAATCACCTTCCTGCCGGGAAACCTATTCGCTCCATTGGCGGGGCTGGGGCTCTTCTTCCACCTCATTGTGTCCAACCCACCTTACGTTCGTAGCGACGAGTTGGCGGAACTCGCCCCGGAGGTGCGTGACTTCGAGCCGCCCGGAGCCCTGGACGGTGGCCCTGACGGTCTCGCTATCGTGCGGGAAATCCTGACCCGCGCGCCCGATTACCTGGCCCCCGGTGGATGGGTGCTGGTGGAAATGGCACCCCCGCAGGAGCAGGCGGCTTCGGCCTTTGTGCGGGGCCTCGGTGCTTACGAAGAGCCGGTTCACATCAAAGACTACCAGGACCGCTTCCGTGTCCTGGGGGCGCAGAAGGCGTGAGAGGGCCCAAGCGGAATCCATCACCCGGTCCCTTTACCGCCCCGGATCAGTGCCGGGGCGAATCTCCTGCCCCGCGCGGAGGCCCTAGCCGCAACCATCGCCTCCTGGGATCGGAGCATCCTGGACATGGAGGAGGAGGCGTTCTAGACGGGTGCCCGGAAAAACCACCCCGTATGCGGCGCACCCTGCGTCGTCCCGCGGCACCGACGGTATGCCCCGCATCCGGCCGCTTTCCACCGCGCCCCTGCGATGACCATGAGTCGACAGGCCGATCGTGGGAGGGCCTTCGCAGAAATATACATGGGAGGTGCGTCTCAGGCGGAAACCAGAGGAGAACGCCGCTCATCGCAAGAGGGACTATTTCTGAACAGGCGTTAAAAGAGATCCCAGAGCCGTTGCTTGTCGCTTGCGATATCAGCACCGCCGGAAAACACTATTTTCCCGACTTTGATGATGAAAATCCTGTCCACGATTCTGCTCGTGGCCTCAATATTCTGCTCCACAATGACGATGCCGGTCTTCAGGCGGTGGTTGACCTGCCGGATCGTCTCCATGACGTTTTGAACGATGATTGGCGCAAGGCCGATGGAGGGCTCGTCGAGGAGAAGCAGCTTCGGACTCTGCTTCAAGGCAATGCCCAGGCTCAGCATCCGCTGCTCTCCGCCGCTCAAGGTGCCCGCTTTTTGATGTTTCCGGCTACCGAGTATGGGGAAGAGGTCCAGCACCTGATCCATGGAGACCCCCGAGGCCGTTTTCCCGAGCGCATAGTCTCCCAGATCGAGATTGTCCGTCACGCTCAGATCCGGAAACAACCCCTGGCCCTGGGGCATATAGGAAAGACCTTCCCTGACGTTCACCTCCGTCCTTCGCCCGGCGATGTCCCTGCCCTGGTACAGAATCCTACCCTCCCAAGGCCTGAGAAGGCCGAATATGCTCTTGAGAAGGGTGGTCTTCCCTGCCCCGTTGGGGCCGATCAGGCCGGTAATGGCGCCCCTTTTCAGAGACAACGTGCAATCGGAAACCGCATGGATGCCCCCGAAACTCCTGGAGACATTTTGCAACTCCAGTAGCGGCCCGGTATCTGCGGATTCCTTCGCACGGGAAGTCCCCAATACGGTCTCGACCTCCTTGATGTTCACCCGCCGCGAGGATCCATCCTCCGTATCCACGGTCCCTGTGTCATCACCCTTTCGGAGCTTTTTTCGCCCGAATTCTCCAAGCAGCCCCTGAGGCCTGAAACACATGAATAGGACCAGGATCAAACCGTAGGCCATCTGCCGTGTGAATCCCACGATCAAGGGTGAAATGTCCAGGAACCGGTTTTCATGGCGCATCTCCTATCAGATGTTCTCGGGTTTACGGAAATGAGAGAAATCCTCAGAGGTCTCACCTCCTTTCGACTTTCTGATCGAGGGGCAAGCGAAAGCACGGCAGCCGCCTACCCGAACAGGATCTTACCGCGTTCCGGTCACAACTTCCCGAAACGCTCCTTGAGAACGAACTTCTGAATCTTCCCACTTCCCGTCAAAGGGTACTCGTCTACGAAGCGAACGTATCGAGGGACCTTGAAATTGGCGATCCGATCCTTGCAGTACCCAATGATCTCTTCCTCGGTAGCCTCCTCGCCGTCTTTGAGCTGAATCACGGCCATGCACACCTCGGTCTTTCGCGGATCGGGCACGGCAATGACCGCAGCGTTTTTCACTTTGGGATGGGTCAGGAGAAAATTTTCCACTTCCATGGCAGAGACGTTCTCCCCCCCTACACGCACGATATCCTTGATCCTCCCCGTAAACTTGAGGTTTCCCCGGGCGTCCATCAGACCCGAATCCCCTGTGCGAAGCCACCCGTCCCGATCCAGGGCCGCACGGGTCTCCTCGGGCTTTTTGTAATAGCCCTTCATGACGTTCCAGCCCCGCACGCAGATTTCCCCCTCGTGTCCGGGCGGCAGGACGCGTTTCGTGTCGAAGTCGATGATCCGGACCTCGGTGCCGGGATGGGGTTTGCCGTGCCAAAGCATCCGGAACTCGAGAGGGTCGTCCGTCCGGGTGGTGGTCACATTGGGACTGGCCTCCGAGATTCCGTACACATTGAGGATCTTTTTCATGCCCATTCTTTCGTAGACCGCCCGGATCACTTCAGGGGGACCGATTGCCCATCCTTTTTCCAGGGAATTCACGTCGTGGGCGGTGAAATCGGGGTGTTCATACATCATGAGGAAGTGGGTTTCGATACCGTTCATGGCCGTGCAGCGTTCCCTTTCCACAATCTGCAGGGCGGTTTTCGGATCATATGTCCTGCAAATGACCAGCGTAGCGCCATAATAGAGGGCTATCAGGGTGCTGATTACGGCGCCGCCCACGTGGAAAAAGGGCAAGGGACAAAACAACCGATCCTCATGACTGATGGACATTCTACCGCCCATGCTGGCGCTGTCCCGGATGATCCCGTCATGGGTCAGCATGACCCCCTTGGGAAAGGAAGTGGTACCCGAGGTGTATTGAAACATGGCCACATCCTCGGGCGACACATCATGTTCCCGCGCTTCGAGCACCTCCCTTTCCACGCGTTGGCCGCAGCCCAGGAATTCCTCCCACCCCAACATGCCGGATGGGACAGGATCTGATCCCAGGCAGATGACCTTTTTCAGCTCGGGGAATTCGGCGGAAACCAGGCCTCCGGCCGGGGCGGTGCCAAGCTCAGGGATGGTCTCATAAACAAGCTCCGAGAAATCGATGCCCAGGAACCGGTCCGTGGTGATGAGGAGGCTCGAATCGGACTGTTTCAGGGTATATCCCAGTTCCCGGGCCTTGAAGCGGGTGTTGACCGGCACGAGAACCGCGCCGATGCGGCCCAGGGCCAGTTGTATGAAAATCCATTCGGGGCAGTTGTAAAGCCAAACCGAGACCTTGTGGCCTTTCCCGATGCCCTGGGCCAGGAGTGCCCGCGCCACCTCATCCACATGCCGGTACAATTGAGAATAGGTGAACCGCTGGTCCTCTGTGACAACGGCGATTTTGTCCCCGTAGTCCCGGGACACACGCTCGAGCATGCGCCCCAACGTCGTAGGCTTCCAGTTCATCGCTCTCCCCGCAGGTTTTAGCGAGCGTACAATGTATTGACGTTCTTATCCTGGATCGGAGTCAGACGGGCTTTCCGTTGGTTTACAAACCGACGCGCCGGGGTGAAACATCAAAAGGTTTCGGTTCAGAGGGTTATTCCAGGGACGCGAAGCGCAGTAGTATCGGGTTGAAATCTAGTTAATTTTCTGATTAAATATCCAACAAAAAATACTGCTCTGCCGGACCGTTGTCAACCGCAAATCGCCCCCGGAGTTTTGCCGGGGGAGACATGGGCGTCTAATTCAGGCGCAAGTGTGACACAAGTGTTTATTCCGCTTGGGAGAAATCCATGTTTGACCTGCTGCTCGAAAACGGACTGATCATTGACCCTTCACAGGGGATCCACTGCAAGGGTTTCGTGGCCGTCAAAGACGGTCGTATCGTCACCGTAGGAGAAGGAGCCTCCGAGGCCCGGGCCGAAATGGTCGTTGACATGGAAGGCAAAATCATCACGCCCGGGCTCATCGATCTTCACTGTCACCCGGCGGAGGGGCTTTCCTGGCTCGGGGTGCCACCGGACGAAATCGGCCTGGATTCCGGCGTCACCCTACTGTGTGACGCAGGCACTGCGGGCGCTTCCAATTTTGAAACCATGCGCCGTTTTATTGTGCAGGACGCACAGACCGATATTCTCTGCTTCCTGAACCTTGCCGTCACGGGCCTCATAACACTTCCGGAGATCTGGTGTGAACAAAACATCGATGTAGAGGCCGGCCTGGAAATCATAGAAGCCCACAGGGATCTCATCAGGGGCGTCAAGGTGCGCGCCATCGAGCCCCTCGCAGAAGGCGTGGGAATCAGGGCCATTGAGGCGGCCAAGGCCCTTGCCGCCAAGGCGAGGCTGCCCCTCATGATCCATGTGGGGGAAACCAGAACCCGCCTGCCGACGGACAGGATGGATGCCTTTTCGCGGGCCGCCGTTTCACTCCTGGAAACCGGTGACATCCTCAGTCATTATCTCACATGGGAGCCAGGCGGTTTGATCCTGCCCGACGGAACGGTTTATCCCGAACTGGAAGACGCCCAAAAACGAGGAGTGGTGCTCGATTCATGCCACGGCCTGAATCACTTCAGCTTTACCATTTCGCGCATCGCCATTGAGAAAGGGTTTCTCCCCACGGTCATCAGCACGGACATGGCGTCCATCGTTCGGCCCGCAGCGCAGTCACTTCCGGTGGTGATGTCGAAATTCATGAATTTGGGTCTCACTTTGGATCAGGTCATCGAAATGACCACCGTCAATCCGGCGAGGGCCTTGGGAGAACACGAAAGTCGCGGCGGCCTTAAGCCCGGGATGCGGGCCGATATCACGGTCCTAGAATTACTGGAGGGAAACTACGTTTTCTGCGACGGGACGGGCGGGGAAAGGATGAACGGGACCTTTCTGCTGGAACCCAGAATGGTGATTCGGAGGGGGGCGGTGCGACCCGCCTTCAGCCGCTATCACGTCCCCCCCGTCTATTCGGCGGCAGGATAAAGGGGGCGCACCCTTTCAGCCCGGCGTCGCACCCTTGGCGGTCTTGAAGGATGGGGTTGATTGATCCCAAACATCCGCCTATTGTCCTATTGTCAAGGGCATTGGACTACGTTCGGCGGCTTGGCCTCACAGGAAGGCCCACGGACCACCAAAAAGGAACAGGGAAATCAGGAACAGCCCCATGAAAGCCATATGGGTTAGAGAATTTACGGATTACCGCAACCTTGCCCTGGAGGATGTGGCGCCTCCGGAACTACATCCCGGTCAAGTGCGTATCGACGTGCGCGCCACGGGTGTCAGCTTTGCTGTGAGCCTATGGGTTTCGGGCAAATATCAGCGCAAACCGCCGTTGCCTTTTGCCCCGGGAACGGAAGCGGCGGGCGTGATCACGGAGGTGGCACCCGGTGTGTCGAAATTTCGGCCAGGCGACCGCGTCACGGCGGCCCTGGACTGGGGCGGCATGGCCGAGGAGGCCGTGGCCGACGCCGTCAATGTCCATCCCATCCCCGCGGACATGGATTTCGACCAGGCCATCGCTTTGCCGAACTCCTACGCCACGGTGTGCGCAGCTTTCACCTGGCCGCACCTGTTGCATGTGAAGGCGGGACAAAAGGTCCTGGTGCACGGCTGCGCGGGGGGCATAGGCCTGGCCGCCGTCGAAATCGGCAAGATCCTGGGTGCGACGGTCATCGGTACAGCCTCATCGGACGAAAAAATCGCTGCGGCCAAGGCGCACGGGGCGGATCACGTAATCAATTATAAACGAGATGACTTCAAGGACCGAGTCCTGGAGTTGACCGAGGGGGTCGGCGTGGACGTGGTCGTGGACCCCGTGGGAGGGGAGGTCTTCGGACGGTCCCTTCGGTGTCTGGCGCCGGAGGGAAGGATCATGCCCGTGGGCTTTGCCGGAGGTACCATCCCGCAGATTCCGGCCAATCTCCTCCTGGTGAAGAACATAACGGTGTGCGGTCTGAGTTTCGGATATTATCACGGCTGGGGAATCAAGGACGCCCGTTACGAATGCGAGGATCGGGTCCGGGCCATCATGAATCGCCTTTGCCGGTGGTACGGGGAAGGAAAGATCCGCCCCCATATTTCCCATCGTTTTCCCCTGGAAAAGTTCAAGGAAGCCATGGCAACCGTGCTGGAACGCAAATCCATCGGGCGGGTTGCACTGGTTCAGGGGGCGGGAATCGAGGGCCTTTGAGGCGAGCAGTAAGTAGATAAAGCCCCTGCACCATGGTGGTGGTGCAGAGGCTGCACAGGGGTCTGCGGGGGGAGGGAGCCCCCGCTTGACTTCCGCTTGTTAGTACCAGCACGCCCCCGGGCCCATGCCCCTGCCGGGACCGCCGAAACCTCTGCCCCTGAAAGCGTAGCCCGCTTCGGGGGCCTCCTTGCGGGCCCTAATGCGGTACTCAAGCCGCTTGTCAGCCATCTTGGCCCTCAGTTCGCTCAGGTCCTTGTGAAGACTCCTTACCCTTTCTTCGTCCGGGTTTTCGGTCGCCAGGAGTCGATCCAGCTCATTGGACTTGGTCCGGATCTCTTCTCTCAGGGTGCGGGTCTCTTCAACGAAATCCTGGCGCAGTTTGCCCAGGGCGGCAACGTCTTCGCCTGCAGGGCCGCCGTATCCCCTGCCCCAACCGGGACAACCGTAGCCTCCCGGGCCCGTCATGTGCCGCCCGCCACCCCAGCCCGGTCCGTGGGCAAAAACAGGGTAAGCGACAGCCGCCAGCAGCATCAAACTTCCCAGCACGATCAATGTCTTCTTCATTTTTCGTTCCTCCTTTTCTGTCTTGGTGTTTTGTTCATGTCTGTCCCACAAACAGAGCAAGCGCCGTGCCAAAAGAGGGGAAAACACCATAATATATTGAAATAAAAAGTTTTTCGTTCTCTTGTCCCTTTTACGCATAAGCCCGAGCTTGCCTCCTTTCAGAAAAGGTGGATACTATGTACCCGGAAAAGGCCACCCCCTGGGTAAATTGTATCCATCAGTGGTCTCTACTTTGCGGGCTCCACATGCGGAATGCCCCTTTTTCGACCATTTTTTCGCCCCCTGATCGGTCCAGGATGAGGATGGTCCGGACTTTGCAGTAATGTTTTCCATGGCCCTAAAAAAGGAAAAACAAACCTGGTTGACAGTGCCGCCCTGGATCATCCTCGGGGCCGTGGGAGTGATGGCCGTTCTCTTCACCTTCATGACCTTGGACAATATCCATCGCGAGAAAGAGAACACCACACAGCTTTTGCTGGAAAAGGGCGCCGCTCTGATCCGCGCATTCGAGGCTGGGACCCGCACCGGCATGATGGGCATGATGATGGGGCCCCGCTGGGGAACCCGACAACTGCAGCGGCTGCTCACGGAGACGGCGAAACAGCCGGACGTGGTCTACCTGGCGGTCACAGATGATCGGGGCCGGATTGTTGCTCACAGTGACGACTCACTCGTGGGGGGGCGCCACGCTCCGGGCCCCGGCGAACCGGGCCCGGGATCTGCACCCGCTTGGCGCCGCGTGACTCTGCAAAACGGTGCCCAGGTCTTTGAGGTGTACCGGACGTTCACACCTCTCGCCCCGGGTTTTCACGACCGGGGCCATGGCATGATGAGGGGCCGGGGGTGGTGCGAGGACCGGCCGCAGCAGAAGCGGTGGATTTTCGTGGGTCTGGACATGGAAACCGTGGAAAAGGCCCGCCTCGAGGACCTCCGTCATACCGTGGTGATGGCCCTGATCCTGCTGCTCATCGGATTTGCGGGCATTTTTTCCCTGTTCGTGGCCCACGCCTATCGTTCGGCCCGCTCTTCCCTTTCCAGGGCCAGGGCATTTTCGGACAAGCTCGTGGAACACATGCCAGTCGGCCTCCTGGCCCTGGATCCGGAAGGTCGGGTGAGCCTGGCGAACCGCGCGGCCGAGGAAATTCTGGGTCGGAAGGCCACGGATCTAATGGGGAAAGGGCTCCATGAGACCCTTCCCCAACCATGCCCGGGAGTGCTGGATCGGCTGGACCGGGGCGAAGCCGTGGTGGAAGAGGAGATGGACTGCAGCCTGGGCGGGGACCGGCCGGCCCGGCTCGAGGTGGTGGCCACCCGGCTCCGGGACGAGGATGGAAGGGCCCTGGCCACCCTCCTCATGGTCCGGGACCTGACCCAGATCCAGAGGCTCAAGGAAGAGGTGGCCAGGAGTCAGAGGCTTGCCGCCATCGGGAGCCTTGCGGCCGGAGTGGCTCACGAGATCCGCAATCCCTTGAGCTCCATCAAGGGTTTTGCCACTTACTTCCGGGATCGCCACCATGATGTTCCCGAAGAGCGAAATATGGCGGAGATCATGATCCAGGAGGTGGAAAGGTTGAACCGGGTCATTGGACAGCTCCTGGAGTTCGCAAGACCCATCCGCTTGGAGCGAAGACCCACGGACATCACGGCCCTAGTGCGACACACCCTGAAGCTCATGGCGCCCGATGCCCGCAAGAAAGGCGTCCGTATCGTGGAGGACCCCGGGCCCACTTCCGGCCGGGTGGCCGTGGACCCCGACCGCCTGCAGCAGGTCCTGCTCAACCTTTACCTCAACGCCATCGAGGCCATGGAGAAGGGAGGCGTTCTGACCGTGTCCTGGACAACCCGTGGAGAAGACGAAGTGGAAATCGTCGTATCGGACACCGGCTCCGGCATCCCCAGGGAAAACCTTTCCCGCATCTTCGATCCCTACTTTACCTCCAAGGCGGCAGGGACCGGTCTGGGGCTAGCCATCGTGCAGAAGGTCGTGGAATCGCACGGCGGCAGGATCGAGGTACAGAGCCGCCCGGGAGAAGGGACCCGTATAACCCTCCTGCTGCCGTCGGGGCACGAAAGGGGGAAAGATGGATAAGAAAAGCACCGTCCTGGTCGTGGACGACGATCCGGCCCACCGGACCATGCTGAGGACCCTCCTGTCAGGCTGGGGTTACGACGTGGCTGAAGCGGACGACGGCGGTGCGGCCGTAGAACGGGTCCGCGAGTCGGCCTTTGACCTGGTCCTCATGGACATCCGCATGGTGACCGTCTCGGGCCTCGAAGCCCTCCCCAGGATCAAAGGATACAACCCCTCCATTCCCGTTATCATCATGACGGCGTACTCGTCGGTGGAAACCGCGGTGGAGGCCCTGAAAAAGGGCGCCTACGACTACCTGATCAAACCGCTCGATTTCGACGAGCTGCGCCTGACCATGGAACGGGCCATGGAGCACCTGAGCCTTAAGGAAGAAAACCGAAGGCTCCGCGAATCCCTTGGGAGGCACTTCGACCCGGGCAACATCATCGGCCGCAGCGAGGCCATGGTGGCGCTCCTCCAGACCGTGGCCCAGGTTGCCCCTTCAGAAGCCACAGTGCTCATCACCGGGGAGTCGGGGACGGGCAAGGAACTGATCGCGGGCGCCATACACGGCAACAGTGCCAGGAAGGAGGGCCCGTTCATCAAGATGAACTGCGCAGCAGTCACCGAGACCCTCCTGGAATCCGAGCTTTTCGGCCATGAAAAGGGGGCCTTCACGGGTGCTCACCGGCGAAAGGAGGGCAAGTTCCGGCTGGCGGACGGGGGCTCTCTTTTTCTCGATGAAGTGAGCGAGATGTCCGTGGCCATGCAGGCCAAACTCCTGCGGGTGCTTCAAGAAAGGGAAGTGGTCCGGGTTGGCGGAGAGGAGTCCATCCCCGTGGACGTGCGGCTCATCGCGGCCACCAACAAAGACCTTGAAGAGGAGATGGCGTCGGGCCGCTTCCGCGAGGACCTTTTCTACCGCCTTAACGTCGTGGACCTCAAGATCCCGCCGCTTCGCGAGAGACAGGAGGACATCCCCATCCTGGCCCAGCATTTCCTGGCGCAATTTGCGGAAAAAAACCAGAAACATATAAAAGGCTTTACACCTCAGGCCATGGACGCGCTCCTGAACCACCACTGGCCTGGCAACGTTCGGGAACTCATGAACGCCGTGGAGCGGGCCGTGGTGCTCTCCCGATCCGAAGTCCTCTCCGAACAGGACTTCCCTGCGCTCATCCAGGAGACATCCGCCTCCGAAAGGGAGACCGCGGCCACACCGCCCACCGACCTTCCCCTTGAGGAGATCGAAAAGGCCACGATCCTCAAGACCCTGGAAGCTACGGGGGGCAACAAGAGCGAGGCGGCCCGAAGGCTGGGCATCACCCGCAAAACCCTGCGAAAAAAGCTCAAAAAATACGGGGCCGCGCCTGACGGGCCGCGGTCCCAAGCAGGGGGTCCCCAAGGGGGGACCCTTGACAGCGAGACATAAATTCCTAGTTTATTACTAGGCATTCAACAATACATTTTTGGAGAAAACACCATGGAGAAGACGACCCTGACCATTCCCAACATCTCCTGCGGGCACTGCGTCATGCGCATCAAGGACGAACTGGGCGCACTGGAGGGCGTGGCCGGCGTGGAAGGCGACCCGGGCAGCAAGTCGGTCACGGTGGAGTACGAGGCCCCCGCCACGCTCGAGGGAATCAAGGCAAGCCTCAAGGAAATCAACTATCCCGCCACGGATTGAGGAGAGCGCTGATGGCCACGGAGCGGGTATCCCTCCCCATCACGGGGATGAGTTGCGCCAACTGCGCGCAAAACCTGGAAAAGGGGCTCCAAACGCTGCAAGGCGTCTCATCGGCGGCGGTTAATTTCGCCTCCGAAGAAGCGGAGGTCGAATTTGACGCTGATCAGGTGAGCCTGGAACGGATCGTCCGCAAGATCGCCGACACAGGCTATGGCACGGCCACGGCCCGCGTGAAACTCCCCGTGACCGGGATGACCTGCGCCAATTGCGCGGCCCATATCGAGAGGACCCTCAATCGCAGCCTGGAAGGGGTGCTGAGCGGGGTGGTTAACCTGGCCTCGGAACGGGCCACGGTGGAATATCTGCCGTCCGTCGTCTCTCTGGACGAGGTGATCGCCGCCATCGAGAAGTCGGGTTACGGGGTGATTCGGCCCGACGCGGAAGGAGAAGAGGACGCCCAGGACGTGGAGCTGGCCGCGCGCCGGGCCGAGGTTGCCGCCCAGACACGCAAGTTCCTGGTGGGAGTCTGTTTCGCCGCACCCCTCTTCCTTTTGAGCATGGGCAGAGATTTCGGCCTACTGGGCTTCTGGTCCCACGCGCCCTGGGTGAACTGGCTGTTCCTTGTCTTGGCGACGCCTGTCCAATTTTACACGGGATGGGATTATTACACCGGCGGATGGAAGAGCCTGCGGAGCGGCGGCGCCAACATGGACGTTCTGGTGGCCCTGGGCTCCTCCGTGGCCTACGGCTATTCCCTGGCCGTCCTGCTCCGGCCGTCCCTGGGTCCTCACATCTATTTTGAGACCTCCGCAGTCATCATCACCTTGATCAAGCTTGGGAAATTGCTGGAAGCCCGTACCAAGGGCCGCACCGGGGACGCCATTCGAAAACTCATTGCCCTGAGGCCCAAAACGGCCACGCGATTGCGGGACGGCGTGGAAGAGTCAGTGCCGGTGGCCCGGATTCAGGTTGGAGACCTCCTGGTGGTCCGGCCAGGGGAGAGCATCCCCACCGACGGCGTGATCCGGGAGGGGGATTCCGCGGTGGACGAATCCATGCTCACAGGGGAGTCCATGCCCGTGGACAAGGGACCGGGAGACCCGGTGGCGGGGGGGACCATCAACGGGCACGGTCGGCTTGTCTTTGAGGCAACGCGGGTAGGAAAAGACACGGCCCTTGCGAGGATCATTCGAATGGTGCGGGAGGCCCAGGGAAGCAAGGCTCCGATTCAGGCCCTGGCCGACCGTGTGGCCGCAGTCTTCGTGCCGGGCGTCATGGCGGTTGCCTTCCTAACCTTCCTTTTCTGGTGGATCCAGGGAGGAGAATTCGTCCCGGCCATGATCAGGCTGGTCTCTGTCCTGGTCATAGCCTGCCCCTGCGCCCTGGGACTCGCAACGCCCACGGCCATCATGGCCGGGACGGGCCTGGGCGCACAGAGGGGAATTCTTTTCAAGAACAGCCAGGCGCTGCAGGAGGCCTCGACTCTGCGCAAGGTCCTTCTGGACAAGACGGGCACGATGACCATGGGAAAACCCGCGGTGGTGGAAGTGGCGCCCATGGAGCCCTCCGGTTTCACCGAAGAGGAGCTCTTGAAAATGGCGGCCTGCGTGGAGCAGGGTTCCGAACACCCCTTGGGACGGGCCATCGTCGGGGAGGCCCAAGGCCGCGGCATCTCCCTTGAGCAGCCCTCCGCGTTCCGGGCCTTCGGCGGCATGGGAGTTCAGGCCGAGATAGGGGGACGAAAGATTTTCGTTGGCAAGCCCGACTGGATCCAGTCCCTAGAACTCGCCGGCCCCGGGATCCTGGCCCGGGTCGAGGCGCTCCAGGCGGAGGGCAACACGGTGATCGTCGCGGCCTCCGATGCGGGACAAGTGGGGCTCATCGCTCTGTCGGACCCCCTAAAACCGGGTGCGGCACAAGCAGTGGAACGCCTTCACGAATTGGGAGTTCGTGTGGCCATGCTCACAGGCGACAACGCCAAGACCGCCCATGCCATCGCACGGGCAGCGGGCGTGGACGAGGTGCTGGCAGAGGTGCTCCCAGACGAAAAGGCCCGCCAGGTCCGCCGGATCCAGGAGCAAGGAGCCAGGGTGGGCATGGTGGGCGACGGCATAAATGACGCGCCCGCCCTTGCCCAGGCGGACGTGGGCATCGCCATCGGAACCGGGACCGACGTTGCCATGGAAACGGCGGACGTGGTGCTGGCCAAGGGAGAGCTTCAGGGCGTGCCGCGGGCAATCGGCCTGAGCCG
>Ga0180301_10000770_pt1 | contig 25129 bp, 30 predicted proteins | sample GuaBasSediGuay16_FD_121797 | JGI IMG/M metagenome (GOLD analysis project Ga0180301, IMG submission 121797) | Subseafloor sediment microbial communities from Guaymas Basin, Gulf of California, Mexico - Guay16, Core 4569-2, 12-15 cm | ecosystem: Environmental > Aquatic > Marine > Hydrothermal... | reverse complement strand
ATCTTGAATGTATAGGTTGCCATGAAAAAATAAGCCCAGAACATGTTTCCTACTATTGTGGAAAATGTGGAGACCTTCTTGAAGTAAAATATGACTATGAAAAGCTAAAACTAAGATTAGAGGAGTCTGGATGGAAAAATAAGCCTCTCTCAGTTTGGAAGTATGAAGACTTTTTACCCATCATCGATAAGTCAAAAATTGTTTCGTTAAGGGAGGGGGGAACAAAGCTTTACAAGTGTAGCCGTTTAGCTGAAAAGCTTGGGCTAAAAAATCTTTACATTAAAAATGAGGGTGAAAACCCTACAGGCTCTTTTAAGGATAGGGGGATGACTGTTGGTGTTACAAAAGCCTTAGAGTATGGGGTTAAAACTGTTGTTTGTGCTTCAACAGGTAACACCTCAGCCTCTTTAGCTGCATATGCGGCTAAGGCTGGTGTTAGATGTTTGGTTGTTATTCCTTCTGGGAAGGTTGCTTATGGGAAGCTTGCTCAGGCTATTGTTTATGGGGCTGAGGTTGTTCAGATTCGTGGAAATTTTGATGATGCTTTAAACATTATTATTAGGCTTTCTTTAAGTTCAAGGGAGGTTTACATGCTTAACTCTGTTAACCCTTATAGGCTTGAAGGACAAAAAACTTTGGCTTATGAGGTTGTGGAACAGTTGGATGGTAAGCCTCCAGATAGGGTTGTTGTTCCTGTTGGAAACGCTGGAAACATTAGTGCTATATGGAAGGGGTTTAAAGAGTTTAAAGATTTAGGGTTTATAGATTCTCTACCTAAGATGATGGGTGTTCAGGCTGAGGGTGCTTCTCCAATAGCAAAAGCTGTTAAGGCTGGTGAGGATACTATCAAACCTATACCTAAACCTGAAACCGTAGCCACAGCCATAAGGATAGGTGCACCTGTAAACTGGAAAAAGGCTATACGTGCGATTAGGGAGTCTGATGGTGGTGCTGAAATTGTTTCTGATGAGGAGATTCTTGAGGCTCAAAAGGTTTTGGCTAGAAGTGAAGGTTTGTTTGTTGAGCCTGCAAGCGCCTCCTCTATTGCAGGTTTAAAAAAGTTTTTGGAGGTTGGGGAAATTGACAGGGATGAAACTGTTGTTTGTGTTACGACTGGTCATGGGTTAAAGGATCCTGATACACCTGTGAAGTTTTTTGTTAAACCTGTCGAGGTTGAGGCTGACTTGAATGTTATAAGAAGGATTGTTGGTGTTTAGGATGAGGATAATTCTTGTTGGTTTTGGTGTTGTTGGACAAAGTCTGGTTAAGCTTTTGCTTATGAGAGGAAAAGAGTTAGCTGAGGATTTTAAGATTCACCCTAAGATTGTTGCTGTTGTTGATAGTGGTGGAGCCTCCCTAAACCTTAAAGGGTTAAACCTTGGAAGGGTTTTGGCTGTAAAAAAGGAGAAAGGCTCAGTAGCCATGGATGAAGAATGTGGGGTTAAAACTGTTAAAGCCTCAAAGATTATTGAGGAGGTTGAGGCTGAGGTTGTTGTTGAAGCCACACCAACAAACATAGTTGATGGTGAGCCTGCCCTAACCCATATTAAAACAGCCTTAAAAACGGGTAAACATGTTGTAACAACCAATAAGGGTCCTTTAGCTTTAGCCATGCCTGCTCTTATGGAGTTGGCTGAATATAATAACGTTTTGCTTAGGTTTAGTGGTTGTGTTGGCGGTGGAACACCAATCCTAGATTTTGCAAAAAAATGTCTTCAAGGAGATAAAATTCTTTCTTTTAGGGGAATCCTTAACGGAACAACAAACTATATTCTTACAAAAATGACCTATGAAAACATTTCTTTTGAGGATGCTTTAGCTGAGGCTCAAAAAGCTGGTTATGCTGAGACTGACCCGTCTATGGATGTTGATGGTTACGATTCTGCATGTAAACTTGTAATTTTGGCTAACTGGATTTTAGGCTTAAAAACAGTTTTAAAGGATGTTAAAATTGAGGGGATAAGAAAGATAACCTTAAAAGATGTTAGGGATGCTTTGGATAAGGGTTGTGAGGTTAAACTTATAGCTTCAGCAGAGGAAGGAGGAAACCTTAAGGTTTCTCCACAGCTTATCCCTAGAAGCCATCCTTTATGTGTTGGTGGAGTTTTAAACGCTGTAACTTTTGTTTCTAAGTATGCTGGTGAGGAAACTGTTATTGGTAGGGGGGCTGGTGGAATTGAAACTGCAAGCGCTATTCTAAGAGACCTTTTAGCCATTAAACAAGATATATCTTTAAGGTCAACCTATTCTTAGGTTTAAGGTTGTGGAAAAAATGAAGCTTATAATGAAGTTTGGAGGAACCTCTGTTGCTGACGGTGAACGTATAAGCCATGTATGCAACATTATAGAAAAATATCTTAAACAGGGAAACAAGGTTGTGGTTGTTGTTTCAGCTTTAGCTGGAGTAACAGACCAGCTTGTTAAGGCTTGTGGTTTGGCTGGTAAAGGTGAAAAAGAGTTTATTAAAGGGTTTATCGAGGAGCTTAAAAAAAGACATCTGGAAACATGTCGTGTGGCTGTTAAGGATGAGGGTGTTTGTAGGCTTACAGAAAAAACAGTTGAGGATACCCTGCTTGAGCTTGAAAACGTTTTGGTTGGGGTTTCCTATCTCCGTGAGGTTACACCAAGAATTAAAGACTACATATTAAGTTTTGGGGAGAGACTTTCAACACCAATCGTTTGTGGAGCCTTAAACTCTATGGGTGTAAAGGCGGAATGGTTTACTGGGAAGGATGCTGGCATAGTAACAGACTCAAATTTTGGTGGTGCAAGACCGTTAATGGAAACTACAACCCACCAGGTTAAGGCTAGGCTTCAAAAGGTTCTTGACGAGAATATTACACCTGTTGTAACAGGGTTTATTGCTGCAGACCAGAATGGTGTTATTACAACTTTGGGTAGGGGGGGCTCAGACTGTACAGCCTCAATTTTGGGTGTTGCCTTAGATGTTGATGAGATTTGGATTTGGACTGATGTTGACGGGATAATGACAACAGACCCTAAAATTGAGCCTAAAGCCAAAGTTATACCACAAATATCCTACATGGAGGCTATGGAGATGGCTTATTTTGGGGCTAAAATGATGCATCCTGGAGCCATAGAGATAGTTATGGGTAAAAGGATACCTATAAGAGTTAAAAACACCTTTAACCCTGAAAACCCTGGAACCCTTATTAGTAGTGAACAAAAGGTTGAATCTACATCCATAGTTAAGGCTATATCTTTGATTCGTAAGGCAGCCCTAATAACTGTTGAAGGAGCAGCCATGTTTGGTGTTCCAGGGACAGCAGCAAAAATTTTTAGTTTACTTGGAGAAAAAAACATTAACGTTCTTATGATTTCCCAAAGCTCCTCAGAGGCAAACATATCTTTTGTTGTTCCAAGGGATACGCTTGAAGATGCTTTAAGCATTCTTGAGGTTAAACTTTTAGGTGGAAAGATTGCAAGAGAGATTAAGGCGGAAGATGATATTTGTGTAATAGCTTTAGTTGGTGCTGGGATGGTTGGAACACCAGGTGTTGCTGCAAGAGTTTTTAGTGCTGTTGGAAGGGAAAAAATAAACGTAAGAATGATTGCTCAAGGCTCCTCAGAGTTAAACATCTCCTTTGTTGTTAAGGAGGCTGATGGTGAAAGGGCTGTTAAAGCCCTACATAAAGAGTTTGGCTTAGAAAAATAGGTGGAAGAAGTTTAGCCAAGCTTTTTTAAAAGTCTCCTCGGATTTTTTTCAACAACGTTTAAGGCTTGCTCCTCGTTTAAGCCTGAGGCAAGAGCAACCTTAAAAGCAAACTCTTGACTAATAAAATCTTCTGGGCTGTGGAGGTCTGTGTTTACTAGGAGGTTTGCTCCAACCTTTAAAGCGTTTTTTGCCACATGTCCATTAGCCAAACAATGACCTTTTCTTGCTGACAACTCTAAATATACGTTGTTGTTTTTTGCTGTTTCACAGTCTTCTAGGCTGATTAACCCTGGATGTGCAAGAATATCAACCTCACCACATTCAACAGCAACATGGTTTGTGTTTGGTTTAACAGGCTCAACCAAAGTTTCACCATGAACAACAACAACTAGGATACCAAGCTTTTTTGCTTTAACAGCCATCCTTGGTATAGTTTCAGGAGGAATATGGGTAAGCTCAACCCCAGGATAAAACCTTACCTTAAAAGAGTTTTTTTCCATTTCTTCAGCAAACCTAACAAGCTTTAAAGCCACAGATTCAAGGTTTGACTGGTCAACATGGTCTGTTATGGCTATAGCCTCATAGTTTAAAACTTCAGCTCTTCTTAAAATTTCAACAGGTAAAAGTTCACCATCACTAAGCAGGGAATGGGTGTGAAAATCTATTCTACCAGATAAAACCTTACTCAGGTTTTTCACTTTTTCCACCAAAAACCTTTTTTTCTACAATTTGAAGCTTTCCATCCTCAAGTTTTCTGAAAAAACATGTTTTATAGCCTAGGTGGCATGCTCCTCCAGTCTGGTAAACCTTAACAAGAACAGCATCTAAGTCGCAGTCAAAATAGATTTCTTTAAGTGTTTGATAGTTTCCTGAAGTTTCACCTTTTAACCATAATTTTTTACGTTGGGTGCTCCAATAGTGGACAAAACCTGTGGTTAAGGTTTTTTCTATAGCCTCTTTATCTGCAAATGCAACCATTAAAACTTTATCTGTTTCAGCTTCCTGAGCTACAACAACAACCAACCCGTTATGACGATAGTTTAATTTTTCAGCTATCTCTTTAGCTTTTTCAGGGTTAAGGGTGAGTTTTTCCATAGGGTAGTTTTCACCTTCTTCTTCTTTGAAACTCCTCTAATATTTCTTCAAGCCTAATGTTTTTTAGGTTTAGAAGGATAAACATGTGAAACATTAGGTCAACAGCCTCATGAATAATTTCTTTTGAATCCTTATTTTTTGCTGCATCCACAAACTCCTCAGCCTCCTCCTCAACCTTTGCAACAACAGCATCAAAACCTTTCCCTATAAGACCTGAAACATAGGAGGAGGGTTTAGGATTGTTTTTTCTATCCTCAATAACCTTATAAACCTCGGCTAAAACGTTTAAACTCATTTTTTAACCCTCCCAGCAAACCTTCTTCTAACAGATTCAGCATGCCAACCTAAACCTTCAACCATAGCAAAAACCTCAACAATTTTTTTAGCCTTTTTCAAACCGTTTTTGGTTAATTGCTGGATGTGGATAGGCTTTAAAAAGTCGTAGACTGTTAAACCTGAATGGAAGGATGCTGTTCCACCTGTTGGTAGAACATGGCTTACCCCAACAGCATAATCTATAGCAGCAACAGGTGTATATTTTCCAACAGAAATTAAGCCAGCATTATAGACTAGGGAAACAATTTTTTCAGGGTTTTTAGCTAAAACCTCTAAATGTTCAGGTGCAAAAGTGTTTATAAATTCTGCAGCCTCTTCCTCATCATCAACAAGAAGAATTGCACAGTTTCTTCTTAAAGCCTCTTTAACAGTTTTCTTTTCAGACCTTCTAGACAAAAACTCCAAAATTTTTTCTTTAACCTTTAACGCAACCTTCTCAGATGTTGTGATAAGGATTGGAACAGAAAAACTGTCATGCTCAGCCTGAGAAACCAAATCTAAGAATACTAGGGTTGGATTTGCTGTTTCATCTGCAAAAACCATTATTTCTGAGGGACCTGCTGGAAAATCTATTCCAACCTCACCATAAACAGCCATTTTAGCTGCTGTTACATAGATGTTTCCAGGTCCAACTATCTTGTCAACTTTTGGGATTGTTTGGGTTCCGTAGGCTAATGCACCTATTGCTTGAACACCTCCAACCCTATAAACCTCATCAACACCAACCATATCTAAGGCTACAAGGATTGCAGGGTTAACCTTACCTGTTGGGGTTGGTGGTGTGCATGCAACAATCCTTTTAACTCCAGCAATTTTTGCTGGGATTGCAAGCATAAGAACTGTTGATGGGTATGAGGCTTTACCACATGGCACATACAATCCAACAGACCTTATAGGCTTAAAAACCTGTTTTACATAAACTCCACCAGAATTTTTAAGAACCCTGTCTTTTGGAAGCTGTTTTTCATGGATTTCTCTAAGGTTTTTTGAGGCTTTTTCTATTGTTTTGACTAGGTTTTTTGGTGTTTTACGGTATGCCTCTAAAACTTCAGCCTCAGAAACTTTAAGCTTTTCAGGTGATATTTTTACACCATCATAGATTCTTGTATATTTTATAAGAGCCTTATCACCATTCTTTTTAACATCATCCAAAATTTTTAGAATAACATCTCTAAAAGCCCTAAAGTTAGGTTTATTCCTCCCAACAATCTTTTTAAATACTTTTTCATCTAACTCGTTAAGCCTTACAGGTTCAATCATTTTCGGTTAACCTACCTTTGGTGCTTGGAATCTTTTTATGGTTTAGGTTAACCTTAACAGCCTCTTTTAAGGCTCTACCTAAAGCCTTAAAAGTAGCCTCAGCCTTATGGTGGTCGTTTACCCCCCTAAACTCAACCACATGAAGATTAAATTTTCCAGTTTCAGCCAGAGACTTTAAAAAATGGTTTACCATTTGGGATGGGATACCCTCAACATTCTCATATTCAAATTTTAGGTTTGAGTCAAAATAGACTCTTCCTGAAAGGTCTAAAGAAACCATAACTAGAGAGTCATCCATGGGTATTATTGCAACCCCAAACCTATTAATCCCTTTCTTGTCACCTAAAGCCTTATCCAAAGCTAAACCTAAAGTTAAACCAACATCCTCAATAAGATGATGGTTTCCAGCCGAAGTTTTGCTTTCAGCAAAAACCTCCAAATCAAACATACCGTGGAAGGCGAAAGCCTCAAGCAGATGGTCAAAAAAGGGTTTTCCTGTCTGAATTTTTGTTTTACCCTTACCATCCAAATTTAAAACTACTTTTACACTTGTTTCTTTTGTTGAACGTTCAACCTTTTCTTTCCGCACCCCTTACAGCCTCCATAGCCTCCTCTAAACTAAAACACCCATCATATAAGGCTCTTCCAACAACAACACCCCTTAAACCAACATTTAAAAGCTTTAAAATATCTTGAATTGAAGATATTCCACCAGAATAGGTTATGGGTATACTTGTAGAGTTTACAAGCCTAGAAACGTTTTCAAGGTTTACACCTTTAAGGGTTCCTTCAACCTCAACATCGGTAAAAAGGATTGAAGCTATATTGTAGGCTTCAAAACGTTTAGCAAAATCAAAAGGAGAAATTTCTGTTTCGGTTTTCCAGCCTCTTAAAACAACCTTTTTCCTAGAATCCAACGCAACAATCACATTTTTTGAGTCTGTCTTCTCCACAACCCTACCAACAAAATCAGGGTTTTCTATGGCTTTTGTCCCTAAGATAACCCATGAAGCACCATCCTCAACAAGAGAAACAGCCTCCTCAACACTTCTTATACCACCACCAACCTCAACAGGAATATTAACCTTCCTTAAAATCTCCCTAACAATTTTTCTGCTTTTTTTACTGTCATAGATGGCTGCATCCAAATCAACCACATGAAGAATTTTTGCACCCTTCTCCTCCCACATTTTAGCAACCTTTATAGGGTCTGAAGAAACGTTTAAACCTGTTCCAGGCTTACCCTGAACAAGTTTAACACACTTCATGTTTAAGATGTCCACAGATGGAATTATATACAAGAAGTTTCCCCACACCTTTTCCTCAAAACCCATTAGGTTAAACAAGAAAACCTTTAAGTAACCTATAAACCAGTTACATGTAAAGTTTATGTTTGATGTTAACAAAAAGTTTTTTGGATACAAAAGTTTAAAAGCATTTGTTATCTGATTAATTTATTACCAAAATTTAAGCGTGAGTAAAAGATGAAGGTTAAATGTCCAGAGTGTGGAGCTGAATTTGATGTTCCAGACGATGTTATCGTTGGAGAGGTTGTAACCTGCCCTGACTGTGGCTTAGAGCTTGAGGTGGCAAAGATTGAGGCTGGAAACGTTGAGCTTAAACCTGTTCAGGTTGCAGGTGAAGATTGGGGAGAGTAATTGGGGATTTCCATAGGAATAGTTTATGACCAGATACGTTGGGAAGAAAAAGCAATTATAGATACTGCTAAAGCAGGAGGCATACCCATAAAACTTATAGATGCAAAAAGAAATTTTTTTGACTTAACCTGTGAAAGGGAAGAGTTTCTTGGTGATGTTATACTTCAACGTTGTGTAAGCTATTTTAGAAACCTAAACATATCCGCAGTTTTGGAGTATAAAGGGTATACTGTTGTAAACTCTTATGATGTTGCACGTATTTGTGGTAACAAGCTTTTAACAACCCTAATTCTTTCAAAGGCAGGAATTCCAACCCCAAAAACCTATGTTGCATTTACACCAGAAAGCGCTCTTAACGCCTTTGAAAAACTTGAAAACTCAGCAATTTTAAAGCCTATCATTGGTAGTTGGGGGAGGCTTATTGTTCCACTTAAAGACCGTGAAACTGCTGAAGCTGTTTTTGAGGAAAGACAATACATGTTTCCACTCTACCAAGTCTACTATCTTCAAGAGTTTGTTAAAAGACCTCCAAGAGACATTAGAACCTTTGTTGTTGGGGAGGAGGTTGTAGCTGGAATCTATAGGTATTCTTTTGCGGATGTAAAAACAAATATAGCTAGAGGTGGGAAAGCTGAATACTGTCCAATAACAGATGAGTTGAGAGAGTTAAGCCTTAAAGCTGCTGAGGCTGTTGGTGGTGGAATTTTAGGGGTTGACATGATGGAAACTGAGAATGGTTTGGTTGTTCATGAAATAAACCATACCGTAGAATTTCAGTCTACAGTTGAAACCACAGGAATAAACATACCCAAGTATATTGTAGGATATTTAATTAGGAAGGCTAAAAGATAGGTTGGAGGCTAAAAAATGGTTCGTGTTGGAATTATTGGTGGTTCAGGTTATACTGGTGGAGAGCTTTTAAGGCTTCTTTTATCCCATCCTGAGGTTGAGGTTGTTCAGGTAACCTCAAGAGAATATGTTGGAGAATATGTTTTTAGGATTCATTCAAACCTTCGAGGTGTTACAAACCTAAAGTTTGATAAGCCAGACCTCTCAAAAACAATCAGCCTATGCGACCTAGTTTTTATGTCTACCCCCCATGGTGTATCCTCAAAACTTACACCAAAACTTTTGGAGGCTGGATTAAAAGTTATAGATTTAAGTGCAGATTTTAGGCTGAAAAACCCTGAAGACTACCCAAAATGGTATGGTTGGAATCATCCTGCACCAGACCTTCTAAAAAAGGCTGTTTATGGTGTTCCTGAACTTTACAGGGAAAAAATTAGGAATGCTCAGCTTATCGCATGTCCTGGATGTATGGCTGTGGTAACCATTCTTGCTTTAGCTCCTGTTATAAGGGAGAATCTTATCCATAGAGAGCATATTGTTGCTGATGTTAAAATTGGTTCTTCAGGTGCTGGAGCAAAACCTTCAGCCTCAACCCATCATGCTGAAAGGTTTGGTGTGGTTAGACCCTATAAGCCAGCTGGACATAGACATACAGCCGAAGTTGAGCAGGAGCTTAGCCTAATAGCAAACACGGAGGTTAAGGTTTCAATGTCAGCTCATGCTGTAAACATTGTTAGGGGGATTCTTACAACGGTTCATAGTTTTTTGGTTAAGAAGGTTGATACTCCAGCTGTGTGGAAGGCTTTTAGGTCTTTCTACCAGAATGAGCCTTTTATTAGGCTTGTTAGGGATAGGAAAGGCTTGTATAGGCTTCCAGACCCAAAGGTTGTTGTAGGCTCAAACTTTTGTGATTTAGGTTTTGAGATAGACAACCATACAGGTAGACTTGTAATTCTGGGTGCCATAGACAACCTTGTTAAGGGTGCTGCTGGAATAGCTGTTCAAAACATGAATATTTTGCTTGGATTTGATGAGAAAACAGGTTTAGGTCAGACTGCCCTCCACCCAATCTAAACTGTTTTTAGGTTTTAAGGGCTGCCAGAAAAACCCTAAATATTTAAGGGTAAAATTTTTCATAGACAATGTTTTATTAACTCTAAAAAATTAGAGATGAGTCTGGTGGAAAAGAAAACTTTTGTTGTTAAGATTGGAGGAAGCATTTTAAGGTCAGGTTTCCCAGAAGCCTTCCTAAAAGACCTAAAAAACCTATATAAGGAAAATAGGGTTGTTCTGGTTCATGGTGGTGCAGACATAGTAACAAAAACAGCTGAGGCTATGGGTAAAAAACAAAAGTTTATTGTTTCACCTGATGGGATGCGTAGCCGCTACACGGATAAAGAAACAATGGAGGTTTATACGATGGTTATGGCTGGAAAAATAAACAAGCAGCTTGTTGCTTGGCTTCAAAGCTATAAGATTAGGGCTGTTGGTGTTTCTGGTGTTGACGGTTTTCTTTTAAGGGCTTTAAGAAAAAAGAAGCTTATAGTTTTGGATGAGCGTGGAAGAAAGGTTGCTATCGATGGAGGCTATACAGGAAAAATTGAGTCTGTAAATAGGGATTTTCTTGAAGCCCTACTTAACCTAAAATATTTGCCTGTTGTGGCACCTATAGCCATGGATGACGAGTATCAGCTTTTAAACGTTGATAGTGACCGTGCAGCAGCCTATATTGCTGGAGCCTTAAAAGCTGACAGCCTTATCGTATGTACTGATGTTGAGGGTGTAAGGCTTGGTGAAACCGTAGCCAAAAAAATGAGAGTTGAGGAGGCTAAAAAAAATCTTGAGTTTATAGGTCATGGGATGAAAAAGAAGGTTTATGCTGCTGTTGAGGCTTTACAGATGGGTGTAAAAGAGGTTATAATAACCTCGGGTTTGATAGGTGAACCTATGAGTCAAGCCTTAAACCACAGGGTGGGAACCCTAATTTGTCTATGAGTAGAGACGAGATTGTAAGGGTTGAAGACGAGTTTTTGGCTAAGGTTTACCATAAAAGGGGGATAGTGGTAGACCGTGGAAAAGACGCCTTAATCTGGGATGTAAACGGTAAAGAGTATATAGACTGTATGGCTGGTTTTGGAACAGCCTTTATAGGACACTCAAACCCGAAGGTTGTTGAGGCTGTAAAAAGGCAGCTGGAAAAGCTTATTGCATGCCATGGCTCCCTATACCTTGAAGCTAGAGCCCAACTTTTAAAAAGGATAGTCGGTATCCTACCTAAAACTCTTAACAAGGTTTTTCTTTCAAATAGTGGGGCTGAGGCTGTTGAGTTAGCATTAAAACTTTCAAGAAAGTTTACGGGTAAAAAAGAGATAATTGCTATGATGAGAGGTTACCATGGGAAAACTATGGGAGCCTTATCAGCAACATGGAACCAAAAGTATAGGGTTGCTTTTGAGCCTTTAATACCAAAAATAAGGTTTGTCCCCTTTGGGAAGGCTGAAAAGGTTAGGGAAGCCATAACCCAAGACACAGCAGCAATAATTGTTGAACCTGTTCAAGGTGAGGGTGGAGTCTATGTTGCACCAGACGGATACCTAAAAGAGTTAAGAGAAATTGCTGATGAAAAAGGCTTAATTTTAATTTTTGACGAAATACAGACAGGTTTTGGTAGAACAGGTAAACTTTTTGCTTTTGAACATTGGAACATAACACCAGACATTATTTGTTTAGCTAAACCTGCTGCAAGCGGAATCCCCATAGGTATAACAGCCTCAAAAAAGGAGATAATGGATACTTTGGGTGTAGGTGAACATTCAAGCACCTTTGGAGGAAACCCTATCGCATGTGCGGCAGCCTCAGCAACCATAGACGTTCTTGTTGAAGGTAAACTTTGGGAGAAAGCAGCAAAACTTGGAGAATATTTTATTGGTGGACTTAGAAAACTTGCTGAAAAATATAGGGTTGTAAGGGAGGTTAGAGGTTTAGGGCTTATGCTAGGTATGGAGTTAAGGTTTGATGTTTTAGATGTAATGGAAAAAATGCTGGAAAAAGGAGTATTAATCTTGAATGCTGGAAGAAACACCCTAAGATTCCTACCACCATGCGTAATAACAGAAAAACAAATAGACAAGGTAATAGAAAGCCTAAACGAAGTTTTAAAGGAAAAAGAAGCCAAAATCTTCAAATAAACAAGTCATATTTCTGGTTTATCTTTTACCTTTTGAATTATGTTAGCTGCTATTCTATCAAGTTCACATTTTTCAAGTATATTGGCTAAATAGTCTTCAGGTTCATCTAAAACCCCAAGATTTTCAAGTATTTCGTTTAACAGTTTCTTGCTGGTTTGAAAATTGCCCTTAAATTTTTTCCTTTTTAGCTCTTTAGCTTTTACCTGAAAAAGCGCTTCCACATAGTAATCTTCAACCATATGTTGGCTTACCCTAAAACTTTGAAGTTTTTGACTGTTTAGTATACCTAGCGGAATTACATAAAGAAGTTTTTGCTCTTCTTTCCTATTTTTAACGTTAATTTTAATGATGTTTCCACTTACCTTAACTACATGAAAGTGTTTACCGCTGGGTGTAGAGATGTTATTAAGCTTTTTAGCGATGCTGTTAACAAGTTTTTCTTCTGTTGTGTGGTGGTTTAGGTCGATGGCAACATATGCAGAAGGAAAAACATTTAGAAGGTTTGGCACTCCTTCACTAATCGCAAAGTTTTTACCTTTATGACCTTTAAGAATTTCTATTTCTCTTGGGATAAGCCCTCTACTTTTTAGCTTTGAAAATAACAAATAGTCAAGGTTGCACTCAACAAGCAGTGGATAACGCTTAGATTTTGACATGTTTTTTCACATGTATTCATCTAGAAATCTTATGTCTGCACCTAGGTCTGTTACCACTTCAACACTTGGTGCATCCAATGGTTTTGAAGTTAAAACACCGTTTTTTAGGGTGAAATGGTGAATTTTTACTGTTAAGCTATGCTTTTTACAAAGCTGGATTAGCTTGTTTAGGGTTTCTAGGCTATGGGTTGTTATAAAGGTTTGTGTCCCCATTTTTTTGATAAACTGAAATACAACATCAAAGGTTAACTCTAAACCTTTTGGGTGGGTATGACATTCTGGCTCCTCAATTAGGAGGATGGAAGGTTTTGCAACCAAAATTTCAGTTAATATTGTTAGAGCATACTTGGCACCATCACCCAAATCGTCAAGCCTAACAGCATGTTTACGCTCGTTTTTTAAAGTCACCAACCAGTTTCCTGAAGGTGTATACTCCAAGTTTACGATGTTTAATTCATAGGCTTCCCTTAAAGCATCAACTATAAGTTCATCTAACCCCTGCATTTTAACCTTCTCCCAACAACTTGCCATAACATCCTTAACATTACCTATGTGGAGAGTGTCAACCAATAAAGCTGAACGTAAAGCTGACAACCTTTCATCCACTATTTGTGGAATGGAATCTATATCCCTCCTTAAGGAGGGGGGTTTAAGTGTCTCTAAAAAGCTTTTAATTTCCCCCTCTTCTATTGTTCCCTCAGGCACCCAATCAAGTCTTGTAAATATTGCTTTATTTTCAACTGTTGGCTCTTCGATGAGGAAATAGTATCTTGGTATGAAGTAGTATGTTAGCTTTTTTTCGTTTTCTAACACCAACTCGTATTTTAACGGTTTCTCCTCATAGTTGTAAAACAGGCTTTTCTCATCGTTATCCATTCGTCTATAAAGCAGATAACCTAACGCAGAAAGATAACCACTATAAAACTCAGAATATCTACGAGGTATTTCAATAAAGATAAATTTTTCACGTGCAGAAAGAAATAGTGCCTCAAGTATTGAGGATTTTCCAGAGTTGTTTTTTCCAATAATAATGTTTACCTGTTCAAGCTCATCAACAAAACCCTCCCTAATACCACGAAAACCAGCAATCTTAATCGACCTAATCACAATTCTTCACCAACACCTATAGAAGGTTTATTTTATGGTAGAATAAACTATCTTCAAACAAAGGCTAAACACTTCCTATGTTTTAAACTTAACTAACTATATAAATAGGTCATATTTTATTGGTCTGTTAAGCTTTTTAGCCGAAGCCTTCTCATCTTTCACATATTTTTTATAGCCTTTAATTATGGCTACAGGTATCCCCTCATCAGCCTCCCCAATAACAAGCTCAGCAGCTGAAGCCAGCTCGTCAGCTATGGCTATTTCTTTAACTTTTAGCTGGTAGCCGAAAAGGTCTTTTTCACCTTTTCTGTCGAGTAGAGGGTTTATTCCTGAAACACCTATAGCTATGTTGATTTGACCCATTCTTAAAGGTCTACCTGAAGTGTCAGAAATTATTACAGCAACATCTTTACCGGTTAACTCTTTAATCTTTTTTCTTAGTTTTTTGGCGGATTCATCTGGGTTTTTTGGTAGGGTTGCAACACTAAACCCACCTGAAACGTTTGAAACATCAACACCAGCATTTGCACATACAAAACCATGCCTAGTCTGGGTTATTAGATGGGAATGCCTAAGCCTAACTATTTTTCTAGACTCCCTCAAGATAACCTCAACAATCCTAGGGTCTTTCCCAGTAGCCTCAGCAAAAATTTTTGCTTGAACACTAGGTTTAACCTCATCAAGCCTAACCACAGAACCCTCAGCCTTAGAAACAATAGTCTGAGAAACAACAAGAATATCCCCATCCTCCAAAACTACACCCTGCCTCCTAATAGCCTCACAAATAATCTTAGCCAAATCATCGTTAGGCTTAATTAAAGGAATACCCTCAACACCCACAACCAAAACCATAGGAGCCATAAAACAACCCTCCAAAAAACACTTCTAGTTTTAGGTAAGATTAAGACTCTGTTGTTAACGGAAGTATTGTGTTTGCTAGTTGATTAAGAACTTTTCTGGTAGGATACGGAATGGTACAGTATTTTTGAGAGTTTCCGTTAGCTTCGCTTTATCCTTACATGGTGAGCCAAGAATTCTCTTCATCTTTTGCTGTACCTCCTTCCAAAGATAATTAAGTCTTCTTATGCTTTTCTCGGTAAGTAGTAGCCACTCGTATATGTTGTTTATTTCTAAAACCGCTTTCACAACTTCAGAATGTAAAATACCGACTCTACGGCTTTTATCAACCGCCTCAGCATATTCTTCCACAAGGTCTAAGGGCAACAGATTTTTCATCCTTGAAACAATCTTAGCTTTGTATTTCGTAGAACTAATAAGATTAACATTCTTTTCTTTAAGAACAGAAAAAACCTTTCTAAATTTTTCCTCTCTTTTAATCCTTTTTTTCTCAGCCAATTTTTTAACATGCTCCGCTAATTCTTTATCCTTCTTTATCTCCTTCTCCTCTTTTATTAGGAAGCTTTCTATTTCACCTAGAATCTCCTTATAGTGTTTAAGGAAACCACTACGAGGCCCGACACCCCACTTACTTATTTTTTCCGCCACTAGGTTTCCATTATCCACAGCAATTTTTACAGCCTCACTCCAAGGAATTTTATACCCAGCTAAAAGTTGTGCAGGCAAAACAAGGTTACCAAGCGTGTCAAGAACATGATGGAGATAAAAAGCCTTTCTTGCTAGCTCGTTTTCCCATAGGTAGTAATCAATTTTCCCTAGTTCATGCTCCCTCCTACCTTGTTCTGTAGTGATTTTGTCTAGTTCCTTAGCGATACCGATACCCTTCCCACCCGTCCTAAGTATCCCTAAACATCAATTATATAAGGGCTAGGTTTAGGTGGAAGTCTTCTCCCAACGTCATGAATAGAAAATGAATCTACGATTTTGTTTACCTTTCTTGAAATATCCTGAGGAATACCCATCCTAACAGCATACTTATCATGTATAGCTAATCTTGACACCTAAACCTCCCACCCAAACTTTTCCTACCAGTTTCCCAGATAAAAATCTTAGTTTTAAACGTATAATGCACTGTAATGCAGTGTCATGCACAAGACTTTTAGCCTAGTAAATGGGTCTTATGCTTAACCTTTTTGGTAGGTTGAGAGGTTTCCAAGGATAACCATCCATCTGCTTTTTAACCTCGCCTATAAGCTCCCCTAAACTAAGCTTTTCACGTTTACCAGTCTCCCTAAACCTAACATCAAACCTACCAGTTTTCATCTCCTCCTCACCAACAACAACCACATAGGGAACCCATGAGGTTTCAGCCCTTCTAACCTTTTTTGCCAAAGTTTCACCAGTATCATCTAGGTCTACACGTATCCCCTCCTTTTCAAGTTTTTCAGCAACCTCCTCAGCAAAACCCAACTGTTTTTCTGAGACAGGAATAACCCTAACCTGAACTGGTGAAAGCCAAACTGGAAGCATTGGAGGTTTACCTTTTTTCTCGTTTTTTACAGCAGAATCAAACATGGTAAAAATGTATCTTTCAACCGTGCCTATTAGGGCTGTATGAATTATTATTGGGTAGGATTTTGAGCCGTCAGCCTCTGTAAACGTTATATTAAACCTTTTAGAGTTTCCAACATCTATTTGGAAGGTTGCAATTTCTCTTGGACGGTTAAGCTCATCAACAATATTGTATTCAACGTTTAAAACCCAATAATACTTTTTCTCAGGAACAAAACATAGGAGAACAGGTTTCCCCTCAACCTTCAACAACTCCCTAAAAAACTCCCTATTCCCCTCAAAAAACTCTTTGGTTGTATTGTAAAGTGAAACATAGTCTCTCCCAATCTTTCTTATCTCCTCATAAATTTTCCTATGAATTTTTAAGGCGTATTTTTTAGCCTCATCCATGTTTCTACATAAAACATGTAGGTCAGGCATGTGAAGCTTTCTAACCCTAAAACATAAAAGAAGCTCCCCCTCCTGTTCAAACCTATAACTATCAGCAATCTCAAAAACACCAAAAGGAAGATCCTTATAGCTTATAACCCAATCCTTTAACATTGCAAACTGTTGGTGGCATGCAGCATACCTTAAAACCAGGGTGCGTTTATCGGTTTTAACCTCATAAAGTCTACCACCAAAAAGTTTTGCATGTTCACTAACAGCAGGAACAGAAAGGTCAAACATGTTTGTTCCACGAACATGGTAAACAGGAAAATCAAGAGAGTTAACTAGGCTTTTAGCGTATTCTGCGACAAGCTCAAAAATTAGGTTTGCCTCAGGACCGTAACGCATATGTCCAAGGTCTGATAGGTGTTCCCATTCAAAACCAAACTTTTTACAGTAGTCTAAAAATCTTGGTTTTTCTCCACCAGCAAATTCTTTGCCTAAAGCCTCCTTTTCAACAAGAAACCTAAAATTTTCCTCCCCAGACCTAAACTGGTAGTTTTCAGGGTTTAAAACCTCCATGGTGGGTGTTAAAACCTTATAGATGTTTTTTTCTTTGGGTTGAGGTTTTTCTGGAGCCTCCTCTGGAACAATCACCCTTGAAAGCTCTGAAAGCGGGTGACCTTTACATTTAAGCTCAAAACTTTTATACCATCCAAAGGGTGCTGTTACAGACCTATAACCTTTCTCAACAAGTTTTTTGTTTAGGTTTTTTAGTAGGTTTATGGCTGTTTTTGGGGATGAAAGCTCCGAGGAAAGGTGTGCATAAGGATAAACAACTATGTTTTGGGTTTTAACCTTCTGGGCTACATCAACAATAGAGTTTAAGGCTTTCTCCAAAACTTGGCTAGGATTTTTTTCATCAACCTTTTCCACTGCACAAAAAACCACAAGAGCCTCATCCATAGAATAGGATTTTTCGTTTTCTTTAAGCTCCTCAACGTTTTTAATTGCTTTTTCTTTGGCAGTCCAGCCAAACCTGTCAGCATGAATAAGTAGAATTCTCAACCTAAACTACCATCTCTAACCCATATATCTCCATTTTTCAATAAGCTTTTCCTTTTTTAGGTTTTTCTTTAACTGTTTATAGTGGGTTTTACAAAGATAAACTCTTTTTTCACCAGAAACGTTTAACCCTCCAGCTTTAGCCTTTTCAACCGAAACAGATTTTACAGCTTCAGAGTTGCATCCTAAAACACTACATTTAACTCCTGAAGCTATCTTCCCCATAAACTACACCACAAAACATTTTCTCTTTTCTAACCATAATTTTTTGCTGTGAAATTTAAGTTTCTAGGTGTGGGGAAAATAAAAACTTTTATTTTGGAAAAGCCTCAAACCTAGTTTAAGTTGGTGTGTAAAGGGGAAAAGTGGATTCTTGCTCTCAAGAATAAGGGAGAAAGTTGAAGGTTTGCTTAAGGGAGTGGCAAAAATCCTTATAAAAGCCAAGTTTACCCCAAACGTTTTAACAGTTTTAGGGTTGGGGTTGTCTGTTGCTGCCGCCTTTTTTTATGCTTTCCCAGAAAACCTAAAATATTTTTGGGTTGCAGCCATACTTTTGCTTTTTTCAGGTTTTTGTGATGTTTTGGATGGTGTTGTTGCAAGGGTTTCTGGTAGAAGCACCCTTTTTGGAGGCTTTCTTGACTCTGTTGTGGATAGGTATTCTGATGCAATAGTTCTTTTCGGTATAACCTTCCACTTTTCAACCAAAACAATTTTTTGGGTTTATGGTTATATATGGGGTTTTTTTGCTGTTTTAGGCTCAATCCTTGTAAGCTATACAAGGGCTAAAGCTGAAAGTTTAAACATGAAGTTGGAGGGGGTAGGTTTAACAGAAAGACCTGAAAGAACCCTTATACTTATAGTTTCAAGTATTTTTCTCCATCCAGAGTTTGGGCTTATGGTTTTAGCTGTTTTAACAAATGTAACGGTTGTTCAAAGAATCCTTTACACGTTTAAACAGCTAAAAAAACTAGAAAAAGGTTAAACGGTTTTCTTGTTTAAATTTTCCTCAAGAATCTCAAGTGTTCTATGTAAAATCTTTTTTCCAACATCTAGGGCTGAAACACCCTTCTCCGTAATCATATAATATTTTCTGCCGGGTTTACTTATTGAGGAGAGGGAATTCTTTTTTCTTTTTATAAGCCCCTCCCTCTCCATCTTATAAAGAACAACGTAGGTTGTAACTCTTGCAACAGGAATTTTATATTTGTTTTTTAATGCCTTATCTATCTCATACGCATACATAGGGTTGTTTGAAAGCTCTGTTAAAATATATAGCCACAAATTTTCTTTTGTCAGTTTTGAGATAAGTCTCTCAACACTCAAACAGGTCATCCCTCAAAAAATGGGGAAGAAGCAGGCTAAAGAGGTTTAGCTATTTTTCTCTCCTCTTTAGACCTAACCTTAACAACACCCCTATAAACAGCACAAGAAATACAATAATATTTTACAACTTTTTCCCTCGGAATAAAAGCACCCTGAGCCCTTAACTCCTTAGCTAAAGCAGGATCTACAAAAGAAACCCATGTGGTAACCTTTTTTGCTTTATCCCTTGGAACAAGACATCCACAACCACTACAATGAACAAGTTCGCTTCTACCCTTCCCGCCTTTCGACCTACCTCTACTCTTCCTTTTTTTAGGCATGTTATCCAATCCTTCTTAGCTTATCTAACTTAATGTGAAGAAGAAACCATTAATTTAGTTTTCCTTTTTAGTAGGTTTTTGCTATTCTAACAATAAATTTTGCTTTTTCACCACAAATTAAACATTTCATGTTTTCTGGTGGAGAAGCCTCATCTGTTGGTATGCCGAGAACACTTAGGTTTGTTTTTTCCTCTAAAGCCACACCACAATCAGATTTTCCACACCAGCCAACCTCAACAATTAAAGGTTTTTCACTTGTAAGCCTAACAACCTCTTCAACACTTTCAGCCCTTTTAACCCTATCCAAAAGATATTTTAAGGCTCTCCTCCTCAAAGACTCCTGAATCATGGAAAGCATCTCAAAAGTTTTTTTAACAGCCTCAGAATCCTTAATCCTAACCCTCTCCAAAGTGTCTCTTCTAACAAGTGTTAAAGTGTTTTCCTCATAGTCTCTAGGTCCTATCTCAACCCTTAAAGGAACACCCTTAAACTCCCACTCAAAAAATTTTGCTCCAGGAGTCAGTTTTTCTCTTGAATCTAACTTAACCCTTAAACCCTCCCTTTTTAACTTTTCTTCAACACTCCTACATTTTTCTAAAACTTTTTCCTCGTATTCCTTGTAAGGTATCGGTATAATCACAATCTGGATTGGGGCTACTGTTGGTGGAAGAACAAGCCCATGGTCATCACCATGAACAGCAACAACAGCAGCAATAACACGTTCAGATATTCCGTAGCATGTCTGCCAAATATAGTCTCTTGACCCATCCCTTTTTTCAAAGGTTATATCAAAGGCTTTTGAAAAGTTTTGTCCAAGGTTGTGGATTGTCCCTATTTGGAGAACACGACCATCTGGGAAAATTGTGTCGTAGGCTATTGAGTATAAGGCTCCAGCAAACTTATCCCATTCAGGTCTTTTTGAGACAAGATACGGTAAACATAACTCATCAAAAAACCTATTATATATTTTTATGGCTTCCCTTATCTGCTTCTCAGCATCCTCATAGGATTCGTGGGATGTGTGGGCTTCTTTAAAGGTTGTAACCTCTCTAAGCCTAATAAACGGTCTTGTAGCTTTTGTTTCATACCTAAAAACACTAACAATCTGATAGTATTTTTTTGGGAGGTCTGCATGGGAACGTATCCAAAGCTTAAGCATAGGTGCAATAGCAGTTTCACTTGTAGGTCTTAAAGCAAGCTTTTCATCAAGCTCCCTTTTCCCAGCATGGGTTACCCAAAAAATTTGCTCCTCAAAACTTTCAACATGCTCAGACTCCTTACCTATCATTCTTGAGGTAATCATTAAAGGGAAAAGAACCTCCTCATGTCCAGTCTCATCTAAAAGTTTTCTTATAAGGCTTACAACATTGCTTCTAAGCTTAAACCCGTAAGGTAGCCAAACTCCACAACCTTTAACAGGATACCTATAATCCATAAGCTCAGCTTTAAATATAACATCCTGAAACCATTCACTAAAATTGTTTTCCCACCGTTTTCTCTCCACCATTACAGGTAAGCCTCCCTTCCTCTACAACTACAAACCTTAATATGTTTAAGAGTTTACCGTCAACCCAAATAGTTTTAGGTGGTAAACTAAAAAAGGTTTTAGACCCATATATTAGAGTTTAGTGGTTTGGCTTGGAAAACATTCTTTATAATCTTGCGGTTCAACTTGGTTTTGTAGGAGTATTTCTTATAAGCCTAATCGGAGCTTCCTCAATAGTTTTCCCTATACCATATACAGTAGTAGTTTTTTGGCTAAGTGCAAACACAAACCTAAACCCAATCCTTTTAATGTTTTCAGCTGGGATAGGCTCCGCCCTAGGGGAGATTGTAGGATACTCTGTTGGTTATGCTGCAAAAGGTGTTGTTGGTGAAAAAGCAAAAAGAAAGTTTGATGCGATGCTAAAAGTTTTGATGAGGCATAGAAATATTTGGCCTTTGCTTGTTTTTCTTTTTGCTTTTACACCTTTACCAGACGACCTTATATTTGTTCCTTTGGGTTTAGCACGGTTTAGCTTTTTACGTGTTTTTATTCCATGTTTGATTGGTAAGCTAACAATGTTTTATGCTATAATTATGGGTGGAAAATATTTTGGTTTTCTTGTTCACTCTTTTATGGAGGAAACCTCACCATACCTAACAACAACCATAACACTTATAACAGCAATCCTTCTTGGACTTATAGTATTCATAATTTGGAGGATAGACTGGGAAAAGTTCCTGGTTAAACATAACCTTAACAGGAATAAAGCTTAAACAGTAAAAGCTGTTGTTTATGGTAAGGAAAAATTGGATACGGTTGAAGTTGAAAATCTAATTCAAAAAGCCTTAAAAGAGTTAGACCAAGCCTTAGAGGCTCATATCAAAAAAGATTTTGAAGCTAGAAACATGAATATTTGGAATGCATCATCAGAAACAGAATACCTACTTTTTATGCTTGGAATCCAAGCAAAAGTTGAAAACGAAGATGATTTACCGTCAACCCCAAACGAAAACAAGGATTTTGATGTTGTTGAATGTATAGTTAAAGCCCAAGAAAACCTACAAGAATCCCTCCAACTCTACAGGAGACAGAAAAAAAACCTAAAAGAGGTTTATGAAAAAGTTTTTTCTGCTAGAGGCTATCTTATAATGCTTCAAGAAAAAATCGAAACAAAAAAGCTTTAACAAGTGAAAAGACTATTTAGGCTTTTTTACAGGGCTAATTCTACCAGTAGCCTCCAAATCTATAATGTCATATATTTCAGGTCCTGTTCCTATCAAGGTTATCGGAACACCAACAGAATTTTCTATGTTTCTAAGAAAGTTTTTTGCTTCATCCGGTAGGTCTGCAAACCTTCTTACACCCCTACATTCAGGATATAGAACATCAAGCTTTGTTATGGCTATTTGGGTTGCACTATTAAGCATAACAGCCCTCCTAGCCAAATCTATGTTGAATGAGGCTGCTCTTCTAACCCTACCAGTAACTGTTGCAACCTCAAGCCATCCACGTTTTTCAGCCTCCTCCTTTGGAAGCTCACCTGGTAAAGGTCCTTCTCCAACCCTTGTCACATAAGCCTTAAAAACAACAAGAACCTCGTCAACCCTTGTTGGTCCTACACCAACATCAGCACATATTGATGATGCTGTAACATCTTTTGAGGTGCAGTATGGGTAGGTTCCATGGTAAAGCGATAGGAAGGTTCCCTGAGTTCCCTCAATTAAAACGTTTTTATCCTCGTCTAAGGCTTTGTTAACCTCAAAAGCAACATCAACCAGAAACTCTTTAAGTTCAGGAACATCTTTTGCTGTTTTTACCCTTCTTCTAACCCTGTCAACGTTACATGGTCCTGTTCCACTTCCAGTTGTTCCTATCTTTTTTGAGAGATAAGATGATTTTTTATCTTTTTCAATATGTTTATCCTCTATGATTGCACAGTTTGGGTCTAAACCAGCTCTTTTCCCACAGCCAGTTGTTTCCACTTCTTCAAGAAAAATTTTTGGGTTTACAAGTACACCAGCACCAATAAGGGCTTTAGACTTCTCGTTTATGAATGTGCTTGGAAGCATTCTAAGCTTATAGGTGTGTCCTTCAAATTCGACTGTATGTCCAGCGTTAGGTCCAACACCACCTCTTACACCAATATCTATTTTGTCTCTTAAAGCCAAATACGAGATTATTTTTCCTTTCCCCTCATCTCCCCAAAAACCGCCAACAACAACCTTACAAGGCAAAATTTTATCCTCCAAACATGGATGGTCTTTGTGACTATTTTAAGAAAAACACTAATTAACTTTTTTGGTTAATTTTTTTGTGGAAATAAGGGTGGAAACTTTAAGGGTTTTAGCTCTTTTTTCTGGTGGGAAAGACTCTACTCTTAGTGTTTGGAGAGTTATTAAAATGGGGTATGAGGTTGTTGGGCTTTTAACGGTTAAACCCTTAAACCCCGAGTCTTGGATGTTTCATTATCCATGTATAGGGTTAACCCATCTCCAATCTAAAGCCATGAACATCCCAATCTACAGCATTGTAAGTAGAGGGGAAAAAGAAGAGGAAGTTTTAGACCTTAAAAATGCTTTAGAGGAGCTTAAAAAAAGTTTAAGATTTGAGGGGCTTGTTTCAGGTGCTATTGAAAGCAGCTACCAAAAAACGAGGATAGATAGGGTTTGTAGGGAGATAGGTCTTATAAGTTTAACGCCGCTTTGGCATGAAAACCCTGAAAAACTTTTAAGAGAGGTTATTGAGGAGGGTTTTGAGGTTGTCTTTACCGCTGTTTCTGCTGAAGGTTTAACTGAAAAATGGCTTAACAGAAAGCTTGATTTTGAAGCCTTAGAGGAGCTTAAAATTCTTAATAAAAAGTTTGGGATTCATCTTTCACTTGAGGGTGGGGAAGGAGAAACCTTTGTAAAGGATGCACCACTTTTCAATAAAAGGATAGAGTTTTTGGATGTTGAAAAGGTTTGGAGGAGGGGTTCAGGCTACCTTCTGGTTAAAAAAGCAGTCCTAGTAGACAAAAATTAGGTGTAAAAGGATTATGGGTAACGAGAAAAAAGCATCTGAGGCTGAGATTCTTTCACATCTTCTACTTTTTGCCTACCAAGAAACACTTCGTAGCCTATGTGTTTTTCCTCACACCTACCTTACCCACGCAATTTTAGACTCCCTAATAAGAATATGTAAAAGAATGAATTTAGGCTTGGTTAAAGGAGAAAACCTAGAAGATGCTTTAAACAGATACGCAAACACCCTAAAAGATTCAGGGTTGGTTAAGGATGCTTGGTTTGAAAAGATAGGAGGAGAAAAATATGTTTTTAATGTTCAAGGATGTCTTTATGCTAGATACGTGCATTCGATTTTAAAACCTGAAAAGTTAACGTGCCGTTTTGCGTTGATAGCTATGGCTATTTATGAGAAGTTTTTGGGTAAAAGGGTAAAATTGGCGGATTCAGAGTTTACAGTTGACGGTTCAAAAACCGTTATAGAGCCTATCTAACCTTAAAAGCTTACCTTTTATAGTTTATGAATAAAGCCTTATTCAACTCGTAAACAGGTTCTTCCTCAGCCATACTTTCTCTTCTTTTAAGGTTTTTTCTTGCAACTGTGGAAAACGGGTTTATAAATCCTCCATTCCTTAACTCTGATATTAGTGTGGATATTTTGTCTTCTGGGTATCCGTTTTTTTTGCAGGCTTTTCTTATTGCTGATAGGCTTATAAAGCTTTTCCCATAGGCTTCCCTTAAAATATCCTCAACTATTTTTGGGATTAGGTTTTTATGGGGTTCTCCTATCTCCTCAAAATATTTGAAGACTGCAAACTTGTAGTCCCATGTTCCATGAACATAAAAATTTTTGAAAGCATAGTTTATGCATGCTGGTATCTCATAAACCTCGTCAACCTCGGATTTGTAGCATGAGTTGTGGGGGAAACTATTTTTAGGTAGAAGTATCCTCCACCAACACATCGCCAAAATTGCATCTTTAATTAGGTTTTTCTTTTTTTGTGTGTTGCTGGGTAGGGCTAAAGAGTAAATATCCTTAAAACTAACCTTACGTTTACCTAAACTTAACGTTTTAAAGATTATTCTTGTTGTTTTTCTATCCTCGTTTAATAGTAGGCTTAATTTTTGGATTAGCTCATGTTTATTTCTACTCATGGGTTTATCTTTTCCTCTCTCAACTCCTAAACCATAGTTTTGACATAGTTTTTATGTTTCAAACAAAAATATTTTTTGTTTGAGGGATGATGTTGTGGAAAAGGCTGAAATAGCGATTATAGGTGGAACAGGACTTTACAGTCTCCTAGAAAACCCT
>Ga0180301_10000769_pt1 | contig 25130 bp, 27 predicted proteins | sample GuaBasSediGuay16_FD_121797 | JGI IMG/M metagenome (GOLD analysis project Ga0180301, IMG submission 121797) | Subseafloor sediment microbial communities from Guaymas Basin, Gulf of California, Mexico - Guay16, Core 4569-2, 12-15 cm | ecosystem: Environmental > Aquatic > Marine > Hydrothermal... | reverse complement strand
GGAGGGTGGGGCGAGCCAACTGAGTCCGACGATTATACTGTCTGCCACCGATACGGGCGGTGTCTATGTACAAAAGACTGACATGATGCTGGCGCCAACCTCGACGACGCATGTAAGAATCCGTCTCTACGGAACTGGCTTGAGCGATGGAGGGGAAGTGAGGTTTGATGACATTGGTTTCTGGGTGCCAGCAGGGAGCAGCTATTGCTTCATCGCCACCGCAGCCTACGGCACACCAATGGCGGAAGAGGTACAGATTCTGCGTGATTTCAGAGATAGATACATGCTGACCAACCCGGCGGGTCAGGCTCTGGTAAACCTCTATTACAGAGTCAGCCCACCAGTGGCTGAGTTCATCACCGCGCATCCAAGCCTGAAGCCGATAGTGAGGGCTGGACTGGTGCCTGTTGTGGTTATGAGCACCATGGTCGTCAAATCTGCTCCAGTTGAGAAGGCGGCAATGGCAGGCTCGCTGATATTGATTTCAGTGATAGTTGTTATCAGGGTGACCAGGCGGCGAGGTGGGGGACCGGAGTATATCTGGCGGTAAAATTGTGCGTCTGTTTGCTGGAAAATATGTCCACGACTCTAGCGGCGCCCTCTCGGTGTAGTCATATTATCTTTTTCCTCTAAGACTGTTTTATTATCACCCTGTCCCCGAGTGAAACTAACGGTAAGAACCTCTCAAGATACAGCTATGGGCAATGGGGATTATTTGTAGAGTTTACCAGAGCACTGGGAAATTCTGCGTCTGACTTGTCAGGGCGTAGAATAGCAGTTTTGAGAAAACTATTTTGGGGGATTGTGCAGCGGGATGCAGGAATGAAGGTGAAAAAGTGCATGAGATGGGGTTGCCTTAATTGTCTGCTCTATTGAAAGAGGAGAGCAGGGTTTGAAAATCCGATACTGTGTTAAAATTTCACTGATTAATGTAAATGATGCATTATATTATCCGCCCTATGGAGCATAAGGATATTCCCCAGGTAGTCCAAATTGACAGGGAAGCTTTCCCCGGGGAATGGGTGTTTCGTTCTCAATCGGCATATGAGCGGGACCTTGAAAATCCATCCATCCGCAACATAGTGGCTTGTACGAAGAAGGAAGGGAGGGAATCCGGAGAACGAGCGGTGCAGCTGCCTTGGTTCAAACGTCTCTTCGGTCATGAGCGTCAGCTTAACCCGTCGGAATATATAGTTGGTTTTTCTGGATTCTGGATAATGATGCGGGAAGCGCATCTCATTGCCATTGGTGTAAGAAATGGATATCGCCGTCTTGGCATAGGCGAAGGCTTGTTAATCGCGACAATCGAACTAGCCCAGGAAGTGAATGCTAATGTGGTCACTTTAGAGGTGCGTGCTTCTAATGTAATAGCTCAGGCACTCTATAAAAAGTACGGCTTCCAGGTAGTTGGTAGGCGACCGAGGTATTATTCGAGCGATGGAGAGGACGCTATAATCATGAGCACGGATAATATCACCTCTATGCCATTTCAAGCATCTTTTCAGCAGTTGAGGAAAGTCCATGCCCAAAGACACTCTGAGCTGCTTTTACAGATTCACTAACTATATTTACTCAGGATAGCCTTGAAGGAATCTATAACAAACCCTAGCTGCTGCCTGTCGGCAGCAAAGGTGGACAGTTTGAAGGACTTTGTCAGGCCTGGCTGTGGTCCCCAGATACCTCTTTCCCTTAATTCTTTATACAGGAAATATCCTTTCTCTCGGACCCGCTTGGAGATTTCATAGAGTTCAGGGGTGTTGAAGTGCAGCAAGTCATGTCTGTGCGGCTTTTCGCCTAATTGCTCAAAGCCTAATTTCTCAAGCTCGGCGGAAAACCATTGTGCTTTAGATACCTGTTCATCCCAGTGGTTAATCCTTTCTTTCACATAAGGAAAGGAAGCCATGAGTGTTATCAGAGGAACCCCCCTTATACTGCAACCGAGAAGCTCAATCTCTTTATTACCGTATGTGTCAGATTTTCTCAGCACTGTCTCTTCCCATTTCTTTTTCATTCCCAATATCCCAACAGGCCCGGCCGAGGCCATACTTTTGTGCCCACTACCAATGATAAAATCAGCCCCTATCTCCTCCATACTTACAAGCATTCTGCCAACAGCGTATGCCCCGTTAAGGATATAAGGAATGTTGTATTCTTGAGCGATTTCTCCTAACCTCTTGGCGTCAGGAAGGTTTCCATAATTACCATCGGGATAAGTTAGTAGAATTAGCTTAGGGGTATGTTTTTTTATTAGCGGTGCGTATTCGTTAACGTCGACTCTAAATTCCGGATGTCCTGAGTTAGGTACCTCGACTACATTTAGCCCCACCCTTTCGGCAGCAACGACCGTTGTGTAATGTCTGTTAGCATCAACAAGAATTGAATCGCCTGGCTTGGCTAGAGAATGCATAACCATGAATTTAGCTTCTCGGGCTCCGTGGGTTATGGTGGCGACGTCACAGCCTAAGAATTGAGGTAGAAGCTCCCGGACGAAGTCTCGGATGGCAGGATTGGTTATATTACATAAACTGCCCTGGCAAAAATCGCATATAGAATATCCATCCCCAAACTCTGTTAAGGCCTCCTTGGCAGCATCAGTAAGCATGCCACCTGTCTGTAGAGGCATGAGGTTTATTAAGCCTTTATGTTGCCTGCGCAATTTGCTGAGCTTCTGTAGTGACTTGGTGTTTTTCTGTTCCATCTTTCCACCTTCGGTCGAATGTGTTCAAAAACCTACAATGCCATTACAAGTGGAGTGTGGCAATCTCGTCCTCCTCGCTGAGATTGCTTCGCCCCTGACAATGAGAATTACACGTTCTCTCATAGTTTCTTGGTCTCTATGGTCACGAATACAGCGCCACCAATCCCTATCTTCTTTTGTTGTCCTTCAATATGTTGTCGGACAGATTCGGGGATTTGCAAATTAAGGTCGGAGAGGTGTCTTATTCCTTTCACCTGATAAGTTAAGTTATTGTGGCTGCTTTCTATTGCCGCTGCGGCGCCCATAGCTATAGCATGAATATAGTTTATTCCTGTGTGTACTCCTGAAGGCACGATATCACTATAGATGGTGCCATTGGCAACGCAAATCTCGTTGAAACCGGCGGGACCAATTAGTCTCTTGCCTGCCTCTTTTTCGACAATTTTTACCTCAATAGACCTGTCTCGCCAGGCTAAAAATTCACATGGGGCAATTTCGTCCTTGTGCCTTCGGGCGGTTTCCTCAATCGCTCGGGCTATCTTCTGTCCTCTGGCTGTCTTGGGACTGGCTATATAGGTGATAGATTTAGCTATCTCTTCGTCAGAATACTCCGTTACAGAAAATTGGGGATATGCTAGCCGCCTCACATCGTCTATTTCATAAATAAGCATCCCCAGTCGCTCAATGCCAAATCCTGCGTTGAACACAGGGTATTTAATGTCGAAGTTGGCCAGGGCCACTGGCGAATACATCCCAATATCTGCTATCTCGAGCCAGGTACCCTTATGATTGATGAAGACTTCCTGTTCTTGCCCGGGGGCATAGTACTTGGATGTTGCTGTCTTGGTCTCAAATTTGATGTCGGAAAAGCCATATTGCTGTATGATATTCTTGGTAATCGTTCTTCCTGCATCTAAGGACATCGCAGGGTCCATAATCACGATGGATGCAGAGTGATGGACTCGCAAATGCCGGGCATCCTCTCTTTGTTCGTTGCGGTATCTAGGACCCACAGCGAATAGGGCGGCTGGGAAGCTAGTTTTGTTCTGTAATGCTGCCAATGTATGAAACCAGGTGGCTGTCATGTGACTTCTGAGGGTCTTGTCAGAGGGCACTGGCCGTAGTTTCCTCATCTCGGGAAAAACTTTATCCAGAAGTTCCGTAGCCTGGCAATCGGTAATGCCCAGTCCAGCAATAAGTTCCTCGATAAGATTATCCGCCTCAATCTCCCCTTTTTTATAATTTCTAAAAATGATCTGTAGTTTTTCAATATCAATTTCCTCTGCTATTTTCTTTAGCTGGGCTATTTTTCTTGCACTCAACCCTATGTCGGGGCGGGGCAATTCGGCTAGGTAGAAAGCCCTGTCGAGGATAACGCGGGCTTCCGGCCCATACTGCTTGACCACATCGCTATCGGCTAGGATTGTGAGGTTCTCGACCTCGTCGAAACCCAGGTTTAGTAGAATCTGGCGAGATTTTTGAATTAGTTCCCGTACAAGATGGGGCCTGCCTTCTGTCGTCAGAGAGATTTCGGTGCTGCTGGGGATAAGCTTTGCCGTGGCTATCCAGGCATCAGTGAAATTGCTTTTTGCCCAGGACTTTATTTCACCTATATCGAAGACTGTCATGATATGTTGCAGTATACCCTAAAGAACCCGTTCTATTCTACACTCACTCACATAGGTTTCATTCGATGCGCAGAATAGCCATTTTCTTATCATTATAGCCCTGCATGGAACGCAGGTTGTTCGGGGTGGCAATATTTTCAGTACATGGGCCATTACACAGGAGATAGCTGGCTTTCTATTGCTTTTCGCTCTTCTCTCCCGAGGTATCTTCCATTCTTTCTACCTCGAGAGTGCATTCTGTGACCAGTGCGGCAATTGCTCCCAGCGCAGCCAGTACTGGAGCTGCCAGAACCGTTGCCGCAGCCACACCCACACCTACCGTCAGCGGGATGTCTATCAGGGGGCGTTCCTCATGTATTAAACGGACTCTTCTGATATTTCCCTGACGAATTAGCTCTTTGATCTTCTCAACCACTTCACTTCCATCTATGGTGAACTTCTCGGTTGCCATTGCTATTAACTTCTTCACCTAAATTTTGTAGTTCGACCCTTCCAGGGCTGTATTGCGCGAGGCTAAAGCCTCACACTAGGCCTTGTGGCATTTAAAAGGCGCAGCAAGTATTGCTTCAGCATGTTTAACGCAGCTTCTGCAGCATATTGCTTGTTTTCATCACGGTTTCCTGGAAAGTTGTGCTTCTGGCTGAAGTTTGCATCTCTGGCTGTCAGGCCCAGGTGAAACAAACCCACCGGTTTTTCGGGAGTAGCGCCCGAGGGACCGGCAATCCCGGTATCGGAGATACATACGTCCACATCCAGTAGTTTCCTGCCGCCCTGAGCCATCTCCAGAGCTGTTTGCTTGCTCACGGCTCCGTAATTTTCAATGGTCGCCTTTTTTACTCCAAGCAAGGTAATCTTCACTTCGTTGCTGTAAGCTACGACAGAGCCCTTGAAATAATCCGAGCTACCGGGGATGTTGGTTATCCTGTCGGCTATCCTACCGCCGGTAGCTGACTCGACAGCACCGACGGTCAACGACTTTCCGGTTCTGCCCCGGTATTCACTTATTAGTACAGCAATTTCTGCTTCCAATTCTGCCATTATCCGTTAATTTTAGCAGATTTCCTTGCTATAATTCAGAGGTGGGTGACTTGAGCGATTTAATCATCTTTCTGGGCACCGCCGGTGCCAGATTTGTAGTGGCTCGTCAGTTTCTGGCTTCGGGAGGCGCCTGGCTTAAACTTGGTAATACTCAAATACTCCTTGACCCCGGTCCTGGCTCTCTAGTCCAGGCTGCTAAAAGAAAACTTGACCCGGTTAAACTGGACGCTATTATTTTGTCTCACAAACACCTGGACCACAGTGGGGATATTAATATCATGATTGAAGCTATGACAGGTGGAGGGACAAAGAAGCGCGGCATAGTCTTTGCCCCGAGCGATGCTTTGAATCAAGACCCTGTCATTCTTTCTTACTTGAGGTCTTATCCTCAGAATATACAGGTCTTAACTGAAGGGGGGAACTACGTTATTAACGACGTTTCTTTTAAGACCCCCATCAGGCACAAACATCCTGTAGAAACATATGGTTTTATCTTTCAGACGCCAAGGCATACTTTCTCCTGGGTTACTGATACCAGATATTTTGAAGATTTAGCTTGTCACTATGAAGGTGATTTACTGGTTATCAATGTGGTCCGATTGAACCCAGGAGCTCCTATTGACCATCTAGCTCTCCCCGAGGCTAAGAGTATAATTGAGGAGTTAAAGCCAAAGATGGCCATACTCACTCATTTTGGCATGACGATGTGGCGGGCTAAGCCCTGGGAGTTAGCTGAGAAATTGACCCAGGAAACCGGGATCAAGGTCATTGCCGCCAGAGATGGCATGAGATTCGACCTGGCACAATTAGACACCCCCTGAAAAACTTTGTTTTTCGGGGGTCGGGTTTATCCATTAGCATTTCCGGGGTACTCATTTAGGCAGGAAGGCTTTGAGTAAATTCAATGAAGGTTCTAGCCTCAGCTCCCAGACGTATGATGTGTCGACCACGTCTGGATTATTGCATTTCCAGCATCCCTTTGTGCTTCTTACTACCTCACGGCGGTCCCAGGTTTTCATTATCTCATCGAATGGGGAGGTTCTCACATTTCCATAGGGCTTGTCATAGTTGAAGCAGTTCGTTACGTTACCCTCTGGCGTCACGGTTACAAAAGCAAAAGGAGCACGGCAAACATAAGGCGTCATATTAAGCAGGTATCTCTCTAGGTAAGTTCGGGAATTATTTATTGGATAGCCCTTCTTTTTCAGGTCAAGCAACTCCTTGGCTACTTGTTGCTCTGACTCTCGCGATGCCAGGACTTCCTTGTTTGTCTCCCCTGTTTCTCTCAAAATCCCTTCCTTTGCCGGGCAGACCCAGAGCGATACGCCGAGAGAGCGGGCAAGGTCTGCCATTTGCCTCATCATGTTCTCATTTCCTCGATGGAGGAGACAATTGATTACGATTTTCTTGGGCGAGTTCATCCTTTTTAAAGCTTCTATGCCCTCAACAGCCTTGGCGAAAAGACCGGGCATGCCTCTGAATGAATCGTGATCTTTGCTCTCCGGATAATCCAGTGAGACTATAATGCAGTGGACTTCTTTGCCAATTTCCTGTGCTCTGTCCGATAGAAAAAGTCCATTGGTGATCATGATCGTAATCATTCCGTTTTCGCGGGAAGAATGACAGAGCTGTCCTAGGTCCTGGCGTAAGAGAGGTTCCCCACCCCATATCGCATTTGCCACAAATCCTGCCTCCTTTGCGCCCCGATAGAGCCGTTCAATCACGCTCGTTTCCAGCTCGTATGCTTCATTATCGCGCCAAAGACACGTCGGGCAATTGCAATTGCACCGTCCTGTGATCAGATGTGAGAGAAAAAACGGGCCCCGCCTGCCCAATCGACTTGCCAGCAGAGTTATGACAAAGCGGGCGATATCGCTCCAGCTCCAGTGTGCTCCCGAATCTCGTTGCTTTTCTAGCATGGTGCTGATCACCCTTTTGCATAATGCTAAATCAACCCCGAAAATCTCGTGATTTTTATGAGTGAGTTTAATAAAAATGAGAGCTTCCTGGCAACGACATATTTTCCCAGAGGGTCGCCCCTCAAGTATCGTCTGCGCTGGAGCGTTTCACTTCCGTGTTCGGGATGGGAACGGGTGGTTCCACTCCGCTAAGGTCACCAGAAAGCTCTCTCTGAGTAGTATAGCGTATCCTGGCAAAATTGTGCAAGCTGACGTGCTGAGTTGCTTGGTGAAAGGATTTGCCCTGTTCCTGTGGTAGAATATGTTAGAATAACTGTAAGATCTTAAAGAGAGGAGACTTGTTGTCATGGATTGGGGGATGCAAAACCGTTTGGCGCGATTGATTCAGGCGGACGGACGTTGTTTGTTCTTACCCGTGGACCATGGATATTTTCAAGGCCCGACCCTTAAACTGGAGAATCCGCGTGAAACTCTTGAACCCCTTCTCCCTTACACCGATGCCATTTTCATTACCAGGGGAGTTTTAAGATCATGTGTAGAGCCTGGCAGGACGAAGCCAATTATTCTTAGAGTATCTGGCGGCACCAGCATAGCGGGAAAGGACCTGGCTCACGAGGGGATAACCACTTCGATGGAGGAAGCCATCCGACTCAATGCGTGTGCTGTGGGCATCTCCATCTTCGTTGGGACCGATTATGAGCATGATTCCCTGCTGAATCTGGCCAGGCTTGTTGACGAAGGGGAAAGGTATGGCATCCCGGTAATGGCGGTTACCGCTGTAGGCAGAGAACTAAAGAAGCGTGATGCCCGCTATCTTGCCCTGTCTTGTCGCATCGCTGCTGAGCTGGGTGCTCGAGTGGTAAAGACCTATTACTGTGAAAGATTCGAGAGGGTTACGCGCGGATGCCCTGTTCCGATAGTCATTGCTGGTGGGCCCAAAGTAAACACAGAACATGAAGTACTACAATTTGTCTATGATGGCATCCAGAAAGGTGCCATAGGGGTCAATCTAGGCCGAAACATATGGCAAAATGAGCATCCCGTGGCCATGATAAAAGCCATACGCGCCATTATCCATGAGAACGCTACTCCTGAGCAGGCCCAGGAACTATACGATAGCGTGAAGAACAAAGAAGCATAGCATCTGTGTCCACAAGTACGTATGCCCGGGATTGAAGAAATCCCAAGCCCTGAAGAGGAGCTCTAAATCCAAATATCCAAATCCCAGACAATGTCAAAGGACCAAAGTACAAGTAGCCAAAGCAGTTTAGAGATTTGAATTTCAATATTGGGATTTGTTTAGAGCTTGGGATTTAGTATTTAGAATTTAATTTGGCCGTATAGTTTGCCGAGAGAAAATTTCCATGCGCGTAGCAATGTATTACAGCAATCAGGATGTGCGGCTGGAGGAGATGCCTGTGCCGCAGATTGGTCCTGGCGAGGTACTGATGCGGGTGGAGGCCAGCGGCATCTGCGGCACCGATTTGCTGGAATGGTATCGCATGCATAAAGCACCTTTAGTCTTGGGTCACGAGGTTGCCGGTGTGATTGCTGCTGTTGGGGAAGGGGTGGAGAAGTACAAAGAAGGTGACCGAATTTGTGCCGCTCATCATGTCCCCTGTAACAAGTGCCATTATTGTCTCAGTGGACACCACACAGTTTGCGATACCCTGCGCCGGACGAACTTCGACCCCGGTGGCTTTGCCGAATATCTGCGACTGCCGCGCATCAATGTCGAGCAGGGCATATTTTCTTTACCTAACGAAGTATCTTTTGAAGAGGCGACCTTTGTTGAGCCGCTGGCTTGCGTCCTGCGGGGGCAAAGGTTAGCTCATCTGCAGCCGGGACAAAGTGTGCTTGTTATTGGCAGCGGCGTTGCTGGGCTGCTCCATATCCAACTGGCCCGGGCTTCAGGTGCCGCTTACATTATAGCCACGGACGTCGTTGATCATCGCCTGGAGGCGGCGCGGAAATTGGGAGCCGATGTTGCCGTTCAGGCTAAAGAATATACTCCCACCTATTTACGTCGGGCAGCCGATGGTCGTCTCGCTGACCTTGTCGTAATATGCAGCGGGGCGACATCAGCCATAAGCCAGGCATTGGAGTCGGTGGAGCGGGGAGGCACTGTTCTCTTCTTTGCCACCACAGAGCCGGGCGTTAGAGTTCCGATAGCGGTGAACGACCTATTCTGGCGCAATGAGATAACACTCACCAGCTCCTATGGTGGCAGCCCCGGGGATTATGCTGCGGCGTTGGAATTGATACAGTCTGGCAAAATATGTGTGGGGGAGATGATTACCCACCGGTTGGGGCTGGCGGAAACAGTCCTGGGATTCCAGCTTGTCGCCCGGGCTCAAGATTCTCTAAAAGTGATTATCGAGCCGCAAAGGTAGATAGCGGCTGCTTTCCAAACAATGGGTCATGGGTTCCAATCACTCCAGGGACTGCCACAAAGGCAGCCAGATCACAACAAGTTTTTGGGATGTATATTCACAGCGTGTATGATGAATTCTCTAGCCTTTGAATATTTGTGCCGAACTTCAATGTATTCGTGCATGGTAATTGACCATCAATATATTTAAAAGAACGCGGTGGCGTAAATCCTTCAATGAATAAGCGAGGATTAATCGGTGGTTGAAATACTTCTAAATCCTTAATTTCTATTGCAAAACCTATATCACTGTCCTTGAAATATTTAAAAAACTCCGTGCTACTGATACCAGAGAGATGGCCAAGCTCTTCCCACAATAGCTTCGGTTCTCTGTATATAATTTCGCCAACCTTAAACGAGCCAACCACTTTACTAACTGGATTTGTAGCGTATAGATAAACCCTTTCGACAGAATGGTATTTGAATATGGATTTGCGAAACTCGAATGACTTTCTTCCTGCTGTTATAGCCTCTGCATATTTTGGTCTAATTGATAGTAAAACGTTCATTTATATCACCTGCCTCTTTTATGAGTGAATAGTCCTTTTCTGAGATCTGCATAATGGAGCGTGGCGGGCCTTTCAGAATACCCATTCCCTTCAAGCGTAAATACGACAGTGGTTGTGGGAGATGCCAATATTGCCAGAACAAGATTACGAGAGACGGCTTCCTTGCAATGGATTGTATTTCATTGACTGAATATACCGTCCGTTTACCAACCCGTTTAATAATGTCCCTATAATTCTGCAATCCTCCAAAGACAGCTTCAACAACTCCGACTGATATGAGCTGTCTCCGTTCTGATACGTAAAAAAGTATGAGATCCCCTTGAGCTATGCTCTTAATCCTAGAATTACATATATAGGCCTTCCTGATGGTGTTGCCTTCGGCAATGAAATAACCAGCAGATTCTGCAAGTTCTATTTGCCTGTCTTTATAGTTGGTAAACAGCCTACTATGATACTGGGGACGAATGGGCACAATGAATTTTTTGACAGCTGCTCCGTCATAATAACTCGGGTAATATAACTTAGTAATATCGAAGGGTAATAATCCCTTTGTCTCAGTCGGTTTAGGAAACAACTCCTTTATGTAGATGGCTTCTTCCCGCGAATTTGTCCCAACGTGCTGAAAACCGTATTCAGTGATCAATTCTACAAGTCTATCATCAGGTTGAATGAAATGAGTTAGATACACCTCAGGAATATCATTACTGATGGCAATATCTATCGCCAACTTAATAAATAGTTCACCAATTTTATAGCCGAAGTGTGCCACTTTAAATGTTGATAGCTTAATTCGCTTCTTTCTAGGAATTTTGGGAATTGCATCAATCGGCTCGTCTTCTAACTTGTAGACCAGCAATGCTCCTATACTATCGTCGTCTTTATAGTTAACTAGGCATTTTCTCCCTTCCCGTTTGATTTTCTTGAACCAGTCATCAAATTCTGGATACACTTCTTTTAATGAATCAAAAAACGGATCACTAAGATTAAGGTTATGTATAGGCTTGAGTTCCAAAGCCGGAGGAATAATAATGCTATCTTTCTGAAGATGACCGTGGAAAACAGTGAGTGCTTCTGCAATGAGAAGCACTCTGTTATCAATTCCCAGTTTGATAGCCTTCTTGTGAATATCCCGATCTTCGGTGACTAAAAAATCAACGGCATCCTTATAAACGGTGTAGAGTATGTGATTATCGACTAAATCATGGGTCTCATCCTTCCGTTCGATAATATTGAAGAACTCAGGGTCTTCCTCAGGAGCTGGTGGCATTTCCAGTAGAGGATATGCTCCAATCTTTGATAGCATAACAGCTTGACGCCTTATATCCTGGTCTCCTCTAATCTCTTCTAGGGATAGAGGGTGTATTAATAGCTCAGTTTGGATCTTGTTCAAAACAGATAATAATTGTTGCAGATCATATGAAATTATGTGGTCAGTCTCTCTATATATGAAAATATTTGTATCTAGTAAAACGCGCATCGTTTTATTAACCCCGTTGATATCAAGCTTCGTAATTCAACCTAGTGCTCCTTTATCCACCTGACCAGATCCTCTTTCAAGAATACCCTTTTCTTGCTAATCCTATGAGAGGGCAGCCCATCCTTCATAAGTTTATATATCGTTTGATGGCTAACTCCGAGGAACTCCTGTGCCTCTGCAAAGGTGAAAAATATTCTCTCGATGTTCCTGCCCGATCTCTTTTGACCCAATTTTAGTACCCCTGAACTATTTAGAATGTATGGTAGTTTAATAGAAGATTATAGTCAAATATAGAAAAATATAGATAACAATAGACAATACAAAGCATATTGCTCGTATGAATGGGATATTATTGGGACAATCGTTGTTCGGGCTCTTGGGAGGGTTAAACAAGCTGATGCCCTGTGTGATGTATCGAATTATCATTGAACAAAACTGACGATTGCATGATCTCGCTGCCCTTGTTCAGATAGGTTGATTAAGCAGTAAAAAGAAATACAGACAAGTTCCAGAAAACGATGGCTGTATAAAATACCAAAAATATCACCGTGATTGTATATACGAGTCTGGGTTTTACATTATACTTAATCCACAAAAGTAACGTGGCTAAAAACGCACCTGACACCTTTATAGCCAGAAACGCTCCATGGCTTACCCAAGCACTCAGGAAAGGATTCACTTCTGATCCGTATCCACCTGTCACCAAAAACTGGGTTATCAGTCCGTCCGCAACTATTATGCAAAATAGAGTGTAGAGAGTGTACCTAACGGTTCGACTTCCAATACGAAAAGACTTTGGGACTTTCAATGCATTCATGTCTTTCAAATATATGAAAGCAAAAGCTCTGGTAACCAGTTTTCAATCTTACGGAACGATTATCCGGGAGTCAATAGGACTTTAGAGTGAACAAGAGTACTCGGGATTGTTCAACCTCGCTGGGGAGATTTCCAGGGACACCATACCAATTAGGCCTGGTACAAATCAGGTATTATGCCCATAATATCACCGTATTTTAGTCAATCACAAAGCAACGTATTGTTTTTTGACTTTGGTAAAGAGCGTCTGTCTTGTTGTCTTTGAGGAAGTTTATACAGAGTCTGTCTCTATAGCATCACAACTACGGGAACGGGGTGGAGAGTAATCAGGGTGTCAGGTAAGTCTACTCCAACACCTTCTTCATTTCCTCAAATTGTTCCTTAGTAATCTCTCCCCTGGCAAAGCGAAGTTTCAGGATTTGAAGAGGGTTCTCCGAGGAAGTTAGAGGAGTCTGCTGATTGGTTGTAATCGGGGATGGGGTGGCGTTACCCATTCGCCTGAGATTATCCTGAATGAGCCTAAAAACGTAATCCACCTGATCTTCTGGGAGGTTATCTAAGATTAGGTCCTCGCTCATGAATCGCCGCTTCACAGTGATGGTAGCAAACAAAATTCCTTTATCGATTTTCAAATTGGCTATGTCTTCATATCTGAAATCTTCAATCTGCTTGTGTAAACCGAGGCTTGATGGAGAGTACCTGATTATCCTGTGGTTAGTAACTATTATAGAGTCGGGTGAGATGGCTGCCTTCAACCTCGATTGCTTTATGACTGCCATAACTTGTTCATCCGCCAGCAACATCTTTTTGATGGCCTTTGGAATTTTAATTAGCTTGCCTTCTTGGCTCATTGGCCGCTCCTGATGGTCGCTATAATTAATGACGACCTAATCAAAGGGCAATTTTTTACCCTGAGATCGTTTCGCGTTTTTCGCCTTCATCTTTGCGTTAACGATAAACTAACTACTCATGCGATGTCAATACAGTTAACAGGATTCCCAGTATATCTTAAAAATTAATCTGCTCGGAGATATGTTGGTATAATGATGCTGCACGAATATAAAAGATGACCGATCAGGCAAAGATATACATAGGGACTTCAGGATGGTCCTACCCCAAAGGTGAAGGCACATGGACCGGATACTTCTATCCTACGGGCAAGATAAATGAGCTTGAATACTACAGCCAGTTCTTCAACACAGTAGAGATAAACAGCTCATTCTATAGTCCACCGAATCCTGGCTACGTTAATAACTGGGTCCGGAGGGTTCCCAAGGACTTCCTGTTCACAGTTAAGCTGTGGCAGAAATTCACTCACCCGAAGATGTATAAGGAATCTACGGGAGAGGAAGCGGCAATATCTTTGCAGGATGTCGATATATTTAAGCGAAGTATTGAGCCCCTATTGAAAAGCGATAAGCTTGGTGCTTTGCTGGCACAGTTCCCGCCCAGCTTCAGGAACGATAGCTTTGGGCAGCGGGTCATAACTGCGGTGAGCAGGTTGTTTGGACAATACAGGCTGGCTGTTGAGCTAAGGCATAGGAGCTGGAGTGATGACCCCAATACCGCAAAGCTGCTCAAGGAAAATAATGTTGCCTGGGTCCAAATTGACGAGCCGAAGTTCAAGTCTTCAATCGCTCAGGAGCTGCCGCTGACCTCTGATATGGCTTACTTCCGCTTTCACGGTAGAAATGCAGAAACTTGGTGGACGGGAGATAGCGAGACGCGCTACAAATACCTGTATTCGGCTGAAGAAATAGAAGAACTGGCAGATAGGGTAAAGACAACGGCAAGTCAAACTAAATTGATGTTTATTCTATTCAATAATCACTGGAGAGGGTATTCTCCCCGTAATGCTGTTGATATGAAGAGGTCTCTGCAATTGCCATTTAAAGAGCTTCCTATGCAAGTTCGAATGGAAGAAGACGAAGCATCCGAAGTAGTAGAATAAGGTCATGTTGACTGAATTCTTGGTACACCATGCCAATCAGGCCTACTACAAATCAGGTATTATTTTCCCAGGATACAGAACCCGATTGTATTTTTCTGACTTCAGTTTGAGGTGTAAGTCAGTGACGGTAAGAGGCACTATCGGATACTAGAAAGAGAGGTTTGGTGTCACATTTTTGAGAGATTATGGTTTAGCTAGAAAAGACTCCAAACGTGCCCAAAAAGTAGCCGACCATAAGGACCTGATACCCAGCCAGTACACTCGTTGAAAAAATTTTTGGGGTATGTCAATGTAGTAACATGCGAAGTGATTGAACAGAAATAATCAGTAAAGAAAAACAAAGGAGGCTGGCATGAAAGGAGGATTGATTATTTTATTAGTTGTCCTAGCTTTGATCGTAGCAGATGTTCCTTTTAGTCAGGCTCAAGGGGTGGGTAAAGCTTATCCATCACCGACTGTTACAGTTTTTGTCGAGGTCACTGGGCTAAGAGAAGGTAATAACGTGACCGTATACGGTGGCCGAGTTCCAAACCAACGGTTGGGAGTATGACCAGGACACAGGATAGCCTCTATGATAGTAATGGATATGTCTCATGCGTTCGTGTACCATAGGAATGGAACATGCAAAGGATAAAAGGTCTGAAGTGGGGTGTGCTGGTAGGCTCCATTATGGTGACACTTGTCGCCGGCCTGCGATGGAAGATGGGAATAAGCCTATTTTCTCCTTACTTCCTCTCACGAACCCTAATCTTATGGCTAGCCGTATTAATTGCTGGGGTCCTTGTGGGGGGCGTGGCGGAGAATTTGGAGCGGAGGCGTATTCTCGTGGGGATCCTGTGTGCCATACCAGTAGTGGTAGCGTTGGCGGGAATCAATGCTTTAGGGTCTCGTATAGATTTGGACTTGGTGTTAGTCCTGTGTATCGGGGCGATAATCGCAGGGCTCGCAACCAGGAGACGTGGGCCTCTGGCAGGGATTCTCTGCACGATACCGGCGATGCTGATTTACTGGTATGAGGCGGAGCTAAGCAAGATATCCGGTTTTATCCCTCCCGGTTCGGTCTCTGTTGGCATGAGTGTAATGACGATGGGGCTAGCGGCGATCGGTGGCCTAATTAGTTATGGAATTCAAAGCCTCAAGCGAGTGACAAAGTGAGAGCCTTTGGCAAAAGATTTTCCAACTATAGCCCTCACCCCAAAGTGAAAATTTGAGACACTATTCCCTATCTTACTTTTTATGCCTTGGGCCTGACGTCTTTTTCGCCATCCCTCCTCTGAGATGGCCTCAAAATCGCCGTTTTTACGCTCATCTTCACTAGTTTCAAATTGACCCACTGCCCATTTGTGGTGCCTATAGACCTTATATTGCAATTTGTGAGAGGATATTACTGAACGCCTGTCCTCGCTCAATTCATGTAACTGGGCACCCGCCAGGTCACGGTCAACTGCCTTCGAGAGCTCATCAATGCCTCTATTACTTATTTTTTGAACTCCTAACGGCCCGCTTTCTGAGCAGGGGTCTCAGTTCACTCTTTCCGTTAACCAGTTTAGGATTTTCCTCATTGCCTCAGTGCGGTTATCTCTGAGGCCAGCCTGCGGCATTGTTTACACCCCTTCGGCTTTCTTAAACTGAGAATCTGGTTAGGCCGGCATCTTTGATAGCCTGCTGGACCGTCTGCTTGAGCATGTTCCCGGCACGGTGCATGAGGGTGTCTTCAAATTCCCGGTCCATGGCCATAGTTGCCATACAGGGGAACTGGTGGTGCAAGAGTCCTGCTTGCTCCGTGGCTTCTCTGAACCAGACTCCGACGAGACGGTCAGCCACGAACCGTGTGCTTCTGCAGGGAGCCTCTCTTTTGATAGTGATCTTGCCTACTCTGTGTCTATCATCTTTATAGAATTCTATGTCCACGTCAGGTCTGCCGAAATGCCTGGCAAATTCCTGGATGAAAGGGCTCTGGCTGTCTTTTTCTGTTAAAGTACAGAAGGGGACGGGATAGACCATATCCACTCCCATGGATTCCAGGCTTTTCTGGATTTGCCTTGAGAGGCCGAAGGGCAGCCACGCTCTGTTATCTGCAGGGGCAACCACGGCCCTGGCTCCACTCCTTTTCACCATGTCGGGAATCAGCTGAGCTACCCCGGGGTGTTCGCCGAGGGATATAAGCAGGTCGGCCGCCGGCAACTCGCGGGGCAGAAATTCATCAGCGTCATCGATTATGGCCGGTAAGCCGGTAGGAAAGAGGAAGCGATTCACCTCCCAGTTCGTCGGAGCATGGCGCTGGATGTTTTCCGCTATTCTCTCGCCATAATATCCCTGAATCGCTATCAGAATATGCATTGGTCTTCCAACCTCATCTTCTCCCATCTCACCTGTCGAAGAATGGCTGGGATGACGATAGGCATCCTCGTTCCCGGGAATCCCCCGAGATTTCATAGCTTGACCTCCTGCTCAGTGTTGAGAGGCTTTATTCTAACGGAGTCTGGTTGCATTGTCATTGTTTACTGCGTGTATCCACTCATTGGACTTGCTCGTTACCAGCAGACGGGGTGGTTGGCGTGAATATCACTCTCATCTGAATGCTCTCCCGGCAAGGGCGAGGAGATTGCCGCGCTTGGCTGGCAGTGATAAAAGCAGCGCTTGCGATGAAAAAAAGTGAAATGCGGGTAATGACAAGAGGATCGAGTAAGAGGGTTCTTATGTTAGCCAGCTGAGGACTTTCTTCATCACCTCGATGTGGTTATCACGGGTTACTAGGAGCACTTCGACTTCAGCATGGCGTTTGATTTCGTCGGCAAAGGGATGGGAGTTGAGCATAATAGTGCCCAGAACTTTCTTGTCACTGTTTATGGCTTGCGTCACAACTTCCCTGAAAAGTGGTGACAAAAGCTCCATCTTGCCAATTTCATCGATGACTATCAAATCGCTCTCTTTCAGCGCCTGGCGTAGAGCGGAAACGCCAAGTCTGTTCAAAACCTCTATATCTACTTTGTATTTACTTACATGGTAGGGGCTAGAGATACCGACATGGGCTAATATCGCCTCCTGGCCACCAAGGGTGACAATTTGGAATCCCTGTCTTATTCCTCTGGTCCGTATCTCCTTAGTATAAAAGCCGTCTCCCTTGACTCTTGTCCTGGCTAGGGCTTCTTTGATGAGAGCAGTTTTACCTGTACCCGGCTTTCCGGTTAACAGGAGGGCTCTTTTCATTCTTCCTTTGCTGTAGCTTGAGCCTTTATCTTTTCCTTGAGCTTCTTGCGCCGCCGCCGATGCTTCAAGGCAGCCACTTTCCTCTTCTTATTCATCTCTCCTCCGCTAAATCTAAGTTGCTGAAATTATTTTACCATATTGCAAGAGAGGCACAGGGGCGACCTGATAAATCTATTCCTGACAGCTTCAGGGATCAGTCAACTGTCAAAAAGTGGAAGAAGGCTTGAGTGGTCGTAAGATAAAGGATTCCTCCACACCTGGGAGATCACCATGAACGCTGGACAATCACTTTCTCCTGCCGGGGCTGAAGTTACAGGGTTATTTCCATCTTGTCCCTTGTGAGGTGTCTTCAATAGTTACTCCTAAATCAGCCAAGCCGCTCCTGATTTTATCGGCTAGCTGCCACTGCTGGCTTTGACGCAAATCTTCCCTGATAGATATCAGGAGACGGATAAATGCTTCTGCGTCGGGTGTAGCTCGCGTTTTCTCCTTCAAAGTAAGACCTAGAGTACCTGCTAACTTGAGCAGGGTATGCTGGGCTTCAGTTATATTTGTACCTTGTTCAGCGCCGCGGTTTATTTCCTTCGCCAGTTCAAAGAGAATGGCTATTGCCTGCGCCGTATTGAAGTCGTCGTCCATGGCTTCGATAAATTTTTGCTCGAAGGGCTGCGCATTGAGCATAGCTGCTCCCTGGTTCACATTAGTCCGATGGGTCATCGCCCAGCGCAGCCTTTCGGTGCCCCGCTCACTTGCCTCCAGAGCCTGTTCACTATAGGTAAGTGGACTTCTATAATGTGAGCTGAGGATAAAGAGACGAATGGCATCGGCGCTAAAATGGTTCAGTGCCTCTTTAACACTCACTAAATTGCCGGTGGATTTGCTCATTTTTTGCTTGTCCAGTTGCATTAGCCCATTATGTAGCCAGTATCGAGCGAAGGGAATCAGCCCGGTGAAACTTTCCGATTGCGCTATCTCGTTCTCATGGTGAGGAAAGATGAGATCTTGTCCGCCGCCGTGGATGTCTATGCTCTCGCCGAGGTACTTTAATGCCATGGCACTGCACTCTATGTGCCAGCCAGGCCTGCCCCTCCCCCAGGGGCTATCCCAGAAGGGCTCACCCGGCTTTGACATTTTCCATAAAGCGAAATCCAACGGATATTCCTTCTTTTTTTCATAGGTACTGGCTTGGGAAATCATGTCCGATAAGTTCCTGTGGCTCAGCTTACCATAGTTGGGAAAGTTCCTGACTCGAAAGTAGACGCTTCCCTCAGACTCGTAAGCGTAACCCTTAGCTAGCAATCCCTGGATAATTTCGATAACTTTTGGTATTTCCGCAGTTGCCCGGGGATAGATATCCGCACGCTCTACATTTAATGCATCCATGTCGGTAAAATACTGGTCAACATATTTATTAGCCAGTTCCAATGGCGCCGCCCCTATCTGATTAGCACGCTCTATAATCTTATCGTCTATGTCGGTAAAGTTTTGTACATGTTTAACTTTATAGCCTTTGAATCTGATATATCGCTTTATTGCATCAAAAATTATGTAAGTCATGGCATGCCCGATATGACTTTCATCATAAGCGGTAATGCCGCAGACGTACATAGTTACTGCTTCTCCGCGGGGACGAAAATCCTCCTTTTTTCCAGTTAAAGTGTTAAATATTTTCATATTTTTTCTCCAGATGGTGACTTACAATCGTCTTAATCTTGTTTGACTAATTATGTTTCAGGTCAGCTCATTTTTTCAAAAACTTGACAAATTTACCAGTCCAGGTTATTATATATCAAGTTGATTATTTTAGTCAACAATTAATTGTTAAGTACGAGTCAATGAAACTTTCTACTAAAGGAAGATATGGATTGAGAGCACTTTTAGATTTAGCTCTTCATCAAGGTGAGGGGTTGATTTTATTAAAAGATATAGCTCGGAGGCAGGAAGTTTCACTGCCGTATCTGGAACATCTGATTGCTCCTCTTATAGCTGCTGGCTTGGTAAAGAGCGCGCGTGGTGCTCATGGTGGTGTCTCGTTACTAAAGCCACCTTCGGAGATTAAGCTCAGTGAAGTGGTTCAACTTCTCGAAGGCTCCATTGCCCCGGTGGACTGTGTAAATAATCCCATGTTATGCCACCGTTCGGCTTCTTGTGCTACCCGTGATATCTGGACCGAGATGAAGCGAGCCATGAGTCAGGTTTTGGATTCTATGACCTTACAGGACCTGGTTGAACGGCAAAGACAGAAGGGACAGGCTGAAACAGAGATGTATTACATTTGAGCGGCCTTGCCCTGGGAAATGTGTTCAAGAATGAGACAGGCTTTTACCAATTATTGTTTGTTATCAGGAGGAAAATAAAATGGCAAAAATAAGTCAAAATGTCGAGAGACTTCAATACAAGACAGCTGAGATACCAAAGATAACTAGAGGAATAGTCAGGGACTCTAGCGAGTTAATTGGGAACACGCCTTTGGTCAGATTGAAGCGGGTGACTGAAGGGGTGAAGGCGGAGGTGGCGGCTAAGCTTGAATCCTTTAATCCTCTGGGAAGTGTAAAGGACAGGATTGGAGTGTCAATGATTGTTGACGCTGAAGAGAAAGGGCTCATCAACAGAGATACGATAATTGTCGAGCCCACCAGTGGCAACACGGGAATTGCCCTGGCCTTCGTCTGCGCTGCCAAGGGATACCGGCTCATCCTCACCATGCCTGATACTATGTCCTTAGAGCGAAGACAGCTTCTCTCTATTTTCGGAGCTGAGCTGGTCTTGACGCCTGGATCGGAAGGGATGCCCGGGGCTGTGAGGAGAGCGGAGCAATTGGTGGCAGAGAATACCAATTACTTTATGCCCCAACAGTTTAACAATCCAGCAAACCCCGAAATACACCGCCTGACTACCGCAGAAGAGATCTGGAGGGATACCAGAGGTGAAGTAGATATTCTGGTCTCTGGTGTGGGAACGGGAGGGACAATCACAGGAGTGGCCGAGGTTATAAAGAAAAGGAAGCCTGAATTTAAGGCTATTGCTGTTGAGCCGACTGATTCCCCGGTTCTCTCCGGGGGCGAGCCTGGTTCTCATAAGATTCAGGGTATTGGCGCTGGATTTATACCTCAGATCCTCAATCTGGATTTGGTTGACGAGATTATCAGAGTTACCAATGAAGATGCCGGAATAATGGCTAGGAGATTGGCTAAAGAAGAAGGGATACTGGCGGGCATATCTTCAGGCGCAGCAACCTGGGCAGCATTGGAGATAGCAAAAAGAGCAGAGAATAAAGGCAAACTTATCGTGGTGGTTTTCCCTGACACGGGAGAGCGCTACCTCTCTACCTGGCTCTTCCAGGAACTTTACCAGGCCTCGTCAGGCCCTTAAAAAATGAAGGAGTGAGTGTCTTGTTTAAGGATTTAAGAGAAGATATTCAAACAGTTTTTGCCAAAGACCCCGCGGCAAGGAGCATGCTGGAGGTCCTTTTCTGTTATCCCGGCCTCCACGCCCTATGGATTCACCGCCTCGCTCACTTGCTCTGGCGGCATAAGCTGCGATTCCTGGCTCGTCTCCTGTCCCACTTCAATCGCTTCCTGACCGGCATCGAAATTCATCCCGGAGCCAGAATCGGTAAGAGGTTCTTTATCGACCATGGGGCAGGAGTGGTCATTGGTGAGACAGCCGAGATTGGAGACGATGTCTTGTTGTACCAAGGGGTAGTCTTGGGAGGAACAACTTTAAAGAGAGGCAAACGTCACCCTACCATCGGTAATAACGTGGTGATGGGAACCAGTTCGGTAGCCTTAGGCCCAATCGCAATAGGAGACGGAGTTCGGGTCGGCGCCGGGTCGGTGGTGGTAAAGTCAGTGCCACCTGGAGCTACGGTGGTGGGAATTCCGGGAAGAACAGTAGGGGATCAGCGAGAACCACTGGTGGATTTGGAGCATGGTAATCTGCCTGACCCAGTGGCGGAAGCTGTTAGGTTTATCTTAAGAGAGCAGGACAAAATAGAGGAACGTTTGAGGATCCTGGAGATTGCCAGTGGAATACCGACTCCCACAGACGAATTGCTGGAGAAGGTGATGGTAGAAGCGGTATTTAGCCAAGGAGGAGGAATATGAGATTTGAGACAACAGCCATTCATACCGGGGATAGGCCAGATAGAGCATTTGGTGCAATATCAACGTCTATCTATCAAACATCAACCTTTGCCTTTGAGACTATTGGCAAGACGAGGGGTTATGATTACTCCCGCACGGCAAATCCAACGAGGAAGGTTCTGGAAGACACCATCGCTCAGCTTGAGGGAGGAAAGGCCGCGTTCACCTTTGCCACCGGTATGGCTGCCGAGACAACGGTTATGCACCTTTTGAAAACGGGCGATCACGTAATATCGGGAGACGATATCTATGGTGGGACCTATAGACTATTTCAGGACGTGCTGCCTGCCTTTGGTCTGGAGTTCACTTTCCTGAGAATGGACAATAGGAAAAGGATTGAAGAGGCAATAAAGCCCAACACGAGGATGTTGTGGTTAGAAACCCCTTCAAATCCATTGCTCAATATCATTGATCTTGAGATGGTGGTTGACATTGCCAAGAAACACAAGTTGTTGACAGTAATAGATAATACTTTTGCTACTCCTTATTTCTTAAGACCGATTGAATACGGTATTGATCTTGTTGTTCATTCCACCACCAAGTACCTTAACGGACACTGCGATGTTGTGGGTGGCGCTGTGGTAACTACTACTGATGAGCTAACTCAAAGGGTGCAATTTTACCTTAATGCTATGGGAACTTGCGCGTCCCCATTTGACTGCTGGCTGGTGCTACGGGGGATTGAGACTCTCCCGGTGAGGATGAAGCGGCATGAGGAGAACGCCCTAGCCGTGGCAAGCTACCTTAAGGGGCATCCCAAGGCAAAGAGGGTGTTTTATCCTGGGCTGGAGTCCCATAAAGGACACGAAATTGCCAGAAGACAGATGAAAGGGTTCGGTGGAGTAGTGTCCTTGGAACTGGAAGATGGTATTGAGGGTGTAAATAGCTTTCTAAGAAAGCTCAAGGTCTTTTTTCTGGCGGAGTCGCTGGGTGGCATCACCTCTCTTGCTGAGCATCCAGCTACTATGAGTCACGCCTCAATGCCCAAGGATTACAGGGAAAGGGTCGGTATTATGGATGAACTAGTCAGGTTGTCGGTCGGCTTGGAGAATATTGACGATTTGACCGAAGACTTAGAACAAGCGCTCGAGCACCTGTAAAGGAGAATTTAATGAAACTGTACCAGATGGTGCTGAAAGACGTCACGCGAAGGAAAAAGCGTATGTTATACGCCTCGCGTGGTTATCGGTGTGGCAACCATCGTTGCTGTGTTGACAATCGCCCTTGCCGGGGAGACGAACATCTATGGTCAGCTGGAAAGGTATGGCGCTAACTTAGTGGTCATGCCCGCGATAAGCGATATTGATGTAGGGTTAGGAGGCTTAAGTCTTGACACTCTGGCAGTTGGAGAAAACTACATTTCTGAGAACGAATTGCCGCAGGTCAGGCAAATAGCAGACGGCATGATAAGAGAAGCATTGGATATTGACGATGAGGGTAATATTGCCACGATTGCCCCGAGACTTTACGTGACCACCGAGATAAAAGGAACATCTGTGATAGTAGTTGGAGTAGAGCCTCAGTAGGAACGCCAACTCAAGACGTGGTGGAGAATCCGAGGGGGGAATACCTCGAACGTACAGATCAGGCTCTGGTGGGAGCAACGGCTGCTGAGTTGCTGGAACTCAATGTAGGCGACAAAATTGCACTTAACGGAAGAGAAGTAATAGTCGTCGGTATCCTCGAGGAGGCAGGCTCGAACGAAGATTACCAAGTTTTTCTTCATATAAAAATGGTACAGGAGGCATTCGATAAAGAGGGATTAGTCTCCTCGATAGACGTTCGGGCCCTATGTAGCGCCTGCCCTACATCAGATATTGCAGGTTCTATTAACGGGAACATCCCGGGAGTTCGAGCAGTTGCCGTAAAGCAAATAGCTGAAACCGAAATGGGCATGATGGAAAAGGTAAGCAAATTTCTGCTGGCTTTAGCTGGGATCACACTAGCTGTAGGCTGCTTTGGTGTAGTCAATACGATGCTGACCTCGGTTCACGAAAGAATAAGGGACATCGGCATAATGAGAGCAGTGGGAGCATCACGCAATCAGATGATTAAAGTTTTTGTCTATGAGGCCTTAATCATCGGGATTGTGGGAGGCTTCCTTGGGTACGTAGTTGGAACTTTACTAGCTTACATAATCGGGCCGCTAATTTTTAGTGACGTAGCCGTTACTTATGTTCCCCAGTATTTCCTTCCTGCTTTGGCTCTGGCTACCTTTATTGCGGTCATAGCGACCGTTTACCCTGCGTTCCGTGCCTCGAAAATTAAGATTGCCGACTCTTTCAGGTCTTTGTGAGATAGTAAAAATGTTGGAAATTAAAAATGTATCGAAAACCTATGGACAGGGAACGGCTAAAATAGTTGCCTTAAGCAACGTTTCATTTCGTGTGAATGAAGGCGAGTTCATAGCTATTATGGGGCCTTCCGGAAGTGGTAAGTCTACCCTCTTAAATGTAATCGGCGGATTAGACTATCCTTCCAGTGGTGAAGTGATTTTAGATGGGAAGCGAATCGACAAGCTAGATGAAAATGATTTTGTTGACATAAGAAGAAACAAGATTGCCTATGTCTTTCAACAGTATCATTTACTTCCGTCACTCACTGCTTTGGAGAATGTAATGTTGCCCCCTGATCTTTTGTGGATTGGATAAAGAGGAGGAGAAGGGGTTGGGGGGGAAGGACAGACCACAGGCCCAGCCAGTTAAGCGGTGGAGAGCAGCAAAGAGTAGCCATTGCACGTGCTCTGGTTAATTCCCCCACATTGATTTTAGCAGATGAGCCAACAGGTAACATGGATCAAAAAACGGGAAAGGAAATTTTGGGTTTATTCCAGAAATTAAATAAAGATGGGCGCAGCATCATCATGGTTACTCATAACCCTGAGATAGCGGAGCACGCCGGAGAAATCATAGTTTTGCAGGATGGACAAATCGTAAACAGCATTGACCGAAAGGAGAGCAAAAGAGATGGGGACTAAAAAAGAAACTTTGAAAGGAACAAGAAGAGAAAAAGAGCTCGAACTGAGCAGAAGGAAGATGAAAAAGAACAGGCTGATGATAATATCAGCAGTAATTGTGGCGGTAATAGGGATTAGTACTTACTTTGCGATATTTGGGGGCAATGGTGGTAGTAACCAAAGTAGCGAGCCGATAAAGGCAATGTGGATTGAGCCACAGGTAGCTGGTGATACCGTGTTCATACCAGTAAGTGAGATCGAAGATAAGCGGAATGTCCACTTTAATCTTAAGACACGAGGTCAGAATATGAATTTCATGGCATATATAGTTGATGGAGAAACCTATGTCCGG
>Ga0180301_10000768_pt1 | contig 25145 bp, 28 predicted proteins | sample GuaBasSediGuay16_FD_121797 | JGI IMG/M metagenome (GOLD analysis project Ga0180301, IMG submission 121797) | Subseafloor sediment microbial communities from Guaymas Basin, Gulf of California, Mexico - Guay16, Core 4569-2, 12-15 cm | ecosystem: Environmental > Aquatic > Marine > Hydrothermal... | reverse complement strand
GACTTTTACAACATATTCCTTTGCTCTTCTGAGGTAGACTTCAGCTTCCTCAGGTCTTAATATATGAAGTTCAAAGGGATGATAGTATGGAAGGCCTAGCCTCTCCTCTATGATGACCTTCAGTTTAGCTCTTTCTCTAGCTCTTTGAGGAGCTTGGGGTGATATTATGAGGATGTCGACATCGCTTCCTCCTGTGTAATCTCCTCTAACAACACTACCTATGACATAGACCTCTGCATCATGTAGTATGTCCTTGACCCCATCTGCTATTCTCCTTGCCCACTTCCTCCAGCTTGTGATCATTCTTCTTCTCTCAAGAAGAGCTTCTATGTTCATGAAGCCACCTCCTCATGTCCTCTTCAACGAGCTTGATAAGGCTTTCAGCAAGCTCAAGCATATCCCTTGAGTCATCCTCATCATACTCCTTTACGAAGTATCTAGCCATGAGATACGCATCTTCGAGGGCTGAAAGTCTCGTTTTATGGCTCTGACGAACTCTTTAAGCTCTTGGCTTTCCATTATCTGCTGTATTTCGCCTAAGAGGCGCCTAACGCTGTGGGTTCTGGGGTAGTCCCCTACAGCCTCAAGAAGTACAGCCTTTAGGAATAGTTGCGCTGCTTGTTCAGCTAGGAAACAAGCACCGTCATGAAACCCTCTGCGCATGGCCATCCTTGCCTCCTCAAGGAATTCGTATGCTCTCCTTTTGAGAAGCTCAACTTCCTCCTTATGAATGCTCACATCTTGACTATGCTCCTCCATATACTTAAGCTTATCTTTTATGTTCTTGATACTTTGAGTGAAGCCTCTGAGAGTAGGGGATCATGAAGCATGACCTAAGAGCATTCCCAAGTGAACTCCTGGCCTATTTTAACAAAGTATTTGGTGAGGAAGCCCATTTGATGATAGATAGTCTAAAACGTCCAGCTCAAAGATACTTCATAAGAGTCAACACCTTGAAGATTCGGAAAGAGATTCTCCTGAGTAGGCTTAGAGCTAGAGGCATAGAAGCCTATGACTATCCACTACTTGATGATGCCATATATCTTGCCGTCAAGGGACCATTTGAAATACCTGAGAAGGGCAAGGTGGTGATAGCAGATAAATTTGCGTCCGAAAGTGTTTATGTGGGCGCAAACTTATATGCTCCTGGTGTATTGAAAGCTGACCCTACCATAAGGAAAGGAGACTTAGTGATAATCAAGAGCCCCTCTGGAGGAGTTATAGCTCAAGGGATAGCCATGATGTCAGGAGCCCTGATGAAGAAAGCGTCTCAAGGCTTAGCAGTCAAGGTGAGGCTCTCAAGATACTATGTCCCATCGCTGAGAGAGCTTAAAGAATATCGCCTTGGCCTCATATATGAGCAAAGCCTTCCTGCTATGCTTGTCTCCCATGTTCTTAGACCTTGCCCTGATGAAGTTGTAGTAGACATGTGTGCTGCCCCTGGAGGCAAGACTACGCACATGGCTCAGCTCATGAAGAATCAGGGCATAATATATGCCTTCGATAGATCGCCAGCTAAGGTCAGGAAACTTCTTGAAAACGTTAGAAGACTTGGAGTTAAGAACGTAGAGGCCTTTGTTCATGACTCGCGCTATCTTCATGTAGACTTTCCTGACCTCAAGGCTGACAAGGTGCTTCTAGATCCTCCTTGTAGCGCTCTCGGCGTAAGACCCAAGCTCTACGAGAGCAAGGGCATTAAGGATATCATCAGCTGCATGGACTATCAGAAGCAGTTCCTCAGGGCAGCTTTCAAGATATTGAAGAGTGGTGGTCTACTTGCATATTCAACATGTACCCTGTCCGTTGAAGAGAATGAGCTAGTCATAAAATATGCCATTAACAATTTTGGTATGAGGCTTGTAGAACAGTCCATCATATTGGGATCAGAAGGCCTTGAGATAGTCGAACATCACGACAGGCTTCAGAGATTTTACCCCCATAGGCATGATACGCCAGGCTACTTCATAGCACTTCTAGAGAAGCCATGACTAAGCCTCATAATAGTTTTCGCCTTCTTCTGGTAAAGAGCCTTAGCCTCTCTCCACACCTTGGGCATATCTTGTCCAATGGCTCTTCTCCCAACTTAAAGAAGGCTCCACATGATGGACATCTGAAGGCATATTCTCGAATCTCTTTAATGCCTCTCGTGATAAGAGATTTTGTCTTGACGTGAAGGCGCATGGCTAGGTTCATGATTGCGTAGTCATCTGTAAGCAGTACTATATCCTTTCCTTCCTCCATAAGCTCAAGGGCTAGGGCTAATATCTCGACATCAGCATCTGATAATTTATACACATCACCTGTTTTCTTAGCCTCACCCTTAACTCTATCTATCATGTCCCTGCTAGGATCTCTCACCTTGAGTATGCCTCTCCTCAAGTAGGACTCAAGCCTTATTCTCGCAACTTCATTTCTTATCTCATTCATTACAGAGTTTGTGATGTATATCTCCTCAAGGACAGGGGAATAGTGACTTAAGTAGTTCAGGAGAGCAGAGGCATCAAGTACATAGACCTTTCTCTTAGTCATCATATAAGCATCCCCATTCTTCTTTCAAGCCTTCTATAGAAGCTTTCCTTCGAGAATCTCACGAACCTAACCCTCTTATCACTCAAGAAAACCTTTACTTCAAACGGCGGGCTGAAGGCTCCAAGCTCTTTGCCATCATATAGAACTCGGCATGTAGCCTCGCTTACTTTAACCTTGATGAAGGATTCAGGAGAGAACACTATAGGTCTTAGTCCCCACCTTAGAGGGCATATGTGATTGAGTAATATCACATCAAGCCCTGGGTCTATCACTGGCCCCATAGCTGATCCCGAGTAAGCAGTTGAGCCGACCTTAGTAGCCAGTATCACTCCATCTGCTTTGCACCTTTCCACTAATGCATCATCTTTGAATACCTCAAAGAGGGGTATCTTGACATGATCTTGAGTGATTATGCATATCTCATTCAGTGCAAACATTATCTTCTTCGCTTCTGTGACCTCACCCCTTAACATACGACACTCCTCCACTAGGTAGTCGCCTCTGAGTAATCTCTCCACAAGCTCCTCTATATCACCTTCCTTAGCTACAGTTACTTCATTGAGAAAGCCTACGGTTCCAACGTTGATGCCTAGAAGCAGCACTTTATCCACCTTGGGAACTTCATGAATTGCTCTGAGAAGAGTTCCATCCCCGCCTATGCTCATGAGGAGGTCTATATTTTCAAAGTCCTTTACCTCTTGAAAGATAACTCTCTCCTGGATATGCTCCTTTAAATCAGCATCAACAACTACCTTGAGGCCATGCTTGCTAAGATGCCTTATTATTGACCTTAGTAGCCTAAGGGCTGAGCTATCGCCTATCTTTGCTATCAAGCCTATCGTTTCAATCTCCTCCTCACCTCTGTTATACATGCTCTAGACCACAGCCTACACTCTACATTATGAGAATCCTAGGCTTAATGTATTTTGATATCATGCACACTTGAGCCAAGTATAAACCTTAATAGGGCCAGTGGGGCATTAAGTACGGGGATGTCATATGTCCATTAAGCCAGCTACAGCTGGTTCCATAAAGGAGGGCTCCTACATTGTTATAGATAATGAGCCATGCAAGGTAGTCGAAGTATCAAAGTCGAAGACAGGAAAACATGGCTCAGCCAAGTGTCGAATAGTAGCTGTAGGGGTATTTGATGGAGTTAAGCGAAGTATTGTCGTCCCTGCTGATGCTACGGTCAATGTTCCTATCATAAGGAAGCTCATAGCCCAGGTTTTGTCTACCACGCCTGATACTGTGCAACTAATGGATTTGAGTACATATGAGGTATATGAAGTTCCTATACCAGAGGATGAAGCGCTAAAGAGCAAGATAGCACCAGGTGTAGAAGTGGAAGTCTGGGAGATCATGGGAAGAAGAAAGATCATGAGGACTCGATAAGGTCTTGGGAAAATAGCTCTAGATCCTCTCCTCCCCCTTCCTCGATAATAGCTTGCCCACCTTATGACATATAACGATAGACTAAAGTACCTCATTTAGTTAAGTTCTGCAGGGTCTGAAGGTGATTGATTGGATAGGTCTACTATTTTGGCTACTGCTCTTAGCCATGGTAGTATCCCCTCATTGGCAGTATAGAAGCCTTCAAGCAGCGCGCCTTCGCCTCATGAGGAGGATAGAGCAGAGATATGGATTCAGAGTGATAACAATGATTCATAGACAGGAGAGAATAGGCTTCTTCGGAATACCATTCTATCGCTTCATAGACATAGAGGATTCAGAGGCCATTCTTAGAGCTATAAGGAGCACGCCTCCGGATAGGCCAATCGCCCTGATACTCCACACTCCTGGGGGACTAGTGCTCGCAGCTGCACAAATAGCCTTAGCCCTCAAGAGGCATCCAGCAAAGAAGATAGTCATAGTTCCTCACTATGCAATGTCAGGAGGAACACTCATAGCTCTAGCCGCCGATGAGATATGGATGGATCCTGAGGCAGTCCTAGGCCCTCTCGACCCTCAGATCACGTATAGAGATGGAGTGCCTCTCCCAGCTCCCTCAATACTTAAGGCTATGAAGCTCAAGGGTGATAGAGCGGATGACTTGACTCTGATACTAGCTGATATGGCTGAGAAGGCCATCAGAGAGGTTCAAGGACTAGTAATTAAGCTTATAGAGGACAAGGTTGGAAGAGAGCGGGCAACAGAGATAGCCAGGATATTGACAGAGGGTTCCTGGACACATGATTACCCATTGACAGCTGAAGACCTTAGAAAGATGGGATTGCCCATCAAGATAGGAATACCGCCAGAGGTGTATGAGCTAATGTCTCTCTATCCACAGGCTCCAAGGACAAGACCAGGCGTGGAGTATCTGCCCTATCCCACAATACCTCCGCCAGCTTTGCCACCAAGACCAGCAAGAGCTGGCTCAGAATAGTGCGGCTAAACATATTCTTTTATGTACTTTTCTTACTCCACGCGATCCTCGTCTCTTGAACTATCGATACTGTCAACTTCTTAAGGCGTTGAACGATGGTAGAAATGAAGAACCTGGTGTGCTAGCCTATCTCCTTACGTGGAGTTGTGCCTCAAGCACATATCTATCGTTTATTCTTTCAACGGTTACCTTATAGCCATTGGCTATCAGCATTATTATTACATCTCTCCAAGGAAATCCCATAGGGCTATTAACCTCGATCCTATAGCCTCCATGACATAGACTTGTCACTCCCAGCCTTCCAATAGTGTAGTTAAGCTTTTCGTCAAGATCTAGTCTTAGAGCTTCAAGCTCTCTCAGCTCCTTGCTTCTAATGACAACATTTGCATATTGTATTCTTCCAGGGCTGCTGTTGGCTAGAGTATTCCAGACCTTCTTTACTAACCCCTCTATGGGGTTGGACATAGATCCCAATACCTTCATGCCCGAGTCTCTTCACGGTAAATATAAACCTATCGGGCATAGGAGGGAGTTCTTTATATACCCCCCTTCCTCTCCCAAAGGCTTAGCAGCTGCTGTTGTAATAACTAATCTCCATTACCTCTACGCATATATATCATGCAGAATCCACCTATACTTCCTCGTGTGTGACATGCTAGTATGTCTACTAGCACATGGTTAATGTCTACATTCATCCTTTAATTTCATGTACTATCAGAAAGCATTTGATGGTTCTAATCTATGATATCGTAGACGACGTATCAGTCTAGCGAATTTTGCCCTCCTCACATATATACTCTATATAGTCGATTATAGTCTAGATATAATCCCAGTATTATGTGACTAATATTTCAATATCCTGTTAAGTGTACTACACATATGTCGTTATTAAAGTACTATTTAAGCCTAGAAGTGGTTATGTGTCCATCGATCATGGAGCGCAAGTAGGAGCTACAAATTTAGTGAGCGATATGCTCTTCGAGGTAAGGATCATGGACATAATATATCTCAAGCCCTCCTTGGTCAATATCAATGCACTATCTTGGTATCTTCATGATGTGGATAACATTCTTCCTTCTAAGAACTAGACTTCTTCGAGTTTCAAATTCATTATCTTATAGACCTACTATGCCTTAAAAACTCTGTGATCAAGGCGTGCTTGACATCCAGAGGTCTTGTAATAATGGTCAATTGACATGTTTTCTCAATTTCTTTATGAAGGGATATTCGAGCCATAGGTATTTCCAAGTATTGTCAACCGAGTCGTATCTCACGGGCGCTTCGCAGTAGTCAATACCATGCTCATTAGCTACAGCATTAGTCATCATTACGAGCTTTCTTTCCACAAGATCTCTAGAAAGCTTAGGGGAGTAGGCCACGTATTCAACTGTAACATACCAGTCTCGTAGGATGAAGTGAGCCAGCACTTCTAAGTCTTGGTCTAGACATACTACTCCAGGAGCATTGATGAGCTTAGAGATGTATCTCTTAACATCAGGATACCACCACAAAAGCTTTCTTCTAATATTCATCAAAAGATAGTCCCAATCTGCTCTCTTCAGCTCAATAATGTCGACCACATCATCATACGCTACCCATCCAGTGTAGACCTCAGGCTTTGATAGTCTACTATATCCTCTCCTCTTGAACCATTCTTGTGCAAACCAATTCCTCTCTGCTACATAAGCATACACTTCTTCTACTCCTTTAACACCATTTTCAACCTCACTGAGCAGTAGTGTGCCTACTCCCATGCCTCTATAGTCTTCACGCACGCCCATCCTCAAGATGACAGCTCTTTTCTCATCCACCACATCATAATGCACAAAGCCTACTATTTCATCGTCTACTACACAGACTAGAACCTTGCCTATACCTTCACGTATAATCCACTTGAAGTAGCTGGGCTCCTCTAGGTCGAGGAATGGATAACATTCATTGTTTATAATGGATAGTATTTCTGCATCCTTCTCCTCGGCTCGCTGTGTCCTCATGTCATGCCTCATAGTACTTGCCTCTAGATTATGTCATCCAACTTCTCTAGTGATAGAGATCAAGCCTATATATCTCATCTACCGCTGCATGGCTTCATTATCCTATGCGCAGCCTAGGCGGCATACTCTCTTCTAGCTCCTTGACAGTAATTCTTCTTCTTGGCTCTCTACCCAATATGAAGTATCTTTCATCCTCCATCCTGATGAAGTCTATACTCTTGAAGAAGAGCCACATGAGAGTGGCTATTTCTGCAAGACCCCAATAGCATATGTCTGTCATGACTCTCTCCCCACTGAACAGGTTGAGATATAGCCTCTTAGCAGTGCCCTTTATGACGTCATATCCAGCATGTAAACTAATCACGACACCATCTTCTGTTGCACGTTCCACAACTAGTGCTTTATAGCCTATTCTCATCAGGATTCCAAGCCTTATATCCACTTGATCAACTATGAAGATACCGCCATCTTGGAGTAATTCGCCTGAGGAGGCAAGAATGAAAGTGAATTCCCATGGACTGAAGTGAGCCATGGAGAGGCCATATATCAATACAATGTTGAACATCTCTCCAATCTCATATGCTCTCCTAGCATCAAGCACTCTAGTCCTCACCTCTCTACCAAGAACCTCAAGAGCCCACTTCTTCGCTACTTCAAGGGCTTTCTCACGGAGATCTGTTATTAGAAGGTCTACCTCTATGCCCTCTTCAGACAGAGCCTTGGCAAGAGCTACTCCTCCTATGCCTGTGCCTCCACAGAGCTCTAGTACCCTAAGTGGTCTAGCCTTAGAGACTTCCTTGATGAAAGGATGCTTGATAAGCTTCCTCATGTGCTCAAGGGCACGATCATATCTTCTCCTTCCCTCCTCTGAATATGGATCCTCTGGCCAGATCTCCATATCATAGAGCTTCTCGAGCATCCTCCTCATGTTCTCGGTAGAGATAATGTAGAGGTTTGTCTTATAAACCTCTTGAAAGCCACCACGACGAAGATGAAGGCCACATTATGGTCTCTATGGTCAGGTGAAGAGTTCATCCTCTCATAAGCTCTCATCAAGCCTTAGGTGAGGTATCCTCAAGGCATTAAGAATGACAGCTAACGAGAGACCCATGTCTCCCACCGCTACTGCTATCCACAACGTTATCATGCCCAGAGATGCTAGAATCGCGAGCATCCCTTTTATCAATATGGAGGCTATTACGTTTTCCTTCACGATCTTCAGCGTCCTCCTACTTAGCTCGATAAGATAGGGTATCTTGGACAAGTCATCCTCCATTAGCGCAATATCTACAGTCTCTAGGGCTATGTCACTGCCTATGACGCCCATAGCTATCCCCACTGATGCCTTGGCCAAGGCTGGTGCATCGTTTACACCATCTCCCACCATGGCAACGTGTTGATAGGTCTTAGTGAGCTTCTCTATTATCTCAACCTTCTCATGTGGAAGAAGCTCAGCATAATATTCATCAATTCCAAGCCTTTTAGCAATAATGTCTGCAATACGCTTATTGTCTCCTGTTATCATGACCGTCTTTACGCCTCTCCTCTTAAGCCATCCAATGGCATGAAAGGCATCATCCCTTATCCTATCCATGAGCCCTATGGCTCCCAGCACTCTCTCATCATTGCCTATCAATACAACAGTCCTTCCTTTCTCCTCAAGCTTCTTGACATCATCTGGTATGAAAAGGTCTAACTCCTCGAAGAGTCGAGTGCTGCCCGCATAGAAGATATTACCATGAATAATGCCTCTTACGCCCTTGCCTGGAATAGCTTTGAACTCTTCAACTGGACGAGGTTTTACTCCATTCTCGTGAGCATACTTTACGATCGCCTGAGCTATTGGATGCTCAGAGAGGGCTTCTAGAGATGCTGCTATGGCAAGAACTTCTTCTGAGGAGCTTCCTAAGGATATAACATCAACGACTTCAAGCTCTCCTCTCGTTAGTGTCCCTGTCTTGTCAAAGGCAAAAGCTCTTACCTTGCCGATCTCCTCTACGTAAGCTCCTCCTTTTATCAAAACTCCTCTCCTAGCTGCGCTAGTTATACCTGATACCATTGACACAGGCGTTGATATAGCTAAGGCACAAGGGCAGGAGACTGTAAGCAATACAAGTGCTCTATATACCCAAACTGTATATGGCATGTTGAACCATAGTGTTGGCACTAGGGCTGTTAGAATAGCTAATGTAATCACAGTGGGAGTATAATAGCGGGAGAAGCGGTCTATGAATTTCTCCGTCCTCGACTTTCTTCTCTGGGCCTCCTCAACAAGCTTTATTATTTTTGCAAGCACGGTCTCATGAGGCCTCTTAGTTACTTTTATCTCTAGAAAGCCTTCGTTGTTTATGGTGCCTGCATAGACCTCATCACCAACTGTTTTGAAGACTGGAGTTGATTCGCCTGTTATTGGAGCTTGATTCACTGTAGAGGACCCTCTTATCACCACACCATCTAATGGTATCTTCTCTCCAGGTCTCACTACTATGATGTCCCCTATCTTCACCTCATCTATAGGCAGGATGACCTCTTTATCCCCTCTACGCACTACAGCTACCTCAGGTGCTAGCTCCATCAATAGCTGTATGGATCTTCTTGCCCTCTCTATGGCATAGTCCTCTAGGTACTCGGCCAGACATAAGAGATGCTCTGCGGTCTATGATCTCTGAGTATGACTTAAAGCGGCTAGAGAGAGGCAGAGTGATAGCCACGATAACTGTGATATCAAGGCATGAGAGACATGATGCTGATGAGCGATTGATGAGACTAAGACATGAGTATGATGATATAGTCTCTGGTAACATGCATCTCCATCTCAGGAAGGGTTACTGTCTCGAGATCTTCATCGCTGAAGGAGAGTTAAATAGGATCATGGAGTTCATAGGCAGGATAAGGGCTCTAAGAGGCATTCAACAAGTAAAATATACATTGGTCCCTGCATGATCTCAAGCTCATGAGTTCGTTATATAACCGGGTTATGTTTTTATACCTAGAGGCCAGTTATGGAGGTTGGTATCAGAGGTCTCGACAATGCCCTCGCTTGAGCGATATAGTCGTCAGATAGTGCTATGGAGGCGTGGTGAGGAAGATCAAATAAGGCTACTCAAGAGTAGCGTCGCGATCATAGGCTGTGGAGCCCTGGGCTCATGTATTGCAGAGCTTCTGACACGAGCTGGCGTTGGTAGGATAAAGCTAATAGACAGAGATGTTGTCGATCTAACCAATTTGCAAAGACAAGTTCTCTTCGATGAATATGATGCTGAGAAACTGTTGCCCAAGGCTATTGCTGCAGCTAATAAGTTGAGAGCAGTAAACTCAGAGGTTGAAATCCTTCCAATAGTGGAGGATGTTAATCCAAGCAATGTTTTAGAGCTGATAAAGGATGTAGACTTGGTAATAGATGCCACTGATAATCTTGAGACGAGATTTCTGATAAATGATGCCTGTCACAAGTTAGGAAAGCCATGGATACATGGTGCTGTGTTAAGGACTTATGGCATGGTAATGAATATCATACCTGGAGAAACTCCTTGTCTTCGATGCCTAATACCAAACCCACCTCCTCCCGGCTCTCTTCCAACATGCGAGACTGCTGGGATAATGAACACCATTGTGATGATAGTGTCCTCAATACAAGCGACTGAAGCGTTGAAGTTCTTAATGGGATACGATATTGTGAAGAATGAGCTCATCTACATTGATGCATGGAATCTTCGCCTCTCAAGATTAAAAGTCCGTAGACGAGAGAAGTGTCCACTATGTTCTGAGGGACGATATGAATATCTGGAAGGCAGAAGGGCCTATGCTCAAGCCTTGTGTGGCAGAAATGCTGTACAGATACTGCCAAGCAGGGAAATCAAACTGAATTTAGAGGAGCTGGCTCAAAGACTTTCCAGGATAGGAAAAGCCTCCTACAATGGATACATCCTCTCCTTCGATGATGGCAGATATCGGCTGATACTGTTCCCTGACGGTAGAGCTATCATTAAGGGGACAAGTGACGTAAAGGTAGCTAAGTCAGTTTACACACGATATGTAGGAGGATGAGGAGTAGTGCTTATAACCATGTTATATGAAGATGTCATGTGAGTGGATTCGCATGAAGACTCTAGCTGAGGCATTACACATGCTAGACGGGAAGCTGAAGGAGAAGCTGATGAGGCTTATTGAGTGGTATAAATCCATGAAGGGACCTGTTGTGGTTGCTTTCTCAGGAGGCGTCGATAGTTCAGTTGTACTAGCTACAGCCGTCATTGCTCTTGGCTCAGAAAAAGTAATAGCCGTGACAGCCATATCCCCAACCTACCCTGAAGAAGACCTAGAATGGGCCAAACGCATAGTCAAGCTGCTGGGCGTCAAACACATCCTGGTCAAGACTGATGAATTATCCGATCCCAACTTCATAAGAAATCCTCCCAACAGATGTTATTTCTGCAAGAAGAGCTTGATAGATCGGCTGATGCGCATAGCTAGAGAGCATCACGCAAAAGTTATCGTAGAGGGGACAAATGCCTCTGACCTGACAGGCCATAGGCCTGGGTTCTTGGCTTTAAAGGAAGCAGGTGTTCGTAGTCCTCTAGCCGAAGTAGGCATCACCAAGGAGGAGGTAAGGGCCATAGCCAAGGCTCTCGGTCTACCTAATTGGAATAAGCCTTCAATGGCCTGCTTAGCATCAAGGATACCTTATGGGGAGCTCATTACTGCTGAGAGACTTCGAAGAGTAGCTCTTGCCGAGAAGATTGTCAAGGAACTTACTGGAGTTCGTCAGTTGAGGGTTAGGGATCATGGGTACATCGCTAGGATAGAGGTAGGGCGTGATGAAAGGCACAAGTTCTTCAATGAAGAGACAATGGATAAGGTGGCTCAAGCCCTTATTAAGCTAGGCTATAAGTTTGTGACACTCGACCTCCTAGGCTATCGCACAGGTAGTCTTGATACACTCATCTCTGAGAAAATAGTGCCTAAGAAAATTAAGTCTTAGAGGAGTCTGGTTAGCGTTAACCTTTTATACTGCCCAATAACTGTGTTATCTCGACGTGATCCTCATGAGCCACGTGCGTGAACTTCTAAGTAAGCACGGCAAGCCCCCAAGAGAAGTGTACTTTGATCATGAGAATTCTGGATGGGTTCCTCCTGAAGTTGTAGAAGCTATGCTTCCCTTCTTCAATATACGAGGATATGGTCATCCTGCAATAACTAACCTCCCTGGTTGGGAGGCCTATGAAGTAGTTGAGACTACAAGAGAGCTTGTAATGAAAGTAATTAGTGCTAGACAAGGCGATGATGTGGTGTTCACTCATAGTGGTACTGAGGCTAATAACCTTGCCATAATGGGCACTGCTTTGGCTAATAAGAAACGAGGGACGAAGATAGTTATATCGTCCATAGAACATCCAAGTGTAATATATCCTGCCCAAGAACTCGAAGAGCTAGGCTTCCGAGTAGTCATGGTCCCTGTCGATGGAGAAGGCTTCATAGACCCCGAGATCCTAAATGCTATGGTTGATAAAGAGACAATACTCGTCAGCACTCAGATGGTAAATCATGAGATAGGTACTATTCAAGAGCTACGCGAATTAGTGAAGGCTGCTAAGGACGCTAACCCTGAAGTAATCTTCCACACCGATGCTATAGATGCACTAGGCAGAATCCCCATAGACGTTAGTAAACTAGGCGTAGACCTGCTCTCTCTTAGCAGTCACAAGATTCATGGCCCGAAAGGAGTTGGTGCTCTCTATGTGCGTGAGGGGGTTAAGCTTAAGCCCATAATACATGGTGCTCTTAGTACTCAGAAGCTATGGCCCGGTGTTGAGAATGTTCCAGCTCTTGCTGGTTTCAGGAAAGCTATAGAGCTTGCTTTTGAAAACTTTGAGGCGAATGTAGCTCACATGCGCCAGCTCAGGGATAAACTTCTCAATGGAATACTAGAACGGGTTGATGACGTGCTGGTCAATGGCCCTATAGGTGATAGAAGAGCGCCTGATAATGTTAATGTAAGCTTTCTCTACATAGAGGGTGAGTCCTTGACCGTAGAGTTGAGCCTGAGAGGAGTCTACGTATCAAGCGGAAGTGCATGTACTAGCAGGATATTAGAGCCCAGCCATGTCCTCCTAGCTATAGGAAGAAAACATGAAGAAGCACATGGAAGCATAATGTTCAGGATCTCTCGCTACCATAAGGAGGAAGACATAGACTACGCCCTTTCACAGATACCCGAGGCTGTGGAGAGGTTGAGAGCGCTTAGCCCCATAGCTCCAAAGCGTAAAGCTCAATAATGACTTAGTGAATATAGTGAGGAGGTGACGATTATCAGCTCCAGAATACCTCTGATATACACGCCTAAGGTCCTAGAGCTCTTCCGAAACCCTAAGAACCTAGGTCGACTTGAGGATGCTACAGTAGTAGCTCAGGCTGGAAGTCCAGCTTGTGGCGATGTAATATCAATATATCTCAAGGTGAATGATAAGGGAGTTATCGAGAAGGCTACCTTCGAAAGTTATGGTTGTGCGGCGAACATAGCTGCCGCTAGCATACTAACCGAGATGGTCAAGGGCAAGACTCTCAAAGAGGCTTGGGAGATAACATGGGAGGATGTCACCAAGGAGCTAGGAGGACTTCCTGCGATAAAGTATCACTGTAGCATACTGGCTGTAGGTGCTCTGAAGAGAGCTATAAGGAAGTACTATTCTGAAGTGAAGAAGTCTTTGCCACCATGGATTCCTAAGGACTTATCTCGTGAAGAGAAGCAAGCTCTAGAGGTTGAGGAGCTGATAGAGCGCATGTATAGAAAGCTTTCAGCAGGTGAATAGCAATGAAGCCTGAGGTTCATGAGATAGACCTTCGTGTGAGAGCCAAAGGATGCACCCAAAGCCCAATAATAAAGCTATCTCAACTACTAACCAAGATTGAACAAGGTGGAGTACTAAAGGTGACAGCAGATGAGAGAGACGTACCCTATAAAGTTCTAGCCCTTTTAACTAAGAAGCGAGGCCTCGTTATTAGGATGTTAGCTCGTGAGAATCATACCTACGTGGTGATGATCGGCAAAAGTGAGAACTTCTCGACTTTAGAAGAAAGTTTATTAAGGTGACCATTGTTTATAACAGTGTTATAGGGGATGAAATGAATACAGCAGAAGCCGAGGAGAAGTCAGAGAGCCTATCTCGGCGAAGACCCTATACAAGCGCTCTTCTTGAGAGTATATTGATCCGCTCAGGAGATGAAATATCCCTTAACATGACCTTTCATGCTCCCGAACCATGTTCTTCCCCGCTAGCTGCAAGCTTAATGGAGGTGAATATAGATGCCCATCCTTCACTCTAAAACATCATTTAATAAAGAGAAGAGAGTCTTTCCTAACACCATATCATTGCTTATCGATGGATGGCCTACTCCACTAGTGAGGCTTGAGACTGAGTGTAATGAGAAGAAGGAAGTATGGGCTAAACTAGAGTTCTATAATGCCTTTAGCAAAAGCGTAAAAGACCGCCCTGTATGGAATATGCTCATAAAGGCTCTTGAAGAGGGCTCACTACGCCATATGCTGGAGGAGGCCACCTCAGGAAACGTTGGGATCTCACTAGCATGTCTCTCCAACATCTTCGGCCTCAAGTTCACAGCCTATGTCCCTAAGCCAACTCCAAGAACCACTGAGATATTGCTTAAAATATTAGGAGCTAATGTCATCAGAACCGAGTATCAGACAATAGATAGGCGATTCTGGACTGAAGTAAGTGAACATGCCAAGCAAATAGGAGCTACCAATTTAAATCAGTTCGAAAATGATGCTAATTTCGAGATTCACTACGAGACCACGGCAAGAGAGATAGTAGAGCAGTTGGAGTCGATAGGCAGAACCCCTGACTTCGTCATAGCAGGCATTGGAACCTCAGGGCACATAGCAGCTATCTCAAAGAGACTGAAGAATAGATATGGGGACCAAGTCAAGATCATAGGAGTACAGCCGGCTCCTGGCTCAAGCATACCTGGGATAAAGCGTGTAGAGACTGAGCCTAAGTGGCTCTCCATGGTGAAAGTAGACAAAATAATCGATATCAGCTGGGAGGAAGCTGTCGAGGGAGTTATTGAGGTGGCGCGTAGAGAAGGCCTCCTCATAGGTCTTAGCTCAGGAGCTGTATTTCAAGCCTACAAGAAGCTCTCAGAAAACGAAGGAGTCTTCGTCCTTGTATTTCCTGACGATGGGTTTAAGTACGTGGAACACTTTGAAAGATATCTAAGGCTACGAGGTATAAAGTTAAGTGTGGAGGAGTGACCTAATGGGACGCCTTGACCCACATCAGGTTAGGGAAGACTTCCCTTTACTTAGGCGTAAGATAAGAGGAAGACCACTAGTCTATTTTGACAACGCTGCCACCACTCTTAAGCCAAGGCAGGTCATAGAAGCCATAGTTGACTTCTATGAGAATCACTACAGCAACGTGTTCAGAGGTGTCCATACTCTAAGTCAAGAAGCCACTGACATGTATGAGGAAGCCCGCGAGACTGTAGCAAAGTTCATAGGCGCAAAGGATGCGAAAGAGGTGATATTCACTCTCAACGCAACCGACTCCATAAATGCTGTAGCTTATGGATGGGGCTTCTACAATGTGAATGAAGGTGACGAAATAGTAGTCACCATTATGGAGCATCACAGCAACACCCTGCCTTGGATGCGTATAGCAGAGCTCAAGAAGGCTAAACTACTATATGCTGATATAAAGGATGATGGTACGCTAAACTATGACCAACTACTTGATATGATCAGTGAGAGAACACGCATAGTAGCGATAACTCAGATGTCAAACGTCCTAGGCACTATAAATGACATTTCAGCTGTGGTCAAGAGAGCCCATGAGGTAGGAGCCATAGTGGTCGTTGATGGAGCTCAATCAGTACCCCATATGAAGACTGATGTAAGAGCACTTGATGCTGACTTTCTGGCCTTCAGTGGTCACAAGATGCTCGCTCCCACAGGCATAGGCGTGCTATGGGGAAAAGCTGAGCTACTTGAGGAGATGCGCCCCTTCAGACTGGGTGGTGGAGCCATAAAGGAGGTTGAGCTCTACTCAGTCACCTATGAGGACCTTCCACTGCGCTTCGAAGCTGGCACGCCCAATATAGTGGGAGCCATAGGCCTAAAAGAGGCTGTGGAATATCTCAATAAGATAGGCATGGATGAAGTACGTCGTCATGAGATGGAGCTAGTGAGCTTCACCTTGAAGTTATTCAAGGAGGAGCTTGCTGATAAGGTAGAGGTCTATGGGCCTCTAGATCCTAGCATCAGAGGAGGCATCATATCATACAACGTCAAGGGCTATGATCCTCATCTGGTAGGGACTCTACTCGACAGTTTTGGCATAGCCGTGAGGACAGGCAAGCACTGCGCTCATCCTCTACACAAGAGGTTAGGCGTAGAAGGCACTGTGAGAGCTAGCTACTACATATACAACACCAAGGAGGAAGTTGAGTACATGGTGAATGTGATTAAAGAAATGCTGAAAGCCCTTGAATAAGCCCCTAAATGATCCCCCTCCTAGCCGCCTCATGAGCTAGCCTTAGAGCAATCTCCACAACCTCAGTAGCGCTTCTGCCAAAGACTACAATGCCTGGCTCCTTCCCCCAATCACCCAGATCGTATGCTATCTGAGGAGTTCTTCCTCCAGCATTCTTGTATATCTCTCCTGCAGCCCACTCCATAGTCCTTCCCTCAACTCGCTTAATCTCCTCAGGCTCCTTCCTTCTATCAAAGAAGGACACCACATAGCCTAGCTCCTTAGCCAGCTTCACAAGTTCCTCGTAATACCTCAAGTTCATGGCTGCTCTTATCTCTGGGAAATACCTTCTTATGGCTAGCAGAAGCCTCGCCATGTGCCATGAGCCCCCATAAGCAGGCTCTCCTACGGGCACGACTTTCCCAAAGACATGTGTTATCCTACCTGGAACTCCAACCACATCTTCTATGCTCTTAGCGTCCTCCACGCACATGACGAGGTTCGTACGAACCTCTGGTATCAGCTTATAGAATATGGGGTCCTCCTCTAGAAGCTTGAGAGCCCTCTTTACTTCCTCTATCACCCTCCTTCTATCCTCCATCATCTGACCCCTCTGAAGTATGCCTCCCAGAATGGATCCTTAGGCACAGGCTTCAGCTCAACCTTACTACCATCCTTCCTTATAAGAACTCTTCCCTCCTTCGGCTTAGTCACCTCTCCTATTATGGCGGACTCTATGCCCTCCCTCCTCCATGCCTCCATGATGTCCTCTGCTCTATCAGGCCTTACTGTGGCTATGAGAGTTCCCTCGCTTATCGATATCATGGGATCGATCTTGAAGAGGTCGCAGACAGCCTCTACCTCAGGCAGTACTGGTATCTTCTCCTCATAGACTCGAACCCCAACTCCTGAGGCATGAGCTATCTCCCATATGGCATTATACACACCGCCCTCCGTGGCATCATGCATTGCAGTCACACCTCCAACCTCAGCAGCTATCAGAGCATCCTTGACTACAGTCATGTCCCATATCAGCTCCTGAGCCTTCCTCAGGACATCACTTCCATAGGCTCGCTCTATGGGCTCTGGATACTGAATGGCGAGCACTGCAGCAGCCTCAATGGCGGCGCCTTTTGTTATCAATATTAGATCACCTGGCTTAGCACCCATGGGGGTAACCAAGCGCTTTTTATCACCAATCCCGATTATGGTGGCTCCTCCATTGAGCAAATACGAGATGCCTGGGTAAACACCTGTGTGTCCGCCGACTATTGCAATGCCTAGCTTCTTAGCCTCATCTGATAACTGACGCCACACCTTCTCAAGTACATCAGGGTCAAATCCAGGAGGTATTAACAAGCATATGCTCATGTACCTAGGAGGAATGCCCATCACTGCCACATCACTAGCCACTATATGCACTATGGCGAATCCAAGGTAGTCAAGCAGAACTGGAAGACCAAAGGTGGGATCGGTTTTAACAACCATAACTCTTCCATCACCAAGGTCTATAACTGCTGCATCTACGCCTATCATAGGCCCCACCATTACGCTTTCATCTCTGGCTCCTAGATTGCTCCTTATCACTTGCTCGAAGAACTCTATGCCTATCTTTCCTATGAGGGGAAGCACCTTCCTCCCCATAAGGTTCCCTTCACTACGTAATAACCGCGTTATATATTAACCTTATGATCATGATTTTCTGACTTCAGGCCTCAACCTGTAGGAGCCTTCTATTCCTTATCTCTGTGCATATCTCACATAACAGTCTCTGGAGCTCACTTTGTGGTCTATTATGATATATAGAGTCTGTGAGCTGTTCTATGAGCTTCATGATCTGCTCATCCTTCTTCAATCTCTCTATAGCGAGCTTTCCCCTCTTAGAGCGTAGATAATAACTTATAGCCGGCTGTGTCACTCCCAGCTTCTTAGCTATCTTTAGTTGGGTCATTCCGTACTTTTGTGCAAGCTGAGTAGCCACCAGGGCTCTTATGGCAGGGATTATCAGCTTCGTTATGACCTCACAGTAGGGCCTCATGCACGTGCCTCCTGTTAGCTCAAGAATATTAATATCACACTGTCATAATTATTCTTAACCCTTCCTAATGAGCTTAAGATCTCAAGCTCAGAGAACAAGCCTGACAGAGATATTAGTCAATGATGGTGGAAAATCCAGGCGTGGCATAGCCTCTCTATCAAGGGGCTCTTGAAGGAGCTAACATTAGCATGCCTACAGGTCACCATCAGTTGACAATCAGATAGTGCTTAGACCCCTACCAAGCTCTCTGACCTTGGTGGAGGCCATGGTAATCAAAGTAATCAGTGAAAATGACCAGGTGTTGCACAAGTGTGAGATATATGGACTGCTATACGAGGAGAAGTATTAGACCAAGAGATGTGAAGAGCACCGCTCAAAGTACAAGGCCTGCTCGCTTGAGATAACAAGGCACTCGATTATGAAAAGAAGAGCAGACTTAGGTGAGAATGTAAAATAAATGATGATTACTTATCTTCTTCAGTCGACCTAGGTCTATAAGCTGTTCGACGAAATTTCTCAAGCCAATCCTCCAGCTTGAACTTGTTCAATAATGCCCAATCGAACTCCTCTGCCTCTCTCCACTTCAGCCTCAGGGCGTTGTATGGACATGCTGCAATACATGAACCAAAGCCATCACAGAGTCATTCACCTATTAGCTTAGCTTCTCCACTCACTATGGCAAGCGCACCTGTTGGGCAAGCGGCTACGCACTTCCCACAGCCTGTGCACTTCTTCTCATCCATGACATAACCTTTTGACTTTCCTCCTCAACCTATCCCTCACCCTCTTTCTTCTCCTCAACATATCTTCTCATGAACGGAGGATGCACGCCCTCATGTACGGCTCGCTCCAGCTGTATCATGGTCTCAAAGAACTAAAATGTCTTGCAGAGGCTTTCAGGAGCTCATCCTCAGGACTCTTGTAGCATATCTCCGTAGCTGCTCAACCCCTCCTCTGAAACTATACGCGCGTACGCCTGCTCTACGCAGCTCCTCCGCCAGTACACGACTTACCTCTCCGCTCTCGCAGTAGAACACCACCACGGTTCCCTCTTCTAGGTCGTCAACATCAAGCTCAGAGATGTGGATGGCTCCTGGGAAGTGCCATGCCTTGTAGTCCTCTAGAGGCCTTGTATCAACTACAAGTGCACCTTCAGGTATGAAGTCTAAAGTCATGGTATCCTTGGGCAGAAATTCGTGAGGCTCTATCTCATGAATTCTGTAGACTCCGTGCTTTTCCACGGCCTCATCAAGGAGCTCCTCAGGTATCTTACGCTCCTCAGCTATTACCTTCTCCATACTAGCTCTAGTGGCTACAGGACCTCTTGCAAGGATACAGCACTCCTTCACTTGTTCTGAGAGCTTGTACGTGCCAATAATTCTGGCCTTCTCCATGATCTCGACCTTATCAAGGCCTAGAAGAGGCCTCATTATTACCACATCAACGCCTTTCTCGGCAACACCAATGTTAACTAGCGTCTGTGAGGATACTTGGCCTAGACTTTCACCAGTTACCAACGCCTTCACCCCTTCCTTCAGAGCTATCTTCTCAGCTACCTTATACATCACCCTACGAAGGACCACCTGTCTTAAAGACTCCTTGACGTGAAGCACTAGCTTAGCTACGATGGGCCTTAGGTCCACTAGATGTAGCTTGGGCTCATATCCATGACACCATGTCTCAACAAGGAACTTCAGGACACGCGATGCCCAGTAAACTTGTCCTCCTCCGACTAGGTTGAAGTGTATGAAGTCAAGTTGGACACCACTCCTGAGCATCATCCAGGAAGCTACTGGCGAGTCAAATCCTCCTGAGAACAACGATAAAGCTCTCCCCATGGACCCTATTGGCAGCCCTCCAGGACCCTCTACCTTCTCTGGATGTGAATTCTTCTCATAGATGACATGACTTATCCCAAACATGTTCCTCAAGATATTCAAGGCCTCTGGAGGAGCTTTCAACTGAAGAGCGTTTACACTTCGGTTGATCTCAAAATAAAAGCCACTTCTCGAGAGAGCTCTCTCTATGTTCCTCACTAGTATATCGACTACCTTCTCCTCATCACACACATCCTTAGTGGGTATGATGATGAACTTCAGTAATGTGCTCATGATACCTACATTATTCCTCGAAGAACTACTTTATAACCTCTAGCTCACTGAGAAGACTTGGCTGTGCTATCAACGAAGCTACGTCTGCAGTCACTTTAAGTGTTCCATGTCCTCTTCCCTCAACCTCTCCTATCACTCTTGGCTCATGACCATGCCTTCTCAGCTCATCGCTGACCTGCTTTATGACATCCTCAGGAGCACATCGCCTATCTATTCTGGCCATGAACTTTGAATCCGAGTCCTTAGCCTTGAGAGCAGATGGCGTCTGAAGCCATCAGTCGCTATGTTAGCTCCTCCTTAAGACCATCTACCTTCAACTTATAACAACATCATAATAGAACTCTCCATCCTATGTCCTCGACCAGGTCATAAGCCAGTCTCGGCAGTGGAGATAATGATATTTAGGTCAGGCTCGATCTCTTCCATGGGCAAGGAATGCATGGAGGGCATCAAGTACTCAGTCATCATGGTGAGGTATGGTGAGATAACTCTGAAATCGCCTAGGGTGAGGGCCAGAATGGAGCATAGGCTCATCAGAAACATCATAAGACAGCTTAGATTTGCAGGCCTATCAGGCTTTAAGATATCCAAGACTGGTGGGAGAATATTCATCCATGGAGTGGATGTCAAGAGAGCCCTTGAGGTGTTGCCCAAGGTATTTGGAATAGTGTCAGTCAGCCCTGCCATAGAGGCCCCCCTTGACCTTGACCTCCTAAGGAAACATGTAGTGGAGTATGCTCGCAAAGTCATAGGCCAAGGCGAGACCTTCGCCTTGAGAGTACATAGAGCGAACAAGTCATATCCTCTAACGAGCATTGAGCTCGCTAGACTTCTAGGCAAAGAGATACTTGACCTGAGGCCTGATGTCAAAGTTAATCTGGACAACCCTGATAAGGAGATTCATGTTGAAATACGTGAGGAGAAAGCCTATATCTTCCATGAGAAAGTAGAAGGCCCTGGTGGTCTTCCATTTGGTGTTGAAGGCAAGGTCTCCGCCATAATATACAAGGATGTCGATAGCATAGTGGCTAGCTGGCTGATGATGAAGCGTGGTTGCTCGCTAGTGCCAATATTCTACGACATGAGCCCTTACGTCGAGCATGAAAAGGAGGTAGTGCTTGAGGCCTTGAGGAGATTGCGTAGCTGGATTCCATTGGATGAATGGAGAGTCTACGTAGTGCCTCTGTACATGGCACATGATGAAGCCTCCATCCCATCATCCCATAGATGTCTAGTGTGCAGAGTGCTCATGTACAAAGTCGCTGAACAGATAGCAATGAAGGAGAACGCCAAGGCTATAGTCACAGGGGAGAGCGTATTCTCCCATGGACTGGACGAGCTATATCTCCTCGACAGATGTGTATCGCTTCCAGTCATGAGGCCCTTGGTGGGGATGGACGAGCAGAGCATAAAAGAGCTAGCTCATCGAATAGGCATTCTTGAGGTCTATCCATCAGAGGTTCAATGCAAGATCGCATCCAGGCGCTTGATAGCGCATGACGTCAAGGATCTCAACAGACTCATGAGCACACTGGGCTTAGAGAGAGTGATCGAGAGCCTATTGGATAGAGCTGAAGTACTTAAGCTATAATGTGGCATTGCCTACATGCATAGATAGTTCATCAGGAGTTCGGCATAATCACAGTTAGGCACTTCTAGCTCTAGTCATTAAGTTCAAGGTAGAGAGTCTAAGGGGCGTGTCATGTATGGATTTTCGATGGGGAGAGTATAGGCTATATTGGGGCGATGGCCATCTCAATGTACATGGGAAGGATATCTGGTATCCTGAGCTAACTTGGGAGAGGCTTGAGCGAATATTTGAGGCTGCTAAGAGTCACTTGGATTTTCTGCCAATAGCTTATTACCCCTTCATATGGTATGAGAAGAACGGCCTTATAATCGAGTCATGTGGGCATAGGGATAAGTTTCTCGATGAATGGGCGCTAATCCAGGAAGCTGTGGCCAAGATGAACTCTCCAGGCACCTTCGTCACTTTTCTTGGATATGAATGGCATGGTAACAGAAGGAGATATGGAGACCACAATGTGTACTACCTCAAGGACTACATGCCCCTAGACGCATCAGAGACCTTGCCTGAGCTCTATGAGCACCTCAGAGAGAACCAAGGGATTGCCATACCTCATCACACAGCCTATCAAGTTGGGGAACGAGGCAAGGACTGGAGCTTCCATGATGATGACCTCTCTCCCTTTGTGGAAATATACTCTTCTCATGGCTCATCAGAAGGTTGTGACACGCCCTTCACCTTGAACAGGAACATGGACATGGGGCCGAGAACTTCGGGCGGAACAGTTATAGAGGGATTAGAGAGAGGCTACAGGCTTGGGATAACAGCCTCAGGCGATAATCACTGGGACTTCGCTGGAGTATGGGGAAATGGCTTGATGGCTGTGTATGCCAAGGAGCTGACCCGTGAGTCTATATGGGATGCATTCATGAACAGACGCATCTATGGTGTGACTGGTGATAGAATAAAGCTGAAGTTCTCCATAAATGATCATATGATGGGAGAAGTCTTTAAGTATGAAGGTCCAGTCGAGGTGAAAGCAGAGATCATCGGCTGCCATATAATCGATAAGATAGAGATTATAAAGAATGGCGACGTGGTGTACGCCTATTGTCATCAAGGGAGATGGCGGCTACCTACCGATAAGGGCGTCGTACGCGTCAAGATAAGAATCGAGTGCGGCTGGGGTCCTCAAGAGCGTTTTGGAGTCAAAGTCTCCAAGCCCAAGGTCTGGAGTATGTCCCTAGAGGTTGTTGACGGCAAGCTGATCTCTGTAGAGCCATGCTTCACAGATTTTGGGCAAAGGATAATCTCCACTTCAGATAGCCTCTGTGAATGGATTTTCACGACAAAGCCCAAGTCGATTCAAGGCATGATCTTTGAGGTGGAATCTCCTTTGAAGGGCATCATTAACATCGAGATAGACCATAAAACCTACAGATTCACACTAGAGGAGCTCTTGAAGAGAGGCATGGTCATAGCACTAAAGGAGGAAGCCATGAGGATGATATCACAGCAGTTCAACCTCTCTCCTGAGGACATAGAGAATCCAGACGTCTATTGGCATCACGCTTGGAAAGTCAAGGTCCATAGAGCTATTCCTCAAGAAGCATATCATGTGAAAATCAGGTTCAAGGACAAGAGCTTGAGAGATGGAAGGAATTACTATTACCTCAGAGTAACTCAAGCAAATGGTCAGATGGCATGGTCATCGCCTATTTGGATAGACAAATAGCCCATATCTACAATGAACTAGTCCTTGTGTGCATGGGAGAGAGATTGTGATGCTGAATCCCTTGAGCCAATGATAATCAGTGCAGATGAGAATGAGATAGAGCTTGATGACCTGATGTCAAGGCTATAATCAGGAAGAGTACAAAGTTCGCTCAATGAGGTTTATGATGAGTCTTTATCACCATCTGAGGTCAGCTAACTCTGACCTCATCATGATTCAGTTCACCGGGCTCATCACTCATGATTATCTAGAATGGAGTCTACTAATTAACCTTATGTCAGCTTCCCAGGCTTCTCAGCAATCGTTTCATGATAAGCTTGAGGTAGGTCAAGGCTTAGGCTAAGCTTACGGTTTTAAGCGTGGTGTAGATTATGATCCCTGATGAGCGAGAAGCCTAACTTCGAGAGGCTATTGAAAGTGTTGTGGCTTGAAGAGCCTGATAGAGTTCCCTTCTATGAGCACTTCGTTGACCTGGAAGTTATAGAACACATACTAAGCAGGAGCTTAAGAGATCTTGACCTGAGCAAGGAAGGTCATCAAAGGATATATGTAGAGAGCCTAGTCAAGTTCTATAAAGGCTTAAAGTATGATTATGTCCCTTTTGATCTTCCCTTGCTCCTCCAAAGAACTAACATAGCCTATTCCAAGGACCTAGCTATCCTCTCAAGAGGGAAGAGAATGTGGGTTGATGAGAGTAGAGGCACCATAGAGACAATGGAGGACTTCAAGGCTTATCCATGGCCGGATCCTGAAGAGGCTATTGATGTTGACTTGATGAAGCTTCTTACCAGAAGCCTACCTGATGGAATGATGATAATTGGAGGCGTAGGAGGTGGCGTGCTAGAGCACGTCATGTGGATCATGGGATTTGAGCCCTTCTTTAGAGCCATATATCGAGAGCCTAAGCTCATTGATGCAATGTTCAATAAGATAGGCAGCCTCATCTATGAGTGCCTTAAGATAATAGCTGACGTGGAAGGCATAGGCGCCCTCAGGCTGGGAGATGACATGGGTTATAGAAAAGGAACCTTCATATCCCCCGCTATGCTTAGAAGATACGTCCTGCCTTGGCATATGAGGTGCGCAGACCTGGCACATAAAAGAGGCATGCCCTTCATCCTACACTCCTGTGGGAACCTCGAGGCAATAATGGACGACATACTCAAGTACGTTGATGCAAAACACTCCTTTGAGGATGCCATAATGTCTGTCACGAAGTTCAAGAGGTTGTATGGCGACAAGATAGCTATTCTAGGAGGCGTAGACGTGGATAAAATGGCAAGGCTAGGTGCTGACGATTTCTCCAAATATGTAAAACATATTCTCGATG
>Ga0180301_10000767_pt1 | contig 25162 bp, 26 predicted proteins | sample GuaBasSediGuay16_FD_121797 | JGI IMG/M metagenome (GOLD analysis project Ga0180301, IMG submission 121797) | Subseafloor sediment microbial communities from Guaymas Basin, Gulf of California, Mexico - Guay16, Core 4569-2, 12-15 cm | ecosystem: Environmental > Aquatic > Marine > Hydrothermal... | reverse complement strand
TATGGACAACCTCTCCTCTCAACTTTCATCTTTTCCATAGTAGTTCCGCTTATTTCCATATATTTCTCAAATACTCCTTCACGGAAGTTCATTGTAGGTAGTACACTATGTTTCTGGGCCCACTCAATAGTAGCCATTGTACCCTGCCGTATCCAGAAATCATAATTATCCTTACTCAAAATATCCTCATAGGCCTTCTTAGAAACTTCCATAAACTTCTTTTTATCAGCCAAATTAACTTCTTTAGTACCCTTAACTACAATAGCTTTAAGGTTCTTACTACCCATAACAGCGCCCATGCCCGGTCTTCCACCACTACGTCCTTTCATAGAGATAACCGTGGCATAACGAACAAGGTTTTCACCAGCTAAACCTATTAATAGGGTTCCAATATTCTTTCCGTGTTCTTTAATTAGATAATCTTCTGTCTCAAAAGTATCTAATCCCCATAGATCACGTGCATCTCTAATCTCGACTTTATCGTTTTCAATATATAGATATACCGGCTTCTCAGATCTACCTTCTATTACAATAGTATCGAAACCAGCTTTTCTAATATAAGTACTTGCCCATGTGCCAATGTTTCCGTCACCGTAACCACCAGTTAATGGACTTTTACTTGCTATTACAAGTTTACCGGATGAAGGCGCTGGCAGACCGCTTAGAGGCCCCGCTGCAATAATCAGTTTATTATATGGCGATAAAGGATCGACTCCCGGGGGTAACTCATCCCATAGTATTTTGATAGCTAATCCTCGGCCTCCAACGAAATCCTTTAGTATTTGAGGATCAATATCTTGTATAACTGTCTTACCGCGGGTAAGGTCTATTCTAAGAAGTTTACCACTCCAACCATACAATGCGATAACACCATTAATTAATATTTATTGAGATGAAAATAGTAAACTTTACGGTAGGTGAACCTAACATTTATAGGGTTTCACATTATTTCTTTGGTTTATGGAAACATTGAATATCCTTTAAGTACTTTCTAATATTTTGATAATAGAAATAAGTGGGTATTGTAATTGAGAATATTAATTTCAGGCGTCTATATATATTCGGATAATGAGGTTAAAGAAGGATATATATACATTGATAGGGATAAAATAGCTGACATTAGTTATAGCAAGGAAATTCCTATAGAATACGAGTTCTCCGAACTACATTATACTTTCAAAAACAATGCTATTATATTTCGTGGTTTTAGTGTTGCTATAACACCCTCATTATATCCATGCAGAGGCTCTATTAAATGTATAGATTATAGTATCTTTTCAAAAGATGAAATAAAGACCTTTATAATATCTTCGTTTTATGATCTATTTATGACCGGAGTTACCCTTCCAATAATATTTAATGAACCTTATATAGATCAATTATATGACGTTATACGATCCTATAAATTAAAATCAATAATCATCATTGATGAAGAAGATTATATAGATAAGTTCTTACATGTTAAAGAAGCTATTGTAGGTACTACATCTAAAGATCTATCCGATAAATATTCTGTACTATATATAGATCGTTCCAGTATTTGCAGTCTTGAAGAAGTTGGAAAAGAGAACTGTAAAATAGTATACATGAAGAATCTATATCTCCCCCAATATATTCTAATATATCGACATATGTGTAGTAAGGACGTTAGACCCCTATTATTCTCTGGATACCTACTAATATCGGGAACATATAATATAGAAGCTAATACTCCGGCTGATCTAATTATATACAAACTTGATAAGATAATACATGCTCCATTATTGAAAGTAGATCCATTATCAATTATAGCTAGAGGTTTTAATCCCGACCTAGTTATTCAAGACGGTGATGTAATTGTAGAAGAAAATATGAACTATGTACTTAATGAAAGAAACTTACTGAAAAATATAAAACTAGTTATATAATAATAAAAATATACTTTACAAAGATATACGTATCTAAATAGTATATACATGTTTTCTCATAATTTATTGGTAGTAGGATATTTTTAATTCATGATCAATAATTTATTGTAAAATTTCGCATAGTGGGAACCTAAATCTACTCGATAATAAATAATTTTTACTACTTATACTTTACATAACATTTGTCTTGGATAAAAATAGTTATTAATGGAGGATTTTGGTATGGTTCTTAATAGGATCATGAACATAAAAAAGGTATTGTTACCTGGTCCCATACACATACCTGAAGATATTTTACAATATGCCGCTCTAAAACCTATAATTCATGGCACTAAGGATTTCAAAGATTTACTTTCTATTACTACTAATAATCTTAGAGCGATCATGGGCATTAATAAGAAGGATTACTTGATTCTCATGCCAGGATCTTCTACCGTAGGCATTGAAGCAGTACTTTCAAATATTGTTGATGAAAATACTAAGGTTCTCGTATTAGAATATGGGTTCTTTGGTTATAGAATTAGAGAAATAGTATCTAGGTATACAAATAATGTAAAATCAATTAACTATAAACTACCATCTATACCCCGAAAATCCGATATAATGAATGTTATTGAAAGAGAAAACTACGACATCGTAGCCCTAGTTCATAATGAGACAAGCATTGGTTACGTTATCAGATTTTTACCTGATATAGCTAAAATAGTTCATGAAAAAGATGCGTATTTAGTCGTGGACGGTGTTTCAAGTATTGGTGCAGAGGAATTTAAACTTAGTGAATGGGGTATTGACGCAGTTATAACTGGTTCACAGAAAGCGCTAGGAGGTTTACCTGGTTTTAGTATCGTAGGGTTTAGTAATAGATTATATGAAAGGATTCAGGATCTAAGGCATAAGGGTCATAAGGTGCCATTCTACTTTGACATACCACTGTATCTAGATGAGCATAAAAATCATGGAAGGACCTTGACGACCCCACCTGTAAATTCTCTTTATGTACTATTCAAGAGCCTTGAAAAAATAGTTGCTATGGGCATCGATAGGTACCTAGATCTTCATAGGACTAGGGCCGTGAAAGTATATGAATATGCACTTAAGCACGGCTTAAAACCAGTTATTGAAGATCCTTATTATAGATCTAATAGTGTGGCTGTCTTTTATATTGAAAATTCTCTATCCATTGTGGACGAGATCAGGAGACGATACGGAATACTATTGGCTTCAGGACTAGGAGAATATAGGAATAAGATGATAAGGATAGGTATGATGGGCTTTATAGACTTACAAGATATAATTGAAGCCATAGATCTTATTCTAAAATTCATTAGTAAGTAAATGATTTTTTTATATTTTTACAAATACGATAGGTACGATTACTCCATTTCTCAACATAGCCTAGCCTTGCCAATGCTGCTAAAATTTTTCCAGCTGTATTGAGAGCTACTCCTAATTCGTATGCAATTTCGTCTACACTAACAAATCCCTTTTTCATTAATATGATTCTGTGGCCAAGTTTATGTAGATCTATTCTGACATTAAGCTTGGTTCTACTCATAGAGTATCTCCTATTTTAATAAGGACAATTATATATTGGTGACACTAGACTGAAACTATTATAGACGGGCCGGTAGCTCAGCCTGGAAGAGCGCCGCCCTCGCACGGCTGGGCTTGGGAAAGGCGGAGGTCCCGGGTTCAAATCCCGGCCGGTCCATAAACTTTCTTTTGAATGTTAACGATAGAATTCTATAGGGATAAAATAATAGTACTTTATATAGGGCCGAGGGATGGAGGCGATGGGCGGTCTGAGGTAATGATGATCCATTGTAGCAATAACCTCGGCCCTAATATTGATCGATGAAGAGCAGCGGATAAACTGATATATGATGAATATTTAGCCTGAGATCATACTTATTTCGTATATACTAAATAAAATTTATAACTGATATAGACAAAGATTTATGAGGTGATGCCGGGAGTAGGGCCCGTAGCTCAGCCTGGTGGAGCGCCCGGCTGATAAGAACATCTCTCACGTGGAAACCGGGAGGTCGGGGGTTCAAATCCCCCCGTGCCCATTTTAGGATAGATTTAATTATTATCACTACATAATTGATTCTTGACGGTGTTTAGATTTGGCAATTGAAGAGATTATAACTCCCATAGTATTAATGGTTCTCGGGATCATATTAGCTTTTATTGGCAAGAAACTATTAAAGATCATGGTGATGTTGGGAGGCGGTGCCGCTTTTGCATACTTTACCTATATATATTCTGGTAACTTAGGTCTTGAAGGTACAGCTGTCTATGTAGCGGCATTACTGGCATTTATTGTAGGTGCGTTTCTTGCATGGTTTTTAGTGAAACTTATATTATCTTTGGCGATAGGTTTTATGCTAGGCATGATCTTGACATCGATCCTTGGCTTATCCGGTAATATATATGCAATGGTATTAATGATATTATTCTCCATAATTATTGCGTATATTCTAGCAGAGAAAATAATATCCGTTGCAATTACTCTACTTGGGGTAGCAATATTTTATTTAGGCTTATCAGCGTTATTAGAAGGTATTATTGGAGGATTTATGGCAACAGCAGTCTCTCTAGTAATCTCGTTTATATTATTTATATTAGCGGCGGTCTATCACTTAAAGAAAAGTTAGAAAATCTATATTTTTTAAATACTAAACAAAATATTTTTCTACATAATAATTATTAGATGGGAGACTACTTGACTAGAATAGTAAAGCCCCGAACAAAAGTGCAAAGATATTATAGTGTACTATTTACATTACCTCATCCAATTCTTTTACTAATACCCATTGTATTAATTTATATATTAGTTTATGTATTTCTGAAAAGCTTGGATCTATTTTTAATGTTCATACTATGTTCGATTTCGTATTATTTAGTTCATTTATTAGGTTTTTCTCTTTTAAAAAGCCCATTATTAATACTTAGGAGGATCTTGGGTCTTTATCTAGTTGCTAATGGATACATGTTTATAGTAATGCTTATTTCAAATATAATACTCCACGATCTAATATTAGTATTATCCATAGGAATAATGTCGATGAATATAATCCTGTTACCTATCTATGCTGGAGTACATGGATTTAATAAGAGAACTATAGTTGTATATCTAATTGTTTTTTCCATAACAACACTAGTAAATACATTGATATTAACAAATATAAGATACTTTGTATCTTCAATATTAATACCATTGATTGGTTTATCAACGATGTTATTCATAAATAGATACAAAGTTTATAATTATGGAGCAGTAGACATCGGATCTCTATTTTTGAGAAACTGGCTCGGCGGAGATAAAAGTATAGAAAGAGTTTTTCAAAAGCATGGTGTTAAAAGAAAAATCCATACCCATATAATCTATGGTGATAGAATCGCCATTATATATCCTGATATACATTTTGGCCCATTTCGAAATACCGGCAGCAGTATGTTTCCATCAATGTTAAGAGAAATGTTTTCACAGAAGAATATACATCCAATAGTACTTCATGGAATGGGTAGCCACGAGAGGAATGTAGTGACTAGTAAAGAGACTAGTCAATACGCTAAATATATTTATGAAAAAATTGCCAGGGGTGAAGGTATTGAGATACTTGTAGGCATGCCTTTTAAGGTTAAATACTATGACTGGGAAGCACTAGTAATTCCCTTTTCAAAAGTTATACTCGCATTTATATCTCGTCCTGGGAAGGGAATAGATGATCTGCCTTATAGCATACAAGAATACGCGTTAAAAAAGAGTTTAGAACATGATATACCTCCATTAATACTTGTAGACTCACATAATTGGGAAGCAGAGAACAAAATAGATCAGAGAAGCCTCATGGAACTAGTGGATAAAATCATAGATGAGTTTTTGAATAGGCAAGAAAATTATTTTGAACCAAATATAGGCTTAGCCTTTCATACACCAAATGGTTTTCCAGGAATAATTGATGACATGGTTTTCTTAGCTATTAATGTAGGAGAATGTAAAGTAGGGATTTTATATGTACCAGGGAATAATATGGTTCCTGGTCTTAGAGACAAGATCATTAATGTAATATTAGATGTCGGCTACGATCTAGCTGAAGTGTTAACTAATGATGAGCATCGTGAAACAGGTTTATTTTCAGACTATGTGTATACTCCTGTACAATATAGTCGAAAATTACTTGACACTATTAAGAAAATGGCTAATGATGCTTTAAGAACTATTAGTAAGAGTAATTTAAGGTATATATTCACTGAAAGAGATCTTCATCTTATGGGAGATCTTGCATGGAGATTATTAGATCTACTTGAAAAGGTATTTTATAAATCCCTGATATTGAATATTTTATACATAGCTCTAACACCAATAGTATTTATTATGTTACTTAATATATGAGGAGTTCATTATGAGAAAAGAATTATATAATGTTATTAAAGAATCTCTTAATGAATTGTTTAAGAAAATTTATGTTGATAAAACAAGCGATTATACATCTATACTTGCTCTCAAAGATGATAGCAGCGGTATTATACTATGTATTTGGGATAAAGAGGATTATATTTTTGCTAAACTAGGCAGTCTATCAACAACTATACTTTTAAATTGTAACGACTTTGTTATCCAACCTTATGGGTTATTTCTATTTGCCAGGGATATTCATGAATTTATTGAAAAGCTTAGGAGTAAGATAAAGGTGGTTTTAAATGAAAAAGTATAAACTATTATTAATGGATCTTGATGGTATTTTGTGGAGAGGAAATGAGTTCTTGGACAAAAACATTATAGCCACTAAAAAATTATTGTTAAAGGATTATAGAGTAGTTTTTATGACAAATAATGCGACTAGATCTAGAAAAGAGTACTATGAAAGAATAGCTAAAACGGGAATAAATGTTGATATAAGTGATATATATACTAGTGCATACTTACTTGCCCTATATATTGTAGAAAATGGAATAAAGCCCGTTTTTGTAATTGGAGAGTCCGGCCTTTATCAGGAATTAATTAGCAATAATATACCAGTTTTAAGTGATGCAGAAAGAGTAGGCTACGTCGCTGTAGGGTTAGATAGATATTTAACATACAACAAGTTAGCCAGAGCCCTTAAGTACTTAATGAATGGCGCATTATTTCTAGCAACTAATACTGATCCCGTATATCCTGTAGGTAATAATCTAGAACCAGGTGCTGGGGCTATAGTGAACTTTTTATCAACTGCTCTTGGACGAGGACCTGATTTTATTGCTGGAAAACCCAATACATGGATTATAGACGTAATAACTAGTAAATACAATGTATCGTACGACGAAATACTCATAATAGGTGACAGTATATATACCGATCTCCAATTAGGCTTGAAAAAGGGTATTGATACACTTCTTGTACTAACGGGTATAACTAATAAAGAAGATTTGAATAAGATTGCAGATAAACCAACATATATAGTCAATGATCTTAGTGAAGCTTTAGACACTATATTATGATTTTGATGTTTAGAACCTCCTAAGTTCTATATCAATAGAACTATTGCATAGCTTTATAATTGAATAATACTTTTTCATAAACGGTCCAGGATTAACTATTAATGTTTTATTGTATTTCATTTTTCCTCTAGCTTCATGTACGTGGCCACTAATCCATAATATTGGATGTCTATGTTCTAAAAACATAGTATAGGGTTTTACACCAACTCTTAATCCAGTAAATGTCTTATCCAGCGTATTGTAGGGAGGCGCATGAGTTACAACTATAGTTCTACTATAGTCATCAACTAATTCATCCAATTTTTTGATCATGGTTTCTAAATATGCATCTTCGAATTCTATATATGTACTAAAAGGTGTAATGTTCGAGCCTCCTATTCCATAGAAATAATAGCCCCTATAGGCGTATACCTTCCCATGAATATTAATTGCTGCTCCATCGATGTTGTCCAATTTTAAAGTATGATACGGATCGCAATTTCCCGGAATAAATAAGATCGTTTCAAAAAGATCTGTTAATTTCCTTAGGAAACTAATTACGTCATCTACATTACCAAAATGTGTTATATCGCCTGCAATGATTAATAGCTCTGCGTCATCTTTGATATTATTAATTTTCCTTAAGTAATTAAATCTTCCATGTACATCGCTTATTGCAATAAACTCTATACAATCCATTGTTGCCACCAAATGACCATAGCTAAGGTATTCTTGGTATTCTCCGGAGAATATAAATAAAATGGAGCTAGTAGTGATATAGTTAACGAGTATGCAGTAGAGGCTCCAATAATGAAGTCAAACTTTGCTAGAAAATTTGCAAGTATTAAGGTTAAAATTGAAATAAAAGAAGGTAGAGTAAGTGTTAGCGGTAGAGAGTATTTTGCAGATCATGTATATGCTGTTGGATTTGAAAACGGGTTATTTGATATAGGTGATGGAGGATTTAATATAGAAATAAACTTTAGATCTCTTCCCAAGGTATATGCAGAAGGTTCATTAATAAAGATAGGAAATGTATTGGATAATGTGATTACCGGAGCACCTGTTATTGAAAATATTAAGGAAAAGGATAATGTACTAACCATTTACATCGAAAACGCTGATTTAAAAATTAGGCAGGAAAATGATTCCACGAAAATAATTATTGAAGGTGTTAAAGAGTACATAGTGCCTAAAGCGAAAATAAGTATATTTTGTAAAGGAGATTCGATAGCCAATGTCATGACAAGGCCGTTTTTGTCAATATGGATCTATTGTGGAGGCCCACATAAAATAGAAGTTGAAAAAGAAGATGATTCAATTTCGATCAATATTGCACATAGATGAGTAATAATTATATCTCTCTTATAGGATTGTGTATCCATGGTAATGTAACTATAGTAGGTAGTCTTCTCTTATGTCTGCTTTTCCTATGCATTTCAAGTACTTTCAATACTTTTTCTATAGGCAAACCTGTTTCCTTACTAACTTCTTCAACACCAAGTTTAAGATCGAATAAAGCATACAATATCAAATCTATTTCCTCATACTTCATCCCCAATTCATCCTCAGCCATATGGCCTTTCCACAGCCTAGGGCTACTAGGTTTAAATGCTATGCGCTCTGGTATACCTAAATGCCTTGCTAAGTACCTAACTTGGGTCTTATAAAGTGAAGCTAAAGGTGATAGATCTACTCCTCCATCTCCATACTTAGTGAAGTATCCAATAAGTATTTCACTACGATCGCTAGCTCCAAGTACCAAGTAATTTTTGAGATTAGCGTAATAATATAATATGTTCATTCTAATTCTCGCTCTAAGGTTGCCAGTTGCTATCTTATGTTCTTCATTAAAGAATGGAAGTTCTTTTCTATATCCGTCTAATATATTATTTATGTATATGATGGTATGGTTTAAATTGTATTTATTAAGCAAGTATATAGCATCAGAAACATCTTCCTCAGGCGTAGTTGTTTCATCAGGCATTACTAAAACATGTAAATGCTCCCTACCAACGGCTTTAACAGCTAAAGCTAAAGCAGTTGATGAATCCACTCCTCCACTTAATCCTATAACATAGCCATCGGCCCCTGTCTGCTTCAAGAATTTTCTTAAGAAATCAATTATTACCGATGACACCAAACCGTAATCAAGGTTAATTAAATCTGATAGCGTTATTCCCATAATGAACACCTATAAAGGTTTTCGACAAAGAGTATGTTCTCTATTCTATGAGAGTCCATTCAGTTTTATTCCTTGTCTACTCAATAGGTATGTTTATCGGTGTCTATATACATATTGTTAGTATGGCTAGGGGATATTTAATGAGTGAGATGGAGGTTAGGCCTAGTTTAATAGATCGTATTAGATCCATTATCGCTGAACATACTATTATAGAACGTGGAGCAAGAGGTGTAGAAATATATGGGGTCCCATCCATAGAACTTAATCCAATCAAGATTATCGATGAGGGAAAAGTATATGGATTACGTGTCGTTGGGCGTAGAAATAGTTTAAAAGAGATCTTTAACAATATTTTATCTATTAGTGAACCTTATTTAATAGAATCATATATTTTTTCATCGGAAGAACCTTCTACTGGAGTATTCCTATTACATGTTATTAATGAAGAAAAACTATGGAAGATCGTTAAAAAATTTGCAGATGTAGATGGAGTTGAATTTATTGAAATACATGGGCCGGTAAAGTCATTAAGCAACTTCTTTGCAAACCATTGGTTATTTCCGCCTAGTATTATGGGAGATAAAGCTATTATTATACCAAGAACTATTCTAAGAGATTTTGTCACTAAGTTGGAATTTAGTATATTAAAGGACCTAATCAAGGATCTTGCAAGGAATATTAAGTCATATATAGCTAAGGAAAAATTAGACCTTGACGTCGTTATTGAAATTGTACGGGTTCTTGGCCTAGGTGATGTAGTAGGGGTTAGGGTAACTAAAAATAACTTGAAATTAGAGGTTAATGATCCCAGAATAGATAAAAATATGTGTTTAATTTACCTTGAACTATTTAATGAATTACTCGATCTAGATCTAGATTTAGGTAAGTTTGATGAAACTTCGTGTACCTTTAGAGTAAAAAGGCATTAACCTATTTTCCTTTAGTGACTATAAATTCTTCTATGATCTTATCGCCTGTACTAGTACCTATTCTAGAGGCGCCAGCCAATATCATGGCTATGGCGTCTAAAGCGTGTCTAATTCCTCCTGCAGCCTTTACCTTGATTTTACCTTTGCTTGTATTGTATAGTAATTTAACATCGTGTATGGTTGCGCCTCCTGCTAAAAAGCCTGTGCTTGTCTTAACATAATCAGCACCCGATTCTATAACTAGTTCTGTAGCCTTGATCTTTTCTTCATCACTTAAAAGCCCTGTCTCTATTATTACTTTAACGATTTCTGCCCCATGCTTCTTTGACTCATGAACAACTTTTTTCATATCTTCTAGGACCTTACTATAATCACCGGATTTGAAAAAGTTTATATTCATAACCATATCTATTTCTTTAGCTCCATACTCTATAGCTACTCTTGCTTCATGAATTTTTGTACTTGTCGAACAATTACCTAGGGGAAATCCAACAACTGTTGCTAATTTAATTGTATTTCCAGCAATTTCCTTAGCTTTAGGTATAAGGGACGATGGTATCATGAGGCAGGCAAATCCATATTCTCTAACATCATCTATGTACTTCCCGAGATCACTATATGTTGCATGGGGCTTAAGCAGAGTATGATCGATTTTTGATGCTAGCTCTCTAACAGTTATTTTATTAATAAGCTCATCTATATCAACCACAGTCATCCACCTATGTAGGAATATATCGTATTAGAATATATACTTCATCAACAAGGAACATAACATTCCTAATTAAAATAAATTAGTAGATTATTTAAACAAAGATACATGTTGTGGTGAACAACTAATGTTAGATATTATTGCTTATAAGAATGAAATTAAGGAAAAGATAGAGAAGCTGATGAGTAGTGCTCAGAGAAGACGTGCATTAAAGGATCATCATGCTAGGAGAAAGCCAAGACCATGCGGTATAACAATCCACACTGGCATTGGATGCAGTCTTAGATGTCTATACTGTTATATTGAGGACATGGGCTTCAAATGGTATATTAAACCTTATCCGTTAAATGGTATAGAGTTAGTATATGCATTACTTTCAAATCCATACTTTCTACCCGGAAAATACGGCACACTCATAGCTATAGGCTCTGTGACAGAACCTTTTCATCCAATAACCAAGGAGAAAACATTTAACTACATAGAGGCACTGTCTAAATACTTAGGCAACTTTATACAATTCTCAACAAAAATGTACTTGACCGAAGAGGATGCATATAGACTTAAGGAATTAGATCCAGGAATTAGTCCGTTAGTAACAATCATATCTCTTGATTATGCTTCTAAATTAGAACCCTATGCGCCATCACCTGAGGAGAGATTTGAAACTATTAAAAATCTATCTAAAGCTGGACTTAAGCCAATCCTCTTCTATAGACCGCTTATACCTGGAATCGTAGAGTATGAGTATCAAGAGATCATTAAAAAGGCTTTTAAATCTGGTGCTGTAGGGATTGTAGCAGGGACGTTAAGGGTTACAAAACTGATACTATCTCGCTTAAAAAGTATAGGTGTACCGATTGATGAAATTGTTAAGCGTTTACCTAGACAGCCCAAAGGTAATGAGCAAATAACGATCATGAGTGGTGATCTAAAGAAAATAGTTCTTAATTATGCTAAGAAACTAGGCCTGATACCATTTACGGAAGCTTGTATGGCAAATACATATACACATGGTTATGTATGCTGGAAAATGGTTTCAAAGAATATAATTGTTAAAGGATTAAAGCCTCCTGTAATCGATGAAGAGTCTATATTTAGTCTAGCTAAGGCGTTTGGCATAAAAATCTTAGGCATTAAGATTAGGAAAGGAGTTATGGAGTTATCCCTATTAGGCGGTGATAAACTCGAAAAATATCTGTTTAGTGAATTAGTTAAATATAGATTTCGAATATGTACTCGTGTACGATAATCATAGTGATTCCATAATAACTTCTCTAATAAGATCCTCTGTTATATTAAATGGAGTAGACTCTGTCAAGTACTTAAGTCCATTGAACAGCATTTTAATTATATCATTTAAGTCATCCTCGCTAAATCCGTAATCACTTAATTTTTTATTAAATCCATGTCTTTCTTGGAATTTTATAACTGCTTTTGATGCATAATTGCTATGTTCAGCTAGAGGTTTTATTAATGGATCTATTTTCTTTAGAACATAAGCTGAAGCTTCTGGAACAGCTTTATGAATATACTTTATAAGATGAGGACCTATAATGGCTAATCCGCAGCCGTGGGGGAGTCTGGGATTTAGACCGCTTAGTACGTGTTCTAGTGCGTGGATTATATGTGTTGAAGACATGTCAATAGATATTCCCGCAATCATAGATGCATAAAGGAGCCAGTATCTTGCCTCTATATCTCTCGGTTTATCTAATGCCTTCTCTAACCATTTATTAATTAAGCTTACTGCATGTGCTCCCAAGTGATCGCTGAAGGGTGTAGAGTCGATCGAGGTAACTGCCTCGTAAGAATGATAGAATGAGTCAAGCGTAGTATATAACGTTTGGTCTCTTGGTAAGGACAAGGTATATCTTGGATCATCTATACTTATATCAGTGTAACGTATAGATATACCTCTTTTCTCTTTATTTTCATTAATAGTTAATACTGCATATCTATCAACTTCTGTACCCGTGCCATGGGTTAAGTTAATAGCGTATAGTGGGAGCATTTTATCTGGCTTTATCCTTCTATACAAATAATCGACAGCTTTACCGCCAGATAAGGCAATTACTGAAGCAACCTTAGCAGTATCAATAACGCTTCCACCTCCAATAGCGATAACAGCATCGTGTTTCTCTTCAATAAACAATTTAGCCAGTTCATCCGCTTGACTAGCCCAGGGGTTAGGAGTCACCATATCATAGACCTTGTACAATGAATTGTAATTACCTAGTATTTTCAATAAGTCATCAAGCGCACCACTTAATTTGGCGGATCTTTTGCCAGTAACAATTGCTATATTGTCATGGGATTTAACATACTTGGCTAGCTTGTCTATAGCTCCTAATCCAAAATAGAGTTTAGTACGACCATATCTTAATGAAAAACTCTTCACAAGACTCACCATCTTGATATAAAATACCTTGTGGCTAAAATAGTATTATTACGATTGTAATATAAGGCTTGGAAAGAAAAATAGTAGGAACCTGGAAGATAAACAGCTAAAATACGAATTTTACTCATTTTCCACATGGTAAACCAAGTATGGAATATAGTTGTTCAGAAAAAGTAAAGCCGCCGCCGGGATTTGAACCCGGGACCTCCGCCTTTCTGTAAACATTGTTTCAACAGTTTATACCAGGGCGGCGCTTGATGCCTCCGTAACCCTTATTTATACAGAGTTACGGAGATTCCACCCGCTGAGCTACGGCGGCTTCTATTTAGTTAATCTTCATTTCAAGCAGATTATATTTTTTATTCTAATGATTATTCCTAGTTTTTCTATTTGGGTTTGTTTTGGTGTTTCCATTTAAATTTACTATTGTATCCAGCTAGTTTTGGTGGGTTTGTATTGATTAGAGTTGGTGTTGATGTAGGAGGTACTTTTACTGATCTCGTTATTTTTGATGAACTTTCTAATGAATTGCTGTATCTGAAGTTTCCCACTAAGCCTAGAGAGGCATGGCTTAGTGTAATTAGTGCTTTAGAGGCTTCGGGTTTACTTATTGATCATATGGATATAATTGTCCATGCCTCTACTCTTGGTACAAATATATTCTTTGGCCAGAAAGGACTTGAGCTTCCGAAGGGGCTTCTAATTACTAATGAAGGGTTTAGGGATATTATTGAAATCGGTAGACAGAATAGGCCTAGACTTTATGATCTCAGTTTCGATAAGCCTAAACCTCTAATTTCAAGAAATATGAGAATCGGCATTAGAGGTCGAATAAATGCTTTCGGAGAAGAAGTAGAGCCGCTAGATGTCAAGAAATTGGAGAATATTGTCAGAGAATATTGTAATAAAGTCGATGTCTTTATAATATCGTTTCTACATAGCTATATGAACCCCGTTCATGAGGAAATAGCTAGTAAGATTATAAAGATGTATTGTCCGGAAGCAGATGTTGTTTTAAGCCATGTGGTTGATCCAGAGCCTATGGAGTATGAGAGAACAAGTACAGCGGTGGTTAACGCGTTATTGAAGCCAGTATTGGCAAAGTACCTCTGTATATTAAGAAGAGAGTTGTTAAAGAGAGGTTTTCAAGGTAAAATACTTGTTATGAAAAGTAGTGGCGGTGTATCAAAAATAGAGTATGCACTAGAGACACCAGCTGCATTCATTGAAAGTGGGCCTGCAGCTGGTACAATAGCCGCGGCTTATTTTTCCAAGATTATGAACCTCAATAGGGTGATTACGCTAGATATGGGTGGTACGACAGCTAAATCATCAGCCATAATTGATGGAGAACCATTAATTGTTAAGGAGTATGAAGTAGGTGGAGAAATCCATATGGGTAGGTTAATCAAGGGTTCTGGGCATCCAATTAGAATACAACACATAGATATTGTTGAAGTAAGTGCTGGAGGAGGATCAATAGCATGGATCGATCCAGGAGGAGCTCTTAGAGTGGGCCCATTAAGTGCTGGCTCAGAGCCAGGACCAGCATGTTATGGCAGAGGAGGAGTTGAACCGACTGTTACGGATGCTAATCTAGTGCTGGGTAGACTACCTCTAGTTTTAGCTGGTGGTAAGATTAAATTATGTAAAGAACTTGCTGAAAAAGCTATTGATAAACTTGCCAAAGAACTTGGAATATCTATTGAAGAAACTGCTTTATCGATTATAAGAATAGTTAATACGTTAATGGCGAGAGCATTAAGAATTGTGAGTATTGAGCGAGGCCTTGATCCAAGAGAATTCGTTATATTTGGATTCGGAGGTGCAGGGCCGTTACACATAGCCCATCTTGCTAGGGAGTTGTCGGTAAAGAAGGCCATTGTTCCTCCTATGCCCGGAGTCTTTTCGGCTTTGGGGCTATTATTGACTGACTATAGGCATGATTATAGAAAGGGGGTCATGAAATACGTTAGTGAAATTAATGATGAAACTATAGAGGATATCTTTAGAGAACTCGAAGAAAAAGCCTTAAATACACTATATAATGAAGGTTTTTCGATAGATGATATAAGGATTATTAGACAATTAGATATGAGATATTCTAAGCAAGCATATGAATTATCAATACCTTATGTAAGGCCCTTTAGTAAAAACATCGAATTGTTCCATAAGGTATATGAAGCTAAATATGGCTATAGACATGAAGATGAAGAAGTTATTGTTGTAGCGGCTAAGTTGACGGCTTATGGAATAACAAAGAAGCCACTGGTAATCAGAAAATATAAGGAAAGACCTTATATCCCGAGACCAGATCTATTTAGAAAAGTCTATTTTGAAGATAAGGGATGGGTCAATACACCGATATATCATTGGGAGAAACTATATCCGGGTGCACATATTGATGGACCGGCAATTATAGAAAGTATTGATACAACTATTCTAATACCACCGGAGTTTAACGGGATAATTAATGGATTTAGAGCTATCATAGTGGAGGTATAGATCTATGACCTTGGAGAAGATAGTTAGTGAAGTAATAAGATACGCACTGATATATATATTGCCGAGGAAATGGGCGTTGTTCTTAGAAGAACGGCGTTTAGCCCTAATATAAGAGATCGACTTGATTTCTCATGTGCAATATTAACGCCAGTAGGTGATCTGGTAGCTCAAGCTGAACATATACCCGTTCATCTAGGTAGTATGGTAGTGGGTGCTAAAAACATTATTACATGGATCAATGAACATAAAATGAATTTAGAAGCAGGCGATATAGTTTTATCTAATGATCCATATATAGTCGGTACTCATTTAAATGACGTAATGCTCTTGAAACCTGTTTTTTATGAGGATAAATTAGTTGCCTATATGGTTAATAAGGCACATCATGTTGATATAGGAGGTAAAGTGCCAGGTAGTATTAGTGTCGATGCAGAGTCCCTTTATGAGGAAGGTTTTGTAATAGAGCCTATAAAGATTGTCGAGAGGAATGTCATTAGAAAAGATTTGTTAAGAAAAATTATGGATAATGTTAGAACACCTAAGTATTTTAAAGGAGATATAATGGCTCAAATTGCTTCTCTAAAGACTGGCGAGACCAGGTTAATGGAATTATTATCTAAATACAATCTTGAAGTTCTATATAAGTCTTATAATGAGATCATAGGATACACTGAGAGATACACAAGGAGTGTTCTTGGAAAGCTAATTAGTAAATACAATGCAGTTGGAGAATATATGGCTACAGACTATCTTGAATCTAGAAAACATGGTTTATTGAAGATAAATGCTAGAATAATTCTTCAAGAAGATAATATCGTAGTTGACTATTCTGGCTCTAGTATGCAGGTTAAAGAACCACTTAATGCTGTTTATGGTGTAACGGTTGCTGCAACAACCTATGCTCTAAAAACAATAATTGATCCCAACATGCCTATGAATCAAGGATTTTACAGAGTTGTATCAATAAATGCTCCAAAGGGATCTATTTTAAATCCAATGCCTCCTGCACCAGTTGCTGGTGGGAATCTAGAGACTTCGCAGAGAATAGTTGATGTAGTGCATCTAGCTTTGTCAAAGGCATTTCCTGATAAGGTACCTGCAGCATCTTGTGGTACTATGACAAATGTCTTGTTTGGAGGCCGTAACTGGGCTTTTTATGAGACCATTGGATGCGGTAGTGGTGCAAGACCGTTCTCTGATGGCATTGATGGCGTTCATACTAATATGACTAATACACTTAATACACCAATAGAGATCGCTGAAAGAGAATATCCAATACTATTCGTAGCTTATGAACTTAGAAGGGATAGTTGTGGTCCTGGTAGACATCGTGGTGGGCTGGTATTATCAGGGCATTTAAGATTCTTGAGGATGATGTAGTTTTAACAGTATTTTCCGAGAGGGAAAAGCTTAGGCCATGGGGACTTGCTGGTGGAGGTCCTGGTGTTCCAAGTAAGCACTACATAATACGTGGTAATAATATAATACACATTGGCTCTAAATCTACGGTTATTCTTAAGAGAAATGATATAGTTTATATAAACACTCCTGGTGGCGGAGGCTATGGTGATCCGTGTGATAGGGATAAGAGCTCTATTAAGAGAGATCTTATTGATGATAAAATTAGCTTAGAATATGTTAAAGAAAACTATGGATATTGCTTGGATAGAATTATTCTATAGCTCATATTCCTGGACTTTCTTCTTTCTACTGATCTCCTCAATGGCCTTTAGTATTTTCTTTACTTTCTCGGCAGTAATAGCCGTATATAGATCCTCTAGTTCATCTAGCTCCTTTATGAAGAGGCCTCGGAATGCATCCTCCCTTCTAATATGAACAACCAGTCTCTCTGGTTCCAGTCTCGATTTTGTCTGCCTCTCTGGTAGTTTAACGATCTCGACTATCATCTTGCCAGCTTTTAAGACAGGTTTCTTTTCCCAAGGCTTCATTTCCTTTAGTAGCTTCTCTAATTTACTTGTTATTGTTTCTTCTTCTGACATATCTTATCACCGAATCTATAATAATACATGTGTTAAGTATAATATGGTTTCTCTAAAGATATATAGCGAGACTCCTAAGTAAAGTCTATAGTATAGTGCTGATGATTATGGATTATTACATGTACAACGCTGTTGTTACTAGAAGGGATCTAGATTACATTTATGGTGTTGTAAGAAGGTATTATAAGGGATGGATCAAGGTATCAACAAAACCCGATTATAGTACTTACAATATCGAGATACGCTCTGGTTTTGGTGAAGGATATCTAAAAGAACAAAACTATGCTGTTGAGTATAGTGGTAAAAGGCTTTCATCATTATCAACAAATGAGGTATTAAGAATTATTGAGCGTGGGAGGGCTAGACTTAGACAGACAATATCATGGGATCAGAATGGTTTCTATAGACTCGATGATCTAGGTGAGAAAATTTATGGACATACTGTTAATCCTGGTTACGATTTATTCATATTACTTGGAAATACCTGGACTAATATTTTATACGATCTAGGTTTTAAAGATCCCCCGAAAAACACTGTTGTAGTTAAGAAGTTTAGAGGAGTTCATGATATTTATTCTGGCGAGGAATTAGTTGCTAGATTATTGGTTAAAGATTTTGGTAAACCAATGTTAAAGATCTTTAGTAGTAGAATAATAGATAATGATCTTGAAAGATACATTATGTTTAATTCAAGCTATATAGAGCGTCACGTGGAAATAATTAATCATTTCCTGTCAGAACTCGGTTCACCCGATCTTGTTGTTGTTAGTTTTAGTGGCGGTAAAGACAGTATTGTACTACTCGATCTAGCTATTCGTTTCTATGGTAGAAATAGAGTTTTACCTATATATGTTGATACAGGTGTTGAATTTCCATATACGATTGATTACGTATCTAAAGTTGAGCAGTATTATGGGATTGAGATCGTTAAGACATATGCTGATATAGACAAAGCTATTAATATAAAGGGACTTCCGAGTAGAGAGAATAGATGGTGTACTGGTTTAAAACAGAAGGCTTTCTATGATAAGCTTCTAGAACTTATTAAAGGTTATGATAGAGTTTTTGTTTTACTTGGAGATCGTGATGCGGAGTCTAGGAGTAGAAGCCATAGACCGCCTATAAGGTATAGAGGCGATTATTTAGAGATATCTCCGTTAAAGCAATGGAGCACTATACACGTACAGACGTACATATTGTGTAGGAAGCTTCCTTTAAACTTATTATACATGTATGGATTCTATAGAACTGGTTGCTACATATGCCCTCTACTTCGAGGCCTGGAGAAGTATATTATGAAGAAATACTTATGGAGCGTATTAAAAGACCTTAAACATATTGATCAGTTTCTTGATAATATGGTTTAGATGGTGTTAGGGATTGGGAGTGATCATAATAACTGGGACTCCAGGCACAGGTAAGACAAGTATAGCTAGGGAGCTTGCCAAGAGACTTAATGCTGTACATATTGATCTCAGTAGATACGTTATCGAAGAGGGGCTATATACAGATTATGATGTTGATCGAGCAAGTTTTATAATCGATGAAGAAAAGGTTATTGAGAGGATCGAGGAACTTATTAATAAATATAATAATGTGATTATTGATACACATTTTGGAGAAATTATTCCTAAAGAATACGTTGATAAAGTAATAGTCCTCAGAACAGATCCTGAAGAGCTGGAGAAAAGACTTTGGAGAAAGGGCTGGTGGTGGGAAAAGATCAGGGAAAACGTGGAAGCTGAGTTATTATCTGTATGTACACATAATGCTATAGAGGCTTTTGGCGAGGATAGGGTTTACGAAGTAGATACGACATCTAAAACAATCGATCAAGTCATAGACGAGATCCTTGATATACTTATGGGCAAGGTTAAGCCGGGACTGAGGTATGATTGGCTTTCTTTAAAACCTCTTGATAAAATAGAGAAATATCTTTCGCCAAAATAGATCTAATCATCATGGGGATTAAATTATAATTCTTCATGTATAACGTAATATAGTGTGGTGTATGTTTATGCACAGCTATGATAATTGTATAGATTTTCTCCTATCTAGAAGAAGTATAAGGAAATTCCAGGATAGAGATGTACCCATGGAGATTATTGAAAAGATACTTGATGTAGCACGTTATGCTCCAAGCGCTAAGAATAGGCAACCATGGACTTTTATTGTTGTAAGAGATCGTGAGATCATAGATAGGCTTTCCAGAATACATAGATATGCTTCGCCATTAAGAAATGCTCCAACGGCGATAGTTGTTGCATGCAATAAGTTAGAATCTCCAGTATCTTATCAGGTTGATTGTGCAAATGCAACCATGTACATAATGCTTGCAGCACACGCACTTGGCTTAGGGACCGTGTGGATACAGGCATTAAGAAACATAGAAGAAATACAAGAAATACTTAAATTACCACAACACATAATACCAGTAGCAATTCTAGCCGTGGGTTGGCCAGCTGAAAAACCAACAGCTAGGCCAAGAAAACCATTAGCAGAACTAATATGTATAAATACATATTGTAAGGGTAACGATTAGCATAATTATTTAAAATATCCAATGTTAAGGACTCTTTTTTGTTCGTATTGCTGGTGCTGAATAAATTTTTCATAGACATCAGTTAATTAAATTAGTATGCTAAGCTGTTTATAGCTATAGGTAGAATAGCTTAATGATTTGCAAGGGTAATTGTATATGAAAGGATTCATACTGGCCTCGTGGAGCGACCTAAGGCTTGTGGTATCGAGAGCTGATGTTGTACTCGAGGTTCTTGATGCCCGTAATCCTATGAGTACTCGTAGTAGACGTCTTGAGAAGATGGTTGAGTCTTTGGGCCGTGAACTCATACTTGTACTTAATAAGAGCGATCTTGTTCCAAGAGAAATTGTTGAGCAATGGACCTGGCTATTCCGTGATCAGGGTTATCATGCTGTTTACATAGCTGCACGCGATCATAAGGGTACAAGAGTTTTGAGAAGGAAGATAAAGGAGGTTGCACCTGCATTTCCAGTTGTTGTCGCTGTTACTGGTTATCCAAAGACAGGTAAATCAACTATAATAAATGCTTTAAAAGGGAAACATTCAGCATCGACAAGCCCTATACCTGGTAGCCCCGGATATACTCACCATATACAATTATATCGTATTGATACAAAGATACTTATGATAGATACACCGGGAGTTATACCGATTGAAGGAGGTTATCTAGAGAGAGTGATTAGAGGCGCTTCACCAGAACAACTAGATGATCCAGTGAAGCCAGCGATTATGCTAATAGAGGAAATATTAAGACACAATCCATATGCTTTCAAATCAGCATATAATATTGATACAAGAGATCCACTAGAAATACTTAATTCTCTTGCAAGAAAACGCGGATGGTACTATAAAAAGACAAAGGAACCATTAATAGAAGAAGCTGCAAGAACAATAATACGTGATTATCATAAAGGAAAAATTCCATTCTATGTAAAACCTGTCTTATAGTTCCATACTAACTTGTATGAATTTAAAAACAATAAAAAGTATATTCACATGTTTATTTAGATACTGAACTATTTAGCCAATCCATATATTCTTTATAACCCATTATAATTGGTAACGCTATTATTTCAGGCACAGTATAACTGTGTAATTCTTTCACTCTATCAACTAATTCATTGAACAAATCAATCCTAGTCTTGATAATAAGTAGTACTTCACTTGACTCTTCCACTTCTCCTTTCCACCAGTAGATACTTTTTAATCCATCGATAATGTTTATACATGCAGCAAGTTTTTCATTTACAAGTGTTTTTGCAATTCGTTCTCCTTCTTTAAAATTAGGCACTGTTATAAAGACTACGATCCATCCACCAGATATCTTATCCATATATAATCACCTATAATTATTGTCTGCTAAGAATTATTCTTATATCTTATAGAATATGCCTGTTTTTTTAAATCTAGATCTTTTTCTTAAAATATTTTCGTGAATAGTCATGAACATGGTATTACAAAGCCTTAAGTATGGAAATGTAGAATTTGGAGAATATGTTATAGACGGGCATAGAGCATTATTTAGGGAGATAGGTAAGGATAGAATACTCTATAGACGTTTTGTCGGAGAGGAAATAGTTCTTGAGAGAATAGTCTTTGGATATGAAAAGATCATGATTGTGCCAGTATATCCAGCTCTCACTCCAAAGTATATTACAAATTATTTACTCTTGGAATTTAAGACACCTATTCATATAGCTCCTGGAAGTATGACTTATGTTTATGTAGAAGTACCTATTGATATAGCTATCTATGTATATATGGATAAAGTCTTTACAGTACTTGATGTAATTCCTCTTTTTGAGCCTAAATACACTCTTTATGGAGATCCGTTTAACGGTTTGATTGCTAGATATTATAGCTCATCAATATACTATGAAATAACGCCAATAAGGGGTAAAGCATTAGCTAAACTTACACTTAGAAATCGTACAAATGAATGGGTTATAGTAACAAGATTGCTTGTAGATATGAGTCCCCTTAAAATATTCTATAAGCCTGGAACGAGTGAGGCATATACCCAAGAATTATTAATGGTCATAGATTCTCCATCAACAGCTAGTGTAGGATACGGTGATCCTTTTGTATCAGATATCGAGCCAATAGACGACCCCCCTGAACTTAGACAGCCGAGAATTATACTCAAAACTGATATGTTATGGGGTATTTAAGATATGCATTTAAACACCGTATTTAATGAGACTACGCCAGGTATTGGATGGTTATATCAGATCGACTGGATCCGTGTATTAATAGCCCTCGGAGTACTTTTTACAGGGATCTTTATATCATTACTGATTAGAAGGGTCATTTATAGGGTTTCAGTAAAGTTTATGCCTAAGGATATAAGTAGCATATTGTCTAAAGTGGTCTACTATGTTCTCGTAATAATTGTCGTTATATCGGCATTCGGTGTTCTAGGTATAGATCTCACAGGATTAATAATAGCTGGTGGAATACTCGGTATAATACTTGGCTTTGCCCTACAGTCGGTTACATCAAATTTTGTATCCGGATTATTTCTGTTTTGGGAACGACCCCTTAAAATAGGGGATCTTGTAGAGATCGATGGTCAGATCGGTAGAGTTGTTGATATATCTATAATGTCTACCAAGATAGTAGGTCTTGATGGTGTATTGATACGTATACCTAATGAAAAAGTTTTTCAAGCAATTATCAATAATCCATCAAAAACTATTGCTAGGAGAATAGATTTTGTAGTAGGTATATCTTATCATAGTGATGCGGAGAAAGCATATAATGTTATAAGAGAAATTGTCTTGAAACATCCATTTGTACTAGTGTATCCTGAGCCGGATATATTTGTTGAAGAACTTGGCGATAGTAGTGTAAATATACGTGTAAGAGTATGGGTGCCAACAAGTGAATGGTATAATGTGAGAAAAGAGTTGTTGTGGAACATAAAGAAAGCACTTGATCAATCGGGAATAGAGATACCGTTTCCACAACGCGATCTATGGTTTAGAAGTCCGCTAGAAATCAGGCTTAAGAAGTAATTATGAGAAGTTCTATCAAAGGTAATTTCTTTCAATCGCACATTGTAATTCATGTTGCCTTGTACATTGTAATTGATGTTAATAAAGTGTTGACCAAGTAAAACGGATCCTTACTTAACCTAATAGGGTAAAACTATTTTTGAAAATAATTTTGTTTAAGTGGATGATAATTTTTTCCTCAATTTATACAAGCTCTCCCACGGTCTGGAAAAAGTTTAGTATAAGATATAGTAAATTCAAGATTCTCCTAAAAATTAGTACAAGGAAAATAGTAATTGTATTAATTAATTATACAGTTATTAGGAGCTCCACGGGATCTCCATGAACTATTCTATTCTAAATGGTCTAATGGGTATTACCAGGGAGCGGACGAGTCAGATAAGGCCTCAAATTGTTTATGGGGTAGTTAATCCCCGCTTAACTACCCAGTAGGGCAGTTAACTTCCTTATTCAAGATCCTCTTTATCCTACATAGAACCTATTTTCCCTACATGCGCTACTTTAACCTATAATATCATGTACATGAACCAGAAGGTACTCGTAAATAATACTCCTAAGTAATTTATCTATAGGGTTCAAGCTATATGCTCTAGGTAATATATGGAAAATTCTACATGAATTTCTATTTGTGGTAATACCCTTATAACATCTCTAAAACTATTTTTTAGAATAATATATTTTTCTAAAAATGGAAATTTTTCTAAATTCTAGATATAAATTTTTATAGCCTAAAACATTATTTCCAGGAATCACAAATCTATAAATACTTGTTCGAATAATAAGATTCCAGAAATAAATGGATATGACAGAGGTAAGGTTAATGGCTTCATCTGAAGTTGAATCTCTCAAGAGCTTATTAAATATAGCAAGTATACTGGCATTGGTATTTGGAATAATATTAATTATATGGGGCGCCATAACGATTATAGTACTTGTAGGAATAGTTCCTTTGATATTTGGAATTGTAGATATAATAATTTATCTTCAGATTAAAGAAATCATAGGATTAGTTGAAAGAGGTCGGTATAAAGAGGCCAAAAATAAGACAATGATATGGATGATCATAGGATTCATACTTGGAGGAGTATTAATAGGCATTATTCTATTGATAGCATATCTAAAGTATGATACCATTATAAGACAAAGGGCAGTTTCTGTAGCCCCTCCACCGCCTGGATAATGAATATTTTTTAAATATTTTCTCTTAACATAATGTTTTCTTCCATAAATAGTAAAATTGTAATATTTAATAAAAATCTAATTTAAATTAAAATAATTCAGAGGAATAAAACATATTATTTAAATTGAGAAGAGTTCTTATGGTTTAACAAAGTTTTGCTTTAATTTGAATATATACTAAAGAATTTGAATTTTTTATAAATACATATAGGGTATTACTATAATTATCCCTAGTATATTCCTAGTATACCTAGTATCTAGCTAATTCTTTGGAAGAGTAATGGAAAACTTAATGGAACGTAATACTTATGTTACTTTATAT
>Ga0180301_10000766_pt1 | contig 25190 bp, 26 predicted proteins | sample GuaBasSediGuay16_FD_121797 | JGI IMG/M metagenome (GOLD analysis project Ga0180301, IMG submission 121797) | Subseafloor sediment microbial communities from Guaymas Basin, Gulf of California, Mexico - Guay16, Core 4569-2, 12-15 cm | ecosystem: Environmental > Aquatic > Marine > Hydrothermal... | reverse complement strand
TTCATACATTCTTAAATCATGGTCTGTTTGCCTCATTTTCTCAACAATAACGTACCTTTTAAGCTCACCTTTAACCACAGCTTTCCTAAACCTAATTATTCCATCACCTATATGTTCTATTCCGAAGCCGAAACCTAGCGACGTAGTAACAGCGTATTGAGATACAGCAAGTATTGTGAAATCCCATTTGCTAAGAACACTCTTAATAAAGTACGAATACTTTCTAGCCATGGCTGGTTTATCAAGCCAGAAAGCGGAAAGTGCATCTAAAACAAGCCTTGCTCTACCATAGCCTAAAGCCTTCTTAGCCTCGATAACCTTAGCTACTAGGTCTTCAACATTCAATGTCGTAAGAGACCATATATCGCCGGGAGATCCCATTAATGCATCTATTATTATGAGTCTTCCGTCGTCAATGGCTTTTTCAAAGTCCCAGCCGAAAAGAGAAGCTTGCTTAATTATTGATTCTCTAGACTCCTCAGTTGTCACATAGACGTTTTTATCGCCCTCAATTATCCCCTGATTTATGAATGACATGCAGAAAATAGTTTTTCCAGTTCCGGGCTCTCCAACAACAGCTACAAAGAAGCCTCTAGGAATCCCGCCGCCAATAAGCTTGTCGAAACCTTCAACTCCAGTAGATAGTCTTTCTATTGAAACCTTAACCACTACAGCTCACTTCGAGTTTTTCTCAAAAATATTTATTGGCAGAAGTAGAATATGAAATATTATTAGATGATGAAGCTCGAAAGGTCAGAGATAGTCCATGAAGAACCCGCGCAGGACTGAATAAAAGCATTTAAAAACACACTTCTAAACTTAAATGGATGCAATGATGACCTCGGGGCTCGAGGCAATGATCCGCTTATGGAAATGACGGAGTAGTCCCATCGCTGAGCAGTTTTATTCAATAAGCATATCTTTTCTACCAAACCTTCTCGTTAGAATATCTTTTACGTCACGGCTAAGTTCTTCTTTTTCAATATCCTCTAGTAAATCTTTAAACTTAATTTCCCTAGCTTCTAAACCGCATGTTCCATCAGGTAGCATCGCTCTTTTAACGCAATAAGCATATTGGCAACGATAGCCTATGCATAAGTCTCCAGTCCATCGACACATAGCTATCTTTTTAGGCTTACCTCTGTAGAACCTAGTAGCAATAACTAAGGCGTTTTTAGCACATTTAAAATAAGGGCATAGGGGAAAGCATTGCTTCTTAGAAGGCTTCTTCGTTACCTTCTCTGCTCTTGTTTTTAAGGGAGTTCTTGAGAAAGAGGGGAATCTGTTGTCTTTGTTGTTTTTCAAAAGAGAACACCTCGTTAGGGCTTAACCCGTTTAACGCATAATGGTAATTTTAGATAAAGTGCTCATGGCCTATACCATTTAAACATTATTTTCGTTACTTCACTTCCTAGCTCACTTTTAGTAGCTGCTACAATAAATTTTTTTCTCACAGAATGTGAGAGCCTACCTGCTCTCACTAGTTCTATAGGACTTGTTTTCTCGTTAAGCGAAAGCACATGTACAAGGTATGGTGCATGATCTATTCCCGGACCTTTCTCGTAAACTGCGTAATCAGCTCCAAATTTTAACCCCGAACGAACAACAAAGCCTTTTTCTCTAAATTCTTTATAGACATTATACAACATTATACATCTTGGAACATGTTCTTTACATTTCTGCAATAGCTTGTTGAAATCCATTTTCCCTTCGAAGCTGTAAACTTCAATAATCCCCTTTTCTAGTAAGTATAGTGCTTCAATAAGTGACAGTATTAATGGGGAATTAACGTCCTTGGGCGTTTTAGGCTTCCTTATACCTAAAGGTTTTCCATAAAACCCATTGGAAAAGAGATATTTGGAGTCCTCAATATCCCATACGATGACCTTTGATCCTACAAGATGTGCCTTTACTTGTTTCATACAAGAACACGTAATTTATATTTATTTATTCATGACATAATTTAACTCAGCTTATGCATAGCTAAATACATTAACTCCTCAGCCGCATCTTTAGTTAGATCTGCTGAGTCTTCTACTATGTCTATTATTTCTTTAAGCAACAGTACTGCCATAATATTTCCTGATGATTTTTCATAGAGTTTAAACGTGAAGAGCCTATATTGCTCATCAAGTTCTTCCTCTGTTTTCATAGCGTTTCTAGCTTTCTCCACAGTTATTTGTGGGTTAACGTTTAACATGAATATTCCCTCTCTTAGCTGATCGAATTCTTCAATAAATCTCTTAGTAAAGTTTAGGAGACTTTCGGTGAATTCTTTGGGTATTTCAATGCTATTATTAGCTATTATAGCTAATCTATGAGCTAAACCTGCCATAAGCTGTGCTGTTCGTTCAACATTATAGGCTATGCTTCTAAACAGGTCTTTGTATGTTAGGCTAGGCATTGTTCTAACGAGATATTCGATAATTTTCGATCTAACCTCTTCAGTGCTATCTTTATATTTTAGTGCATGTTGATGCTTTACCTTAACTATCTCATACTTCCCTTCATGTAATGCTTCTAATAAGTTATATACCTCCTTATGGCAATCGGAAGCGTTTCTAGTAAGAGCTTGAAGGAGCTCAATAACTGTCATTTCAGCTATACTTTCTCTAACACCTATTTTGGAGGGATCATAGTAGGACATTTGCTGAAACCCCGGTAGCTGTACTGTTAAGTATTTGTATTCTGCGATGCTAATTTGCTGTTCCGCTTTGTGTTCTAGCAGGTACGAGTATTTAAAAGTTAGCTGTGGTGTATTTGCTAACAGAGATAAAAATGTGAAGTAAAGGTAGGAAATGACTAAAGCACTAATTGTTGACTGCTTAGGTAGAGGTTTAGGGAAGAGACTTAGTACAGTTGACGTTATAGGTGCAGGACCACGTGTAGTAGCCGGCATTTTAGAAAGAAACAAGGTATATACTAGGTTAACAACTTACGAAAACTTTGTGAAAACCAAAGTTTTCGTAAAAAACTTCGATATGCTCCTAATTAGCGCTATGAGTACAGACATAGGAGCTGTTGAAAAAGCCATAGCTTTTTGGAGAAAACATGAAGAAAAAAGAAAACCCATAATAATCGGGGGTCCTCTGGTTTTCGGAATAGACAAAATAAAACACTTAGACTTCGACATAGCTGTTTATGGTGAAGGAGAGGAAACACTTAACGAATTACTAACTACCGGATTAAAGGATGGAGAATTACCTTCCTCCGATGTTATGAGAAAAATTAAGGGAATTGTAATTAAAAATAAAAGTGGAGAAATATTCTTTACGGGTAAGCGAAAATTCCTCTCCAGAACATTACTTGATAAGTACATGCCTTCCACAAGAATTGTGAAAGATTACCCTATTTATTGGGCTTCTAGAATCTATGTTGAAATACTAAGGGGATGTAGCAACTTTTATAGACCATTAATAGTACTCCCACGTAACGCTAAATGTTGCAACCTATGCTTTGAAGGTCCATTAGAGTTTAGAACTGAGTGTCCATACAATATACCTCCAGGTTGCGGTTATTGCTCGGTACCAGCCCTCTATGGACCTTCAAGATCAAGAAGTATCGGAACAATTTTCGAAGAAATAAAGGGACTCATAAATGTCGGAGTAACAAGAATAACTTTAAGCGCATCGAATATACTTGACTATGGAAGAGACTGGCTTGTAGAACCTAAACCTCTAACTGACCCTAAAAACCCTCCCCCTAATATTGTTGCGTTAAGAAAGCTTTTTAACGAAATATTTAACATACCGGAGGTTTCTTCAGGCGAAGTAACTGTTTTATTAGAAAATATTAGGGCTTCATTACTTAATGAGGAGGTAGCCAAACTACTCGCAGAATACTTTAAGGGAACACCAGTTCACATAGGTTGCGAAACAGGCTCCGAAGTACATGCTAAACTACTAGGTAGAGCTGATACACCAAAGGATGTCATAAGGGCTGTTAAAATACTGGTAAAATACGGGCTTAAACCGTATGTATATTTCATACATGGCCTTCCGGGTCAAAATGAAAAAACAGTTCTTGAAACAGTTAATGTCATGAAAGAGCTTGACAAATTAGGTGTAGAGAAAATAACGACATATCGGTTTACACCGCTACCCGGTACATCCTTTGAAAAATTCCCATCAGGCAAACCTATAACGAAAGATCGTTTAAGCAAAGCAATAGTTGATAAAGCTAATAGGATTAACATGAAACGGAAAAGAGAATTTAAGGGAAAAAAGATTGAAGCTATTGTTGTAGGCCAGTATCATAAGAATAAGAGATTTAACGTAGCTTACCCGATACCGCATGGTCCCGTAATTCTTTTGGAAAACGCAAATAAGTACTATGGATTTAAGGTTAAGGTTGAAATAGTTGATGTTATAAGTGAAAGACTTGTGAAAGGGAAAATACTGCAGATTATTAAAAGAGTTAGGTCTCTCTAGGCTTTTCAAGTTTAAATGATAGATTTCTAATGTAGTTTTCTACAAACTCCTTATCGTCAACCATTTTTAAACCATCACTAATAATAGTCTTTATGTTTTCGAGAAAACAATCTAGCTTAAGCATGTTTTCTTCAACATTTGAAATATCTTTTTCGAAAATCTCTCTATACTCATTAAGTGCTGTTCCTACAGCCTTCTCCATAGCAAGTACGAATATTTTCCGTTCTTCTTCTAAATCAACAAGTCTATGGTAATCAAGTAATGCATATATGTAATCAAATATTTCTAATGCGTATTTTAGATCATTTAAATCTATAGTGCTTAAATCTACTCGTGATGCTTCCTCAGCCCTTTTCAGAATGATCTGCCTATCAGTTCTTAAATTATCAATAATTGCCAAAAACCTTCTGAGGTAGAGTTCATTGCTTGTTTTAAAGTAGTTTTTAAGACTTATTTTCGCTTCATTTATTCTTTTAGCGTGCTTCTCAACAATATTTTCTAAATCACTATAGATTTTGAGAATTCTATAATACATGATGACACCGCATTATTGTATAGCAGCTCTTACTGTTGCTATACTATTGTCTGCTATTCCCTCTCTCTTTAATTGCTCTAAATTACACCATACCTCATTTATAGGTACATTTTCATCTACTATTACTGAGAGTTTAAGTTTCCTCTTCCTGGCAACAACGATCTCTAAAGCATTTGTAATGTTTAATTCCTTAGCTAATGATGGATTTATTTTAGCGAAACCCTCCTTAACATCAGATAGCGCTCTAGTTCTTATTCTTCTTTCGCGTTTCACCTTTTCCTTACCTAAACTACCAGCAGGGGGGATAACAGCCACTAAGGCTTTAATGTCAAGCTTTTTCTCCTCTTTTCCCTCATTTTCAATCATGGCTTAGAAACACCTACTTTACTAGACTAGCCTCTGAGTTTTTTACTTAAGATAGGGTCTATTTAAAATTTAAAAACTACTTTTCAATAGGAACACCGAGATCTTTAAACTCTAAACGGTACTTTAGGTACTCGGGTATTTTAACGTAGATTTCTTCTATAGGTGCTCTAACTTGCTCCCATGTGTCTCTGTTCCTAATTGTAACAGTGTTGTCTTCCATTGTTTGGTAATCAACAGTTATTGCTAATGGAACACCTATTTCGTCCGCTCTCGCATATCTTCTCCCTATATTGCCTGATTCATCATAAATAACTCTTAGTCCTTCCTTCTTAAAGTTCTCATAAATTTCTTTGGCTATGGAAACTAACGGTTCTTTACTTACGAGAGGAAACACAGCTAAACTTATTGGTGCAATATCTCTTGGAAGTCTTAAAATAACTCTACCATTTTTCACAGTATAGGCGTACTCTAACGTAGCATATAGGAGTCTTTCTGCACCAAACGATGGTTCAACAACGTGCGGTATGAATCTTTTGCCTTTAGCAATCTTTTTAACCTTAACTATTTTGAAGCACTCCGGTCCTAAACTTTTACCTGCTAATTCAACATAGCCTTTAGCCTTAAGTTCGGCTAACATAACGTTTTTATCTTTTTTTGAGAAAGCATTAACTATTTTCCTACATTCTTCCTTAGAATATTCTTTCTCTAAAAGCTCCCTATTTATATCTAATTCCTCAACCAATATTTCTCTAGGTTCGTTAAACTGCTTATATACCGTAAGATCATTACCACTAAATCCCATATGTCTTGAAAGATCATAGTCGCTCCTATAAGAATGCCCAGCTACTTCTATCCAACCCCACCTAGAAACTTTAACTAGTTGGTCAAACGTTTGCGAAGAATAATGAGCTCTTTCATGTGGAAGTTTGTCTTCAAACACTTGCTTATTTAAGGGTATTCCGAGTTCGTTAACGAATTTCTGTGCAAGCGCCATGAAGTATGCTAGCCACTCATTAACAATGTATCTTTTTTCAAGAGCTTCCTTAATGGTAACGGTGATGGGTTCTTTCTTCCCTTTAAGCTTATTTTCAGCTGTAATTAGTCTTATTTCATCGTTTTCAACTTCGGAAATAAATGGACATTTAGGCTTTTCAGGGTCAAAGAAGAATTCTACTTCCATAATAGTGAATTCTCTTAGCCTAATAACACCTTGTCTAGGCGATATTTCGTTCCTACCTACTCTTCCTATTTGCCCTATACCTAAAGGTATACGTCCTCTCATAGTGTCGTAAACTCTTTTGAAAGCGACGAACATTCCCTGGGCAGCTTCAGGCCTAATGAACCCTATGTTCTCACTATATGGTCCAATGGTTGTTCTGAAAAGTAAACTAAACGTTCTAACATCACTTAATTGACCACCACATGATGGGCATTTGATGTTGTTTTCCTTAATAAGTTCCGTTAATTGCTGTGGCGTAAGTCCTTCAACGGATTTGCCTATTACATCCTCAATTAAATGATCAGCTCTAAATTTTCTACCGCATCTTAAACATTCAACTATAGGATCTGTGAAATGCTCCAGATGGCCGCTTGCTTCTAAAACAGCTTTAGGCATTATCGCGGGTGATTCTATTTCAACAATGAAGTCTTGATGTTTAAGAATGAACCATTGCCTCCACTTATCCTCTATATTCTTCTTAAGAATGCTTCCTAAAGGGCCTAAATCTACAAATCCTGCAACTCCACCATATATTTCGTATGATTGCCAAAAGAACCCTCGCCTAACAGCTAGTTCTACTATTTTTTCGTAAAGATCTTTTTCTAACAACTCCTTAGCACCGTGGACAACATTATGTTAATATGGTGCTAACTACTACTAAAAATAACGCTACTAAAAATACTTATGCTCATAGGGGGTTGATGCACATGGTTAAAATGGACATTTACATTTCAAATGAGAGAAGGGTTTTCGGCGGTTTCACCGTACCGTATGAGAAAGCAAAGTACATTATACTAGGTGTCCCTTTTGAACACTCCCTAACCTATAAGACCGGTACTAGTATTGCTCCATTTCGTGTAAGAGAAGCTTCAGAGGCCATAGAGTCATTCTCTCTAAGAGCAAAGTACGACTTTGACAAATGCCCTGTAGCTGATGTTGGGGACGTAGTGGTTGTACCAGGTGATGTTCATCAGACACTTTCGCGTATTTCTAATGTAGTAGAAAACCTCGTTAATGATGGAAAAATCCCTGTACTCATTGGCGGAGAACATACAATTACCTACGGTGTTATTAGGGCTCTTAGAAAGCATAGTCCATGTGTAATAGTGTTCGATGCGCATTTTGATTTGAGAGACAAGTATTTAGGTTACAAATTCTCTCATGCCTCAATTATGAGGAGAATATGTGAAACATTAGGTACAAGAAAAATGATGTTCATTGGTGTTAGAGGATTTAGTGAGGAAGAATATGTCTATGTTAGGCAGAGAAACATAGCTTATGTTACAAGCGTTCAATTGTTAAATGAATCTAAAGCAGCATTGAAAATTATAAGGAGCTTCTTAAATAACTGTAGAAAAACATATGTTACCATAGACATGGACGTTTTCGATCCCTCATATGCTCCAGGTGTTGACAATCCTGAGCCAGAGGGAATTACACCGACAATATTCTTTGACATATTATTTAACATCATAGACAATAGAACTATAGGCTTAGATGTTGTAGAAAGTTCACCATTAGTAGATGTTAATGATGTTACGAGCGTTTTAGCTGCTAAAGTTATTAAAGAAGCAATAATTTATCACTATGTTAAAACATTTAAATGATTAAATAGCCTTTACCCTTCTAATCTTAGGAGGCCTAACTTTATAAAGAATCTTTGCACCACAGTATGGACATCTTATCCCCGGCAAAATCTCTAGCTCTTTAGTGTCAATTATTCTTCCACAGTTAGCACACTTATACTTCACAGTCATGGACATTCTAAATATCCTCTTTGTAACTTCTCCGTTAAAAACGTGTTACATCTACTATAAAAATTTATAAGCTGTTTCATAAACATCTATTTCGTAGAAACTAAAATTTTAGGGTGGATGGTTTAAAAGAATGTTTGAATTCGAAAACCTAGGTATAGGTGGAGGAGGTCTTCCACCAGAATTATTTCAGGAAATAGCTAAGGAAGAATTGCTGATACGTATAAGGGTTGAGAAGCGCAAATGGGGCCGTGAAGTAACGATAATTGAAGGTCTAAACGACCCATCCATTGATTTAAAGGAAATGGCTGCTAAGCTAAAGTCAAAACTTGCATGTGGCGGTACAGCTAAAAATGGGAGAATAGAGTTGCAAGGAAATCATAAGGAACGTGTTAAGGAACTCTTAGTTGAAATGGGGTTTCCCGAGGAAAACATTATAATAGTTGATTAAGAATAGTTGGTGAGGGATAGTATTTTATCGCGGACAACAAGCAATATGCAGAAAAAGGGTAATTTAGTTATTATGTGTTATGTGAGCTAATCACACTTTAGCTTATTTTTTCATTTCTAAACTTTTCATTGTGGAGGTAATGGTACCTTAAGTTCTCTAACTAATTCTTTATATCTGTTCCTAACAGTCACTTCAGTTACTCCAGCTACTTGAGCTATTTCTTTTTGAGTTCTCCTTTCATCTTCTAGTAGTGAAGCAATATATATTGCGGCTGCTGCTAAACCTGCAGGGTCTTTGCCAGCAGTTATTCCTTTCTCTTCAGCTCTCTTGAGAATTTCAGCAGCTCTTTTCATAACGCTACCGCTTAATCCTAGTAAAGCACCTATTCTCGGAACATAGTCTATTGGATCAGCTATTGGAACTCTTAACTCAAGCTCTCTAAGCAATAACCTATAGCATCTAGCTACATCTTTCCTACCAACCTTAGTGTACTTCACTATTTCATCAAGTGTTCTAGGAATCTTAAGCCTTCTACATGCAGCATATATTGCTGCTGCAACAACAGACTCTATACTTCTACCTCTCACTAGACCTTTTTCAACAGCTTTCCTATAAATTACAGCTGCTTCTTCTCTTACATTTCTAGGTAATCCTAGCTGTGAAGCTATTCTATCTAATTCATTCATTGCTTGAGCAAGATTACGATCAATACTTGACTGTATCCTAGCTCTTATCTGCCACTTTCTCCAACGTAGGATTTCAAGTCTTCTCCTAGGTTCTAAATGTCTTCCGAAAGCATCACGATCACGCCAATCAATAATAGTTGAGAGTCCTTTATCATGAACGGTTTGCGTTAAAGGTGAACCTACACGACTTCTCTTCTCTCTTTCTTCAGGAGTGAAAGCTCTCCATTCAGGGCCTTGATCAATTGCTTTCTCGCTAATAACGGTTCCACAATCTGCACATACATACTGACCACGTTCATGATCATAAATTATATTTGTACCTCCACAAACTGGACATTTCGTAATGGCTTCTCCAACATTTTTTTCAGCAGGAAAACCCGGACTAACCATGTTTAACCACCTTTAAACCTCATAAGTTAAACTTATATAGAATCCCACTTCTGCCTTAAGTCCTCTTATAAGTTATTTTATTTAAACTTTTCGGTAAAATTTATAAATAATGCGTTGTGTAATGTAAACGGCGTTAAATATTATTTTCGGTTAGCTTAAGCAGTGTTTCCTTAACTTTAGAAACCCCTATAGCAACAATTAATCTTCCAAGCCTAGGACCATAGGGTTGACCTAGTAAGGCTTCGTAAAGTACCTTAAAGAGTTCTTTCGGATTAACATTATATTGCCTAGCTACTTCATACACTAGATTATGTATTTCAATATCCTTCATGTCCTCTCTTAATTTCTCAGCAAAGCTTCTTACAACATTTACGTGCTTACTTATTGGGGTGGGATTAAACTTAACCCTATATTCTCTAGGAATAATATCTAATCTCACCCAATTCTCGACATATGTTCTAAGATTATCTATTTCTCTGGGGAAACCTAGTTTTTCTTTAACTACTTTCCAATCACCATATATTTGATATATAACCAGCACGTCTGTGAAGCTAACATGAAGTGATGCTTTCTCGGATTCTGAAGCAAGCATATAAGCATGTACTTTCTTAGCTAACCCTGCTTCCTTTACTTCAGCTTTCTTTTCGAAAATTAACCCTACATTTCTAAATTCCTCATAGAGGCTGAGTAAAAATCTTGGATCATCCTTAAAGTTCTTGTTTTCTTCAAGATCGCCTCTAAATAGGAAGTATTTTAGAACCTCCGGCGGAACTAGTGATAGAATATAGTTTAAGTCTCCTAAGCCCTTACTTTTACTCATCTTTCTTCCTTTAAGAAGTATGAAGCCATATTTGAATCCTATTGGCGGTTCTTTTCCGAAAAGCTTTCTGTGAATAGCTACCGCAGTATCCCAGCTCCCCCCTCTAGTGTGGTGATCTACACCTGCCCCTTCAACATCGACACCTAAGAAATCTTGCCTACTGGGCCAGTCTAATCTCCAAGCAAGCTTCCACATACGATCTCTTATCGCTACTTTACCTTTATACCCACATCCTTTAGCGTATCCTACGTCCTTATCACATACGTACTCTATCGTTCCTTCTAAAAGATTAAACCCTAGAACCCTTGTTGTTGCTATTTTACCGCATTTTTCACATATTGGAAGAGCAATGTCCTTCCATGACCGAGGAAGTTTTCTTAAGGACGTTTCTTCGAGAATTCTTTTAACAATATCTAGCCTTTCAGCAAAAAACACAAGGTAATCATCGTAAAATCCTTCGGAGTACAGCTCATTTGATCCTACGATTTCATCTGGTTTAACACCGAACTCCTCCATAATCTTTGTTGTTTCCCAAAGAAAATGTTCACCATAGCTTCTATGACATCCATAAGGGTCAGGAACGTGTACAAGAGGTTTTCCTAAATGGGGCTTTAACATTTCACTATATTCCCTAAGTGTTGCTGGAATACTGTCAAAAGCATCCATTATGTCGCCTACGAAAACAAAGTACGCATCAACCCCTCGTCTTCTAAGTTCTTTAACCAGAGCCCATGGATAAAGGAATTCGCAAACAGTACCTAAGTGAGGAGGACCGCTCGTTGTCATTCCAGCAGCTACGACGATAGCTTTTCCCTTTTCTTTAACAACCTTGTCCGCTAATTTAACAACCCAATGTTCAACCATAAGCGCTTATTCACCTTAATTCTGGAAGGAATTCATGCGAACTAATAAGACCTCATACCTTATAAGAGTTACACTTAAAACTCACCTATAATTATTCTCTCTCGAAGCCGGGTCGTCTAGCGGTCAAGGATGCGGGGCTTTGGCCCTTACCTGACCGTCTAAAATTCGGGAGCGGTCAGGTAAGGGAAGACCCCCCGTGACCGGGGTTCGAATCCCCGCCCGGCTACCATAACCAATAACTTTCTTCAAGGCGTAACTAGGCGATGATAGATAATATTTTAGCTAAGATTAGGGCTAAAGACCCGTTCTACGATGATGGCCATGTTCTTAGCAGTATGGTTTCTAAGCCCCTAGAAATTGCCGTTAAAGCGTTCTTACAATTCATAGATACTAATGCTGGAGATTATAGCATATTTAGAAACTTAGCTAGGATGGAAAGATATGTTATCCGAAAGCTATCCATAATTCTCGGGTGTGAAAGTAAACGCTGTAGCGGATACATTGTGTCAGGCGGTTCGGAAGCAAACTTTTTATCACTATGGCTAATTAGGAATTTTAGTAAAAATGTCAAGGAGATAAGAAGGCCTGAAATAGTGGTTTCCCCCACAACACACTACTCAGTGATTAAAGCAGCCGATGCTTTAAATATAAAGGTGAAGTACGCTAGCTTAAATGAGAATTACAAAATGGATGTTTCTTCTGTTCCCGAGAAAATATCGAAAAACACAATAGCAGTAATAGGCAATGTAGGTTCTACAGAACTAGGCTTCGTAGATGACATACAAGCTCTTTCAAAAATAGCAAGTGAATATAATGTAGCATTACATTTAGATGCAGCCTATGGAGGATTCATTCTGCCCTTCATAAATTCCCATATTTTCCCAGGTTTCCGTTGCGAAAACGTATTAACAATAACCTCAGATCCCCATAAGACCCTTTTCACACCTATACCTTCGGGAGGGTTTTTCGTAAAAAACAAAGCTTTATTGAAATACATTAGATTTAAACCTAAATATCTTAGCAAAACACCTTCAGAAACACTTATTGGAACACGTTGCGGAGCCTCTATAGCAGCCATTTATGCTGTAATCCGCTTTGTAGGTCTGAATAAAATAGGTAAGATTCATAAGAAATGCTATGAAAACGCATTATACTTTTACAATAAAATCGTTAAGTCAGGCTTATTCAAAACATTCGGTAAACCTGAAACCCCCATAGTATGTTTTAAACCCTACAGTGTTAATGTAAATGATGTTTTGAAAAAACTTAGAACTAAGGGATGGATTATTTATAGGTGCAACGTGGTTAATGGATTAAGAATTGTTTTCATGCCTCATGTAAGCAGAGAAGTAATAGATGAGTTCTTTAGTGACCTCCTAGAATCTGTTTAATATGTTTTATTTCCTTCCTAATGACATAGGCTGATGCTGTTGAAGATGTTATTTCCTCTTCATATCCGCATCTAGGACATTTAGCATAGGTTCTCTGTTAGAAAGCCTCATTAATTCGGCGAAAATTATTGGCATGAAAATATCATTTATTGCGATTTGTAGTTCAGCTATAGTTGCTTGCTCATAACTCCATATATGGCTTAGATCCCGTACAATAATTATTGTTGCAAAAATAATGGGAACAGTCATTACGGCGATAATTACAATATCATACATTAAGATCAATAATCTACCGTTTTATGTATGAAAATAGTTATGAAAAATAGCATAGTTTTATTCTTCTACTATGTAGTTTGGTACTATTGGTGGTAGGTTTGTTTTCTTTGCGTAGAGTTCATTTATTACTCTATGTAGAATTATTAGCAATAATATTCCTACCGGTAACAGTATTAGTGGTGTTGTTATTCCGATAGCATATAGTAAGTATAGTATTATTCCTACACTTGCTGCTAGGATAGCGTATGGTATTTGGGTGTTAACGTGGTCTATGTGGTCTGCTCCGCTGTACATTGAGGACATTATAGTCGTATCGCTTATTGGGCTACAGTGGTCTCCGAAAATCCCCCCTGAGAAAACTGCTGCAATAGATGCGTAAGTTACTAAGTAAGCCATGTCGAGACTTTCCGGGTACTGCTGTAGTGCAAGTTTCCAAGCTAACGGTATAGCTAGTGGCATCATAATACCGAATGTTCCCCAGCTTGTACCTGTCGTGAAAGAGATGAACATTGATGCTAGAAATATTACTAATGGTGCTACTAAAGCCGATACCCTAGCCGATACAGCAGCACTTACTACGAAATCCGCAGTTCCAACAGCATCCACAGCGCTCTTAATACACCATGCTAGCACCATTACTGTATTTGCAAAAACCATCAAATACATTCCTCTAATAGTATACTCCATGGCCTTCGAAAACGAAAGCGACCTATACATTAGTGTAAAGGCTAAAGCAAGAACATATGCGATGAAGCTTCCCCACAGCAATGCTGTTGCGGAATCAGCATTCATTAATGCTTCACCGAATGGAATAGTCCACCATTCAGCCACGCCTGCACCAGTATACCACATTCCAAGCAATGTTACTACGACCAGGGCTAGCACTGATACTGCGAACACCCATGGGGGAGTTATTTTTTCAGACCTAGGTTCGCCCAGTACTGTTTCAGTAGGCATTAATGGTTGAGCACCGTCACGTAGAACTTTTCCTTCTTTAACAACTCTATGTTCTGCTTTAAGCATTGGACCGAAATGTCTTCTCGTAAGAACAACTAGTAGTACTAGGATAATTGCTAGGATAGAGTAAAATCTGAAAGGCACAGAGGATAGCCATGCTGCATATGGACCTATTGTTGGAGCTACCTTTAAGACACCTTCGCTAACCTCTTCTGTTAGCGAATCAAACGCGTCCTGTATCAGACCAACCTCATAACCTATCCATGTTGACACTATTGCTAACCCAGCTACAGGCGCTGCTGTTGAATCAACAATGTAGCTTAGTAGTTCACGGCTAACTCTTGACCTATCCGTTAGAGGTTTTGAAGCATTTCCGACAATGATGGTATTAGTATAGTCATCGAAGAATATTATTACTCCTAGTAACCAAGAAATAAAGCTTGCTCCTTTAGCGCTTCTCACCTTCCTACTAATTGCTTTAGCTAAAGCATGCATTGAACCTGAGGCATATAGTAAACCAATAAACGCTCCCACAACGAAGTTGAACACTATTATTGTTGCATTCCATGAGTCCGTAATATTTTCAACAATCCATGCGAGGCTTTGTCCTGTGGCATTTATTGGGTTATACCCGGTAGCCATTAATGCGCCAATCCATATACCTGCGAAAAGTGCTGGCAGTACTTGTCTTGTAACAATAGCCAACACTATAGCTAATATTGGCGGTAGAAGAGGAAATATAACATAAGGTCTTTCTGGCGTTGGCCCACTATACGCCAGTAGACTGATTATTAAAATCATAACAACAGTTATGATTTTAACCATATTTGACGGCTTCATAAAATCCACCTATTGATTATACATAATTTTTTGATTTCAATAATATAAAAACCTTGTTATATGGTTATTATAAGAGCCTTGTTTGGCTTAACTAATAGAACAAAGCATTAAAACCTATTGTAACATCAGCTATTAGTGCTTAATTCTATTTGAATACACCAAGTAATAAAATACCCTATAATTAAATTATTTATGAATACATTTCAGGTTCTGCACCAATTTACATATTCGTAAATCCTCACGTCCTACCTTTATAAGCTAAAAATGTTTAAACAAAATACATAATATCCGCATGTAACATATTTAGTTAAGGGAATTATGTAATGTCTGGGCACTCTTTTTATTCTAAAAAGGAAGTTCTCGAAATAGTTTATAAATATACTGAAAACAGAAAGGTACCAGCTCATCCACTTCCCTTATCGTATCTTGATGAGTTAGAAGTTATTTGGGGAAAACATTGGGGAGCTCAATCTGAGATAGGGAAGCTAAGGGAGGTTATGGTAATTAGACCAGGCGATGAAGTAGCTCCCCCAGAGGAAGACCTTGTTTTCTACCAATTTGAGAAAAGAGTAGATGTTGAAAAAGTTAAGAGAGAATTTGAGGGTTTAATTGAAGCCATGCAGAAAGAAAATATTAAGGTTTACGATATCAGAGAGCTTTTAAGAACCGAAATGGATATTGATGAATGGATGCTTAAAGAACCATATGGTCTCCCCCATGCTAGGTTTGGTGGTCCAGGGGCTAGAGATGTAGGGTTAGTGGTTAATGGAGGAGCAATTATAGGTAGAATGTCTCTCCCATATAGACGGGGAGAAGAGTATGTTACGATGAAAGCATTAGCTAAATTGGGGGTACCAATTCTATATACAATTAATGGTAACGGTCTATTTGAAGGAGGTAATGTAGTATGGCTTGACCCAAAACATGTTATTATAGGGAAAAGCATCAGAACAAACCAAGAAGGCATAGACCAAGTTTCATATATTTTGAAACGTTGTGGAGTCGAAGAAATATATGTAGTTCCCATTCCCGGATACCTATATAACACAAAATGGCCTGCTGGAGGATTTGCCCATCTTGATTGTGTCTTTGGATATGTTGATGACGGTCTAGCCGTTATATATCCTCCCGGTGTACCGTACGAGTTCATCGAGTATTTAAGAAGCAAAGACATAAATTTAGTTGAAGTACCACCTAATGAAGCGAGATGGTTAGCATGTAATACGTTAGCGTTAGAACCAGGAAAAATTATTCTTCCGCAGGAGTTTAAAGAAACAATACGTGCTCTTGAAAGAGAAGGAGTTGATATTATCGCAATACCATGGGAAGAGAGCAAATACCTAGGTGGGGGACCGCACTGCTCAACCCTACCTTTAATAAGAGATCCAGGTCCCAAGCTCTAAATATTTTTATCTAAACTATGTTCGAGCTTTTATCATTAATTTTCATCAACTAATTATTAAAGAAATCTAGAGGTAGTCAAACCCCCTCGTCTCGTATATCTTGTAAGAATACCCCTCATATCGATAAACCCAGTATCAACTAAGTACATTGATTTATTTAGTAGGCTCTGCGACCGAGGTTGAACCCCGCCCGATTATCATAACCTTAGCTTCTTCTTTAATGACATATAAGCTCTTTCAAAAATACCAAGCAAATATAGTGATTTTAGTTGCAACTTCTGAAGAATTTATTTATCCTTCATAAATTCCCGCATTTTCAGACTTCCATTGCAAAAACATATTAGTAATAGCCTCAGATCCTCATAAAATCCTCTTCACACTTTACCTTTCGGAGGGTTTTTCGTAAGAGACGAAGTAGAAGATATGTTCCATAGTAACCTCTTAGAAGCCATTGGTGTTTAAGGTCTTATTTCACTCATACTCTCTCCAAGTATAACCACATTTCGTACATCTGTAAAATCTTGTAGGAGGTTCATCAGCAGCTCTAGTCTGCATCATCCACACATATGCTTCCCTATTACCACATTTAGGGCATTCAACACCTTTAGCAATAGATGCTATTCTAGGCATTTTCACATTCTCATCAATAACCACTATTTTCTCCTTATCTGTATGTTTTATTTCCTTCCTAATGACATAGGCTGATGCTGTTGAAGATGTTATTTCCTCTTCATATCCGCATCTAGGACATTTAGCATAGGTCCTTTTATTTTTCCTATGTGGAACCATTATACTACCGCATTTAGGGCAGAATCTCATAATGCAGTAACACCTCGCTAATGCTTAGTAACTACTGAGACTACATTAGTACGTGTTGTTTTACATAAAGTTTATTGTTTACCCGATAGAGGAACAATATAGCGATAGCTATGGAGTCATGCTTCATTAAAGGCTATAAGCAAATATACGATGAAGTACATGGCTACATAGAATTTACAGAATCTGAGGAGAAAATAGTCAATAATCCATATTTTCAAAGGTTAAGAAACATAGCACAGCTTAGTTTAACGTACTACATATATCCTGGAGCATCTCATACACGCTTTAGCCACTCAATAGGAGTAAAGCATGTTTCGGGAAAAATAGGAGAAATTCTTTGTAAACAAGGTTTCCTTTCACGTGATGAACTTAAGCTAATAAGGCTAGCTGGACTACTACATGATATAGGCCATTACCCGTTTTCACACATTCTCGAACACTCCTTTAAGGAACTTGGAGGACTAACCCATGAGGAACTTGGGGAGAAAATAATAACTGAAACTTCTATAAGCGATTCACTAAAGGCTGAAGGATACAGTCCTAAAGAAATAGCAGATATTGCGAGAGGCAAACATAAAAATAAACTATACAACATGATTTTATCTTCAGATGTTGACGCCGATAGACTAGATTACTTACTTAGAGATTCAATGCATACAGGAGTAGCCTACGGAAACATCGATGTTGAAAGAATAGTTAATACAATAACCGTTGATAATAATGGAAACCTGGCGGTTCTTAGGAAAGGATTGGAATCCATAGAAAACCTGTATGTTGCTCGCTTACACATGTACAGAAGCGTTTACATGCATAAGTCAGTTGTAAGTTTCGAACTCATGCTTTCAAGAGCATACACCATTCTTTATCGGAAAATAGGGTCACAGGAGGGAATAATAGGGCCCAAGGAACTTAATGAAATCCTTAATTCTGAAGAATTCGTGTTCTTCGATGACCACTATGTACTCAATGTTTTAAGGAAATATAGGAAAGATAGGAGATTAAGTAATGTTGAGAGAAAACTTTTCGAAATGATATTGTTTAGAAGACCTTTAAAAACGGTTTTCAATGAAAGTAGTTTTTCAAAAGCAGAAATTAAGCGTAAACATCAACAATTAATGGAGTGTTTCAGAAATATAGAAGACTCTGATGCAACTAACTCTACAATGGTATACTATGGTGAAATCGAATTCTTCTCTAAAAAGAACGCTATTTCCGTTGTTGATAAGCCAAGGGAAAGCGGAATTCCCATTTATAATTTAAAAAAGATCACTCTACTTAGCCTACTTCCGACAGTATATGCGGTACTTAGGGTTTACACGTTTCCCGAGAAATCTACCGAAGTGAAGAACATAATTAGTAATTGTTTCGGAAAATCATAGGTTAAAGAAAAATATTAGCAAGAATAAAGTAATATATTGCCTCCGTAGAAGTGCTCAATAATATCTATTAGGTGTTAGAAATTATGGAAACTACAGGTATGTTATTAGCTGTTAAAGTTCTCGATGTTGATACCGGAAAAGTTAGAACAGTAATTATAAATTCTGATGATGCTTCCTTTAAAACCATTAAACCTTACGATAGAGTTAGGATTTCCTTTGGTGATAAGTCAAGAACGGCTATGGTTTTTACATCGAAAACCATTGTTAAAAGAGGCTATGTTGCAATACCTAGATCTTTAGCGAATGAGCTAGGGGTTAAGGAGGGAGATAGAGTAGGAGTGAAAGTAATTACGCAACCGCTTTCTCTAAGCTACATAATTAAGAAACTTAATGGAGAAAAACTTCTTCCCGAAGAAATACGTGCGATAATAAAGGATGTTGTCGACGGTAACCTAGGAGATGTAGAAATGGCTGCTTTCCTTTTAGCACAATATTTCCACGGAATGAGCCCTGAAGAACTTGAATCACTAATTAGAGCTATGGTTGATACCGGAGCTAAAATCGAGTTTGAAGAACCAGTACATGATGAACATAGTATCGGTGGCGTTCCTGGAAATTCAAAAGTAGCCTTACTAACCGTTTCCACAGTAGCCTCGACAGGATTACTAATACCTAAGACAAGCAGCAGAGCAATAACAAGCCCTGCCGGAACCGCAGATACAATGGAGATTTTCGCTCCTGTATCGTTCTCTCCAACAGAAATAAAGGAAATAGCTACTAAAACTAAAGGCTTAATCGCATGGGGTGGTGCTTTAGATTTAGCTCCAGCCGATGACATATTCATACATGTTGAGCATAGGTTAATGATAGATCCGCAAACACAAACGGTCGCTAGTATTTTAGCGAAAAAATTAGCAATGAGCGTATCATACCTCGTAATTGATATTCCTGTAGGTAAGGGAGCAAAAGTTGAATGTATGGATAAAGCTGAAAAGCTTGCCTCATTATTCCTAGACCAAACAGCTAGACTAGGCATTAAAGCTAAATGCGCTATAACATATGGAGGACAGCCAGTAGGTTACTACATAGGGCCAGCGTTGGAAGCTAAAGAAGCCCTAGAATCTATGATCAATAGAAAAGGTCCTGGAAGTCTTATTGAAAAAGCACTAGGTATTGCTGGTTTACTTTTCGAATTAACGGGTAAAGCGAAAGCGGGAACGGGGCTGGAATATGCTAAGGAACTGTTCTATAAAGGCAAAACCTATGAAAAATTTAAGGAAATAGTTGAAGCACAAGGAGGAAATCCAAATGTTAAACCAGACGATTTACCTGTAGGAGATAAAACAATAACTTTCGATGCACCAACAGATGCCTATGTAACACATGTTGATAATACAGCAATAACCCTTATAGCTAGAGCAGCAGGAGCACCATTAGATAAGGGAGCTGGTGTTAGAATTCATGTTAAAGCCGGAGATAAGGTAAAGAAAGGAGACCCACTATATACAATCTACGCTGAATCATCAACAAAACTATCGCAAGCCTATTCTTTGTCGTTGAAGCTTAAACCTATAACTCTTGAAGGAATGATTTTAAAGGCATTACCAGAGTACTAGAGAGACACTTTTTTCAACAAAAATATTTTACCGTCACTTGCCGCAATAACTTCCACATCACGGTTAACATAAGCCCAACCTACTGTTGCACAAACAATGGCATCTAAAATGTCTTTACTTAGTTTTTCCAAAACAACATCACCTAGGTTAATGTATTTTGAAAGAGCATCCTTGACACTATTTAATCCTGTGTTTTTAAGTGCGCTTCTAGGATGTGTTTCTAAGACTTTTATCCCCCTTTTCTCACAGTAATCCTTAATCTTTAATGCTCTAAAAACAAGCTTTCTCATACCCTTCCAACTTGGAGGAAGCACTTTAAATCCTCTCTTAATCATTTCCCTATCAACTTCCCTAAACCCCTTGGACATAGAGAGCGGAGCATCTATTACAACAACTTGGGGTTTAAGCTTTCTAACAATGTACTCAATTTCCTCATCACCGTGGACTATTCCGTATTCTACAAGAACACCGTCTATAACTATAGCGTAACCTGTGGGGTTCTTAGGGGATCCTGAAAGGTCAAGACCTAGAATTCTCCATTCCCTAAACATCATGCTTCCCCAACATTTTTTCTAAGATGTGCTTTAAATCATAAAAGTCTTTGACGTCAACGTTCATTTGGATAAAAACTACATCTCCAATTTCCTTAAGCACTTCGTTTAAGTGCGTTTTTCTATCATCAACATAAACTATTTCACATGGTTCAACTGTTAACTTATACTTTTCAAAAGCTTTCTTCATCATTTTACCTTTGTGAGGATGGAATTCAATACAATGGCCATCAAAGAGCTCGTATATTCCAAATGCTTTCAATGCTTCATAAGCTATTTCGGGGATGTTCCAGCTTAAACTGTAAACCTTCAATCCAACGCTCTTAGCCCATTTTAAGAACTCTATAACGCCCGGTTTTAGCTTCACAAGAGAACCTTCACTATCAATTATTTCGAAATCACTTACCCTTTTAAATGGTGGTTTATGCAATGAAATATCGTGAGAAGACCATACTGTTCCGTCTAGGTCTAAGAATACCACTTTTGGCGAACATTTAACCATAAGCTTCCCTCGATTTTGAAATTATTTCATTGACTTCGTCTGCTATTTTGGATAGAGGTTCGTTCTTAATAAGTTCCTTAATTTCCTTCAGTGTGTTATTGATTATCTCTTCTACTCTAGAATATCCGTTGGCTAAATATCTTTTACCTTGAATATGGGTTGCAAGTATTTCAGCTAACCTCGCAACTTTAGCTTCATAAGTTTTTAACTCATTAAATTCCCTAACTAGGCTAGCTATTTCGCCGCCAAAAGCTTCTGTAGAAACTTTTTCCTCAAAATCCCTTGTCCTAACTATAGCGTCTTTTACATACTTAACAATGTCCCCTGTAATAGCCTCCGGTAAATCATGAAATAACGCAAGCACCGCTGCCTTATTAATATTAATATTTACACCCTTATCTCTAAGCTTACTAGCTAAATAAAAAGCTAAAATCGACGCTTCAAAAGAATGCCCAGCTACAGTTTCCCCTATAGATGCCGGGATTCCGCGAAGCATCCAACCAGTTCTAACAGTGTTCTTTACTGCTTCAAGAGACTTAAGTAGTGTTTCAATACCCATTAAATTACCCCCTATTGTACCGTTTACCTTTTAATAACACTATCTATTAATGATTACGATTTTAATATCTGTAACAATGTTTAGAAATAATTTATATAGTCTAGAAGGTTTCTTAAACAACAACATTACACGATAAAGGCATAGGTGATTTCAATTTTAAATAAGCGTAAGGCTATATTGCTTGCTTCAGCCCTAGCCTTCTTTTAATACTCGCTTTAGTTCCTTTAACAATAGCTTACTTAAGCATACATCCAAATGGCTAAAATACAAGTATGAATTACCAGAGCTCCTAGGAAGTACGGTTAGCTTCTGGGGCAAAGTATTTACAGGAGCAAATGGTAATTTTGAACCAGCGAACATAAGGAACATAGATAAACCACTGATTTTAATTGTTAGTTGAAAAGACCCTCTTGTAACAGTAGAGGAAGCTAAAAATATGGCTGAAAAGAGCTCATACTCGAAACCTTTAATTGTTAAGGGAGCAGGACATGCGGAATCACTTTACGTTCTTGGTTTAGAAAAACTACGCTAATAGCGTCTTAGAAGTAACTAGCTTTGCAATTAATGTTTAAGAGAAGAGATTGATAAGAAAGTTAATAGGAAATTCTTAACATCTTACCATGAACAACATTGATAAGATTTAGCAATATTTTATTTTTTAGCTTTCAAGAATTCTTATGAAGCATTATTTTCAGAAATTCAATAATATGTGCTGTGTTTTCATTTGTAGCATAGGGGTTATTGTTATGAAGCTTAGGTTGGATTGTGTTGCATGTATAGTTAAGCAGGCACTTAAAGCGGCTAGATTAGCGACTAGTGATCCTAAGATACAGGAGGAAGTATTGCGTTGGGTTATGCGTCGCTTAACCGAAATATCATGGGCTGGTACTCCATCACAACTCGTTAGAACAACAAGGGTTGCTGAATTAATTGAGAAGTTAACAGGCATTGACGACCCATATAGGGAACTCAAAAAGGCAAGCAACGATGAGGCTCTAGCAATAGTGGAAGATGTTAGGTCTCTAATAGTTTCACATAAGGATCCATTAAGAGCTGCTGTTAAGGTGGCTATAGCGGGAAACATAATCGATTATGTTGCTGTTGAAACATATAATTTAAGAGAAACCATCGAGAAGGTCGTGAAGCAAAAACCTGCCATAGATGATTATGAGAGGCTAAGGAGTGAAGTGCTAAGTGCAGAAACTCTCCTATACTTCGCTGACAATGCGGGGGAAATAGTTTTCGACAAGCTTCTAATAGAGGAAATAATTATATTTAGAGGAAAACCCTTCAGAAAAATATCCTTTGTCGTTAAGGGAGGACCAACACTTAATGATGCAACAATAGAGGACACACTTTACATAGGCCTAGATAAGTTACCGAACATAGAGTTCAGGAAAGTGTCAAGCGGTAAACCTGGTACAGGGCCTGAACCAACCTCACCTGAAGTACTATCGTGGATAAGGAATCATGACCTAGTAATTTCTAAGGGACAAGGGAACTATGAGGACTTAAGTGATATAAAGGGGATATACTTCCTCCTCATGGCTAAATGCCCAGTAGTAGCTGAAGACTTAGGAGTTAAAGTAGGCGATATAGTCATTAAGCGAGGATAGTCTAACGAATAAATTTCAAAGAACAAAGCCTGTTCGACTTAAACTTGTACAATAAACTCTCAACAAAAAGCTTAGTTAACCTAAGGCTTTACTCTTTTCAGAAATCATTTGATTTTATTGTGGTAGGACTGCAAGAATTTGAACCCCCGGATCATAGGGGATCCTGCGATATAGCAGATGCTACATAGTCTTGATATAGCTGATATAATAAGGAAGCATATCTAAACTCCTGGCTGAATTCAATCTAGTTATTAGCTCATGGATGATATAACAGCAACTGCTAACAAGTTTCACTTGAAATACTTCAATAAAATTATTGAAGAGGTTAAACTAGGTAATCTAAAATTTAAAGATTTACACAAGTATCTTAACGATAAGCTATATTTGCCTTAAGTTTTTATTGTATCGTGGGTATTAATATGCCAGTAGAGTTTCACGTTAAATACGATAAAAGCGTAGATGCTCTCTATATACGTTTAAGAGATGGGAGAATTGTTGAGTCTGATGAGGTTGCGCCTGGCATAATAGTTGATCTTAATGAGAATAATGAAATAATAGGAATAGAGGTTTTGTGGGTTTCAAGACGCAAACTGGATTTATTAAAGCTATTAATGGAAGGTCCTGAGGCTTTGGTGACCATGACGTGAGGATAGTTTATAGCCTACATGCTCTCGAAAGAATGCGTCAGAGAGAGATTAGTAAGGAGCTAATAGTACAATGTATTCAAAATCCAGACAAAAGTGAGGAGTTAAAGGAGGTTTATAGATGCATAAAAAGGATCAACAATAAAGTAATTATTGTAGTCTATAAACGAGAAAACGATAAGTTTATAGTGGTGACAGCGTACCTATCCTCGAAGCTACATAAATACTTGGGTTAAAGCTTCCTTGCATTGAAGAAGTTCAGCAATATCTTTACTTGTCTCTGATGGTGTTACAGTGATTCCTGTATGTTACGTCTTCTCAATAGGTTTAGCTTTTAATGGTAACTCTATAGCTGGTGATTATAGAGGGTCGCTAGCTGATGCAATAGAGGTGTTAAGCGCTACGATTACCTTTACAGAAATTCCCGGCTTTGTGTGGAGTCTTATTCCTAAGATGTACTTACCGGGTTTCAGTTCAGCGCAGTTAGCTCCGTTTACGTAGAGAACTCCGTTCTTGTAGCAGAGTTTGAAGAGGTTGATGAACTTTCTCTGCCCTGGTTCCACCACATGCTCCGATGACTTCAATATAGATGCCCTAAGGCTGCATCCTGTGAGCGGTTTTCCATAGATATCATATACTGCTACGTCCCAGCTTATGTAGTTCACGATTCTTAAACTCGTATTTCCGCGATTCACAACGAATAGCTCAATAACAGTCTTGTTCCCCTCAGTGCTGAAAACCACATCGATAAACTTTGGTTTCTCGATAACCTGTAGATGCCGGAGCTTCTCAGGGTTTAGCCCTACTCTTACCTTTAGGTATAGGGAGTACTTAGGAAGGCTAACTTTACACACCTTAGGTCTGGGCTCAGCACACTCTACCCTTAGTATAGGCGTGATTCTCGATACAAGCTCCTTCACCCTTAATACCTCCTCTGGTGAGGACATCGATACGTTAAATACCAGAACTTCACTACTCATGATTATGACTTCATACTCCCCAGTTCTGTTAAGAATTGTCGGTAGGTAAGCCCTATAAACCATGGCTCTAGACCTAGGCTCTACAACACCTCTAAACCTCTTAGGGAAGTCTCTAGGTGTGTAGCCCTGCACAATCCACGTA
>Ga0180301_10000765_pt1 | contig 25194 bp, 26 predicted proteins | sample GuaBasSediGuay16_FD_121797 | JGI IMG/M metagenome (GOLD analysis project Ga0180301, IMG submission 121797) | Subseafloor sediment microbial communities from Guaymas Basin, Gulf of California, Mexico - Guay16, Core 4569-2, 12-15 cm | ecosystem: Environmental > Aquatic > Marine > Hydrothermal... | reverse complement strand
TACAGAGGGTAGGGCTAGAGGTGGAGGTTTAAGGTTTGGTGAGATGGAAAGAGACTGTTTAATAGGGCATGGTGCAGCCATTCTACTTAAAAACCGTTTACTTGATGAGTCGGATAAGTTTTTGATGTATGTTTGTGAGAAGTGTGGTCTTATCGCCCATTATGATGCTAAACAAAGAAAATATGTTTGTAATGTTTGTGGTGATGAAGCTGTAATTTCACCTGTTGTTGTCTCCTACGCTTTTAAGCTTCTACTTCAAGAGCTTATGAGTTTATGTATTGCTCCAAGACTTATTTTGGAGGAGAAGGTGTAAAGGGTTATGGCTTTAGAAACCATTGTTGAAGAGGAAGCGGCGAAAACAATCAAAAAAATAAAGTTTGGTTTACTTTCACCCCAAGAAATTAGAAAATATTCTGTTGTTGAGGTTAGAGAGGCTGACACCTACGATGAGGATGGTGCACCGATTCCTTCAGGTCTTATGGATGAAAGGCTTGGGACACTTGAACCTAGAGCAAAATGTAAAACATGCGGAAATACTGCTGTAAGATGTCCAGGTCATTTTGGTCATATTGAGCTTGCAACCCCAATAATCCATGTTGGCTTTGTAAAATATATCCACGAATTTTTAAACATGTTTTGTAAGGAATGTGGAAGAATACTGATTTCAAAAGACAAAATTGAAGAGTATAAGAAGAAGATTGAGGAGGCAAAAATTGAGCTTGGTGAGGAGCCTGTTGAAGTTTATGAAGAGGTAAAAAATGAGGCTAAAAGGGCGAGTATTTGCCCCCACTGTATGAAAAGACAAAACCCCGTCGAGTTTAATAAGCCAACAAACTTTTTTGAGCATACAGATGAAGGTCCAAAACTTTTGGATGCTGCAACAATAAGAGCTAGACTTGAGCTTATCCCGGATGAAGACCTAAAACTTTTAGGTTATGACCCTAAAAACGCTAGACCTGAATGGATGATTTTAACTGTTCTCCCTGTCCCTCCTGTTTCAGTTAGACCCTCAATAATGTTGGAGTCTGGGATTAGGTCTGAAGACGACCTAACCCATAAACTTGTAGACATTATAAGGATAAACCGTAGACTTGACGAGTATACACTTGAGGGTGGTGCTCCACCCCTAATCTTCCAAGAGCTTTCAGACCTTCTCCAGTACCATGTAACAACCTATTTTGACAATGAGACTTCAGGTATTCCACCTGCAAGACATAGGTCTGGTAGGGCTTTAAGAACCTTGTCTCAAAGGTTAAAGGGGAAGGAGGGTAGGTTTAGAAGCAACCTTTCAGGTAAAAGGGTTGACTTTTCAGCTAGAACCGTTATTTCACCAGACCCAAACCTAAGCATAGATGAGGTTGGTGTTCCAATCCATATTGCTATGCGTTTAACCTACCCTGAGGTTGTAACAGAATGGAATATTGAAAGAATGCGTGAACTTGTAAAAAACGGTCCAGACAAGTATCCTGGAGCCCTCTATGTGATTAGACCTGATGGTAAAAGGATTAGGTTGGAGTTTGTTGCTGACAGGGAAAAAATTGCTGAAAATCTTCAACCACACTTTATAGTTGAAAGACATCTAATAGATGGTGATATTGTAATCTTTAATAGGCAGCCCTCCCTCCACCGAATGTCTATGATGGCTCATAGGGTTAAGGTTTTACCCTATAAGACTTTTAGGCTTCACCTATGTGTCTGCCCACCTTACAACGCAGACTTTGATGGTGATGAGATGAATCTTCATGTCCCTCAGACGGAGGAGGCTGTAACAGAAGCAAAAGTTTTGATGCAGGTTCAAGACCAAATTCTTTCTCCAAGGTATGGTGGACCGATTATAGGTGCTATTAGAGACTTTATTACTGGAGCCTACCTGCTTACAAGAAAATCAACCTATCTTAGGAAGGATGAGGTTTGTAATCTTCTTACAGCTATAGGTTATGAGGGTGAGCTTCCTGAACCTACAATTAAAAAACCTGAACCTTTATGGTCTGGTAAAGACATTTTTAGTCTTCTTCTACCTAAAGGGTTTAACTTTGTTTCAAGAGCAAGTATTTGTGTAGGATGTCCAAAATGTAAACATGAAAACTGTGAGTATGATGCTTATGTTGTTGTAAAAAACGGTAAACTAACCCATGGAGTTATAGATAGAAACTCTATAGGTGCTGAAAAGTCTGAAAGCATCCTCCATAGGATAGTTAAAGAGTATGGGTCTGAGGCTGCAAAAGAATTTTTAAATAAGCTTTCAAGACTTGTAAACACCTACCTAACGATGAAAGGATTCTCCTACACCCTAGACGAGCTTGATGTTTCAGATGAGGTTAGACAAAAAATAGGTAAAAGAACGAAGGAAGCAAAGAAAAGGATAGATGAGCTTATCAGACAGTTTAACGCTGGAGTTTTAGCTAGACTTCCAGGTCAAACCCTAGAAGACTCATTTGAAATTTATGCCATGAACGAGCTTGCAAAAGCAAGAGATGACTGTGGAGAATATGCAGACCAATATTTTGGTATGGGTAATAGTGGAAGCATAATGACAAGAACAGGTGCAAGAGGTTCAAGCCTAAACATAGGACAGATGACAGCATGTCTAGGTCAACAATCCGTTAGAGGAAAAAGAATCGTTAGAGGCTATAAGGATAGAGCCCTACCACACTTTAAACCCAGAGACCCAAGCCCTGAAGCAAGAGGTTTTGTATACTCATGTTATAGGGATGGCTTATCACCAACAGAATTCTTCTTCCATGCTATGGGTGGTAGAGAAGGTCTTGTAGATACAGCTGTAAGAACCCAGCAGAGCGGATATATGCAAAGACGTCTAATAAACGCTCTCCAAGACGTAAAAGTTGAGTATGATGGAACTGTAAGAACAGCTACAGGTCATATAGTCCAGTTTAGGTATGGTGAGGATGGAGTTGACCCTGCAAAAAGCGACCATGGTAAAGCTGTAAACGTTCAAAGACTTGTTGAAAGGGTTAAAATTGCTGTTAAAGAGGGGAAGCCTGCACCAAAAGAATACATTAAAGATAGGGTTGAAGAAGTTTCAGCTGAACTTCCACCACTACTTGTTGAAGAGCTGAAAAAGAGTCTTCTTAACTCAAACCTAACAAAAGAGGGTGTTGATATTGTTGTTGAAACAACCCTTGAAGACTATAGAAAGTCAAACATAGAACCTGGAGAGTCTGGAGGTATTGTTACAGCCCAATCTATAGGTGAACCTGGAACCCAGATGACTCTTAGAACCTTCCATTTTGCTGGTGTTAAAGAAAGAAACGTTACCCTTGGTCTTCCAAGAATTATTGAGATTGTTGATGCTAGAAGGGTTCCATCAACACCAATAATGACTGTTCATTTAAACGAGGAGTATAGGAAAAGCCGTGAAAAAGCAACAAAAATAGCTAGGGAGCTTGTCCACACAACCCTTGCAGATGTTGCCTCAGACATTTATGTAGACCATGTGGAAAAAGTTATTGTTGCTAAGATTCCTGAGGGAAGTATGGAGGAGAGAGGTTTAACAGTTCAAGAGCTTAAAGAAGCCTTTAACATACCAAACTGTAAGGTGAAAGTAACCCAGAGAGGCTCAATTGTGACGGTTATGTTTAAACCTGAAGACCCAGCCAACCTACCAAAACTTTTTGACAGAATTCCGTATGTGAGGGTTAAGGGTATACCAGGTATTCGTAGGGCGCTTGTAAGCTTTGATAAGGGTGAATGGATAATTCAAACAGACGGCTCAAACCTAGCTAAGGTTTTAAAGGTTCCTGGTGTAGACCCAACAAGAACAACAACAAACAACATCCATGAGATAGCTTCAACCTTGGGTATTGAGGCTGCAAGAAACGCGATTATAAGGGAGATGAAAAGTGTTCTTGATGAGCAGGGTTTAGATGTTGATATTAGACATATAATGCTTGTTGCTGACATGATGACTCTTGAAGGTGAGGTTATGCAGATTGGTAGACATGGGATAACAGGTGAAAAGGCAAGCGTTCTTGCTAGAGCAGCCTTCGAAATAACGGTTCCAACACTTATTGATGCTGCTGTAAAGGGTGAGGAGGATAGGCTTGTGGGTGTTGTGGAAAACGTTATATGTGGACAAATGATTCCTGTTGGAACAGGAACTGTTGAACTCTTTATGACTCCGACACCTGAAAAAACCCAGTCAAAGTGAAAACAATGGATATTAATAAGGCAATCCAGATAACCGTAAAAACCGGGAAGGTTATTTTTGGGTTTAAGGAGAGTGTAGAGGCTTTAAGAGGTGGGAAAGCAAAACTCATAATTATAGCAAAAAATATACCTAAGGATAGAGAAAAAATAGTTCAACAATATGCAAAAATATCTAAAACACCAATCCTTCAATATGATGGTTCAAGTTTAGGTCTTGGATCCGTATGTGAAAAACCTTTTCCAGTTTCAGTTTTAGCTGTTAGGGATCCAGGTGACTCGGAAATATTGAGGATGGTAAAGGGTAAGGGTAGAAAATGACAAGCAAAATTAAGTTAACAGCGGATGAGATTCGGTATATGGCTTTGTTTGAAAGTATAACGGGGGTTACAGCTAAAGACTGTATAATCGACAACCACTCAAACAAAATAACTTTTATAACAAAACAGAATGAGGCTGGACTTGCTGTTGGGAAAAACGGTTCAAAAATAAAGCTTTTAAAGAAGGCTACAGGAAGAAACATTGAAATTATTGAGTATGCTGACAACATCCAAGACTTTATAAAGAATGCTTTTATTCCAGCCAAGGTTAAAGAGGTTAGGGTTATCGAGAAGCTTGACAAGAAAAAGATTGTTGTTGTAAGGGTTGAGGATAAGGATAAGGGGATGGCTATCGGTAAGGGTGGAGAAAAGGTTGCAAGGGTTAGACAGCTTCTCCAAAGATACTTTGACATAAACAATCTTATCATAGCCTAACCTAACAGTTTTTAAGCCTCGTTAACCCCCAAATTTTAAGGGAGAATATTTTAGGGGTTACTGTTGACTCTTGAAAACCTTAAAAACATAAAAATTGTAACTAAACCTTCAAACACCCTATGTCTCCTATGTAAAGCTGGTAGAATGCTTTGTGGAAAACCTGTCTGCCCAATCCTTCTTAGGGTTGGAGCCCTACTCAAACATAAAGAAATTTTTGATTTGGATGTGGTTGAGGGTTCTTCTCCCCCAGGTGTTTTTGTTGGTAGGTTTGGCTATCCGAAGGTTAACGTTGGACCCTTAATTCCACCCTACCATGGGGATACCTCTATCCTAGACTTGCCTGAAAGATGGGTTGGTTTTTCTCTGGAAAAGATTTTAGGTTTTAGGTCTTCTCTTGTTTGGGGTAGGATCCCTGTAAAAGTTGAGGATGCTAGAAGGGGTGGAAGACTTATTGAACTTCTTCAAGAGTTGGCTATGAGCCAAAAACCTGTTGATGGTGAAGCCATACTAACAAAAAAACCTGTTGGAACGGTTGTTTTTGACAGTCATGCTCAACCTTTCGGTCCATCAGCACCCCTTAAAGATTTTAGGTTTTCGGATGTTAAGGTTGAAAAACATATTGAAAAATGTTATTATGATTATGATTTGAAGGCTGGGGAGGCTGTTTTAAGGCTTTATAGGGCTGGTGTTCCTGTCTCAAAAATTCAGGAGTCTTTAAGCCTAGGAATGTTTGGTAAACTCTCAAACAGAAAAATTGTTCCTACAAGATGGAGTATTACCGCTGTTGACAACCTTATCTCTTTAAGCCTCCTAGAAGAAGTAAAACGTTACGATGTTATCAGCGAATACAGGGTTTATGTTTTTAGAAACCTTGACAACCTTTTCCTAGCCATATTTATTCCTGAAGCTTGGAGTTTTGAGTGGATTGAGGCTTGGTTTCCGGGGACTGTATGGAATATGGGTGGTGGAAAACCTGAGCTTATGGGTGATTTTGAGGGTTTTGAGGGTAGAAAAACCTATGCTGATGTTGGTGGATGCTATTATGCTGCTAGACTTGCTGTTGCTGAAGCTTTAAAGGCTGAACGTAAACAGGCTACTGTCCTTATTTTTCGTGAAATTTATAGTGGTTATGTTACACCTGTTGGTGTTTGGAATGTTAGGGAAAGTCTTAGAAGAGCTTTAAAAACAAAACCCTATATTTTTCAAACGTTTAGGGATGCTCTTAAATTTGCTTCTTTAAGGCTTAGAATCCCGTTGGAAGAGTGGGTTAAGGTGAGTGTTATTCTTAGGAAAGCCTTATTCCAGAAAAAGCTTTCAGAGTTTTTTGGGAGTGTCTAAAATTAAAGCTTATAAACTCAAACAAATCTTCTATATTTTAATCTAGAGATAGGTTTCCTTTGAAGTCTATGGGTTAAAACCTAAAGTTTTACCTTAAATTTTAGGAGGTGGTTTGATGGAGGCTTTAGGTGAGGTTTTCATAGGTAAAAAGCCAGCTATGAACTATGTTTCAGCAGCCCTACTACAGCTTGCAGAAAAATCAAAGATATGTGTGAAGGCTAGAGGAAGAATGATAGCTAAAGCTGTAACCGTGGCTGAAATGATTAAACGTTTCAACAAAAACATTGATGTTGAATCTATAAAGATTGGAAGCGAGGAAAGAACAGCTGAAAACGCTGGAAGAACAAGATACGTAAGCATCATAGAGATTCTTCTGTCAAAAAAGGAAGCCTAAAACCCACCAAATATTTTTCAAAAAATTTTTCTTTAATTCTGTTTATTTTTAGCCCCATACCTTTATATTCCTCCACCATCTATGACTAAGTATTCTGATTATTTGAGGTGATTTAGGTTTGTCCGAGAAAAAAGAAAAAGAGGAAAAATCTACACCTGTCAAAGTTACCGATGAAACCTTTGACCAGTTTATAAAGGAACATTCTTTTGTTGTTGTAGATTTTTGGGCTGAATGGTGTGCTCCATGTTGGATGGTTGACCCCATAATTAAAGAGTTAGCCTCAGAGTATAGTGGAAAAGTTACCTTTGGGAAACTAAACATAGATGAGAATACACGTATCCCCTTAATCTACGGTATAATGGCTATCCCAACCCTAATGTTTTTTAAAAACGGTGAGCTTGTTGATGTTGTTGTTGGTGTTCAACCAAAAGAACAGCTTAAAGAAAAAGTTGAAAAATTTTTAACCACCTGACAAATAAACCCAAACCAAATCCTTTAAGAATTTTTAATTTTTCCTGTTTTAGGTTTAGGCTGGGGAAGGGGTAAGCTAAACCTTATATAGGTTTTTTTGGGTTAAATTCAGCGGTGAAAAAATTTGGATTTTGAATTAACTGAGGAGCAGAAGGAGATTAAAAGGGCTGTACGTGAATTTACAGAAAAAGAGTTTAAACCTGAAATTGCAAGAGAATACGATTTAAAAGAAGAGTTTCCATGGGAAATTTATAGGAAATGTGCAAAACTAGGTTTTATTGCACCCCATTTTGAGGAGGAGTATGGGGGACAAGGGCTAAGCTTTTTTGATTATCTACTCATAATTGAGGAGCTTTGCCGTGCAGACTCAACCCTAGGCACAGCCATGATAACAGGACCTTTTGGTGGAGAACTAATTCACATGTTTGGTAGTGAGGAGCAGAAAAAAAAGTATCTTCCACCAATCACCCGTGGAGAATGGGTTTCCTCAGCAGCCTTTACAGAGCCTAACCATGGAAGCGACATAACCTTTCTTGAAACAACAGCCAAACCTGAAGGAGACCACTACATAATTAATGGAACAAAAACTCTTATTACAAACGCACCCATAGCAAGCTTTATTGTTGTTTTATGTCAGGTTAAACCTGAGGCTGGGGTTAAAGGTCAATCTTTGTTTGTGGTTGATAGGGATGTTGAAGGCTTAGATATTACAAAAATTGAGCATAAGATGGGGATTAAAGCCTCACCCATAGGTGAAATATCTTTTAACAGTGTTCGTGTACCAAAAAACGCTTTGGTTGGTTGTGAGTTTATGGGTTTTTACCATTCCATGGAGTTTTTTGATGTTACAAGGGTTGGTGTTGCTGCTCAAGCTTTAGGGATGGCTCAAGGAGCCTACGAAAAAGCCTTAAAATATGCTAAGGAGAGGATGCAGTTTGGAAGAAGACTTTCAGATTTTCAGGTTATCCAGCATAAGCTTGTTGATATGGCTACAGCCCTAGAGTCTGCTAGGCTCTTAGTCTATAAGGCTGCATGGTATATTGATAAGGGTAGAATTATTCCTGAGCTTAGCTGTATGGCTAAAAACCTTGCAACCTCAACAGCTGTTAAGGTTGTAAACGATGCTCTACAAATTTTTGGTGGATACGGATATATTTCAGACTACGACATTGAAAGATACTATAGGGATGTTAGAATAACAGAAATCTATGAGGGAACAACAGAAATCCAAAAAAACATAGCTGCAAGATTTCTGCTTGGAAAATAAATTTTTTGGGTTATTCCCCCTTAAACTCAGGTTTTCTTTTTTCGAAGAAAGCTGAAATTCCTTCAACAGCATCGTTTGTTGAGGCTAGTAGTCCAAGAGCCTCAGCCTCAACCTTAAGCCCAACCTCAAGTGAAGCCTGACTTCCAAAGTTTAACACGTGTTTAGCATATTTTAGGGCTATTGGTGGTCCTTCAACAAGCTTTTTTACGAAAGCCTCAACCTCCTCCTCAAACTTTTCCCTTGAAACAATCTTGTTTATTAAACCTATCTTTAAGGCTTCCTCAGCCGAAATTCTGTCACCAAACATTACCAGTTCTTTTGCTTTAGCTAACCCTACTATTCTTGGAAGTCTTTGGGTTGCACCCCAACCAGGAATTATTCCAAGCCTTATCTCTGGGCTTCCAAACTCAGAGTTTTCTGTTGCTATTCTAAAGTCGCATGCTAAAGCCATTTCTAAGCCTCCACCTAAACAGTAGCCGTTAATTGCTGCTATAAACGGTTTTGATGAAAGCTCAATTTTTCTTGTTAACTCTTGACCCTTAATTGCGATTGTCTGGGTTTTTGTTGGTGTTGCTGAAGAAAACATTGTAACATCAGCACCAACACTAAAAGCTTTGTCACCAGCACCCTTTAAAACCACACATTTAACATCTTTATCCTCCTCCAACTCGTCTATGGCTGAGGCTAACTCCTTAATCATTTTTAGGGTTATTGCGTTTAGTCTTTGGGGGATGTTTAAGGTTACCCATGCAACTCCATCCTTTTTCTCAACAGTTATAGTGTCATATTTTTTCTTACTCATAGATGTAAAATCCCCTTTTAGTTTTTCTTCCAAGCCAACCCCTACCAACATATTCTTCAAGTAGAGGGCAGGGTTTATAGATTTCCTCCTTATACTTCATATGGAGTTCCCTAAGCCTACTTAACACTAAGTCTAATCCAAGCTCATCTCCAAGCTCGCATGGACCTTGAACCCAGCTTGTTCCAAGCTTTATGGCTGTGTCTATGTCTTGGGGTGTTGCAACATCCTCCTTAAGAAGCCATGAAGCCTCATTTACAGAAACAACATAAATCCTCCAAACATCATATTTGTCTGCAAGCTTAAAGGGGATTCTTGGGTAGCCAACACTCCAATCATAAAAACCTTTACCAGTTTTTTGTCCAAGCTTTCCCTCCTTTACAAGTTTTTCAAGTTCAGGGCAAACTTTTGCTCTTTCACCATATGCTTCCTCCATAACCTTTGAAATATTGTAGGCGACATCAAGCCCAATATAGTCTGCAAGCTCAAAAGCACCCATAGGAAGACCAGCCTTATACTTTACCGCAGCATCAACAACCTCTATGGTGGCTTCACCCCTACAAACAGCCAAACAAACCTCTGTAAACATCGAAATCAAAATTCTGTTTACAATAAAACCTCTAACATCCTTCCTAACAAGAATGGGTGTTTTACCCATCCTCCTAGCCAAATCCATAGCAAAACCTGCCACCTCATCACTGGTATATTCACCCTTAACAACCTCAACCAAAGGCATAAGAACTGGTGGATTAAAAAAATGCATACCAACAACTCTTTCAGGTTTTTCTACCGCCTTTGAAATTTCGGTTATACTTAGGCTTGAAGTGTTTGTTGCAAGAAGTGTGTTAGGCTGGGTAGCCTTACCAAGCCTACCAAAAACCTGTTTTTTAAGCTCTAGGTTTTCAGGAACAGCCTCAACAACAACCTTAGCATCCCTTACAGCATCCTCAAGGTTTACTGTTGTTTTCATCCTCTCCAAAACCTTTTTAGCTTCCTCCTCTCTAACCCTACCCTTCTCAACAAGCTTCCCCAAACTCCACCTAACCTGGTTTAAAGCCTTATCCAAAATTTCCTCTTTTACATCAACAAGCCATGTTTCAAACCCAGCCATAGCTAAAAGTTGGGCTATACCATGACCCATAGCTCCAGCTCCAACCACAACAGCTTTTTCCAAAAATTTTCACCACCTAAAATTTACTAGTAAACATCAAACATAAAGCCTCTCTTTTCCCCTTTTAGACTGGTGTAAACTCGTAGATGGCTTCATCTCCAACAATTTTTGTTTTAAGCTTAACCTTCATACCAACCCTTACCTCAGCCAAATCCACGTTTGAAAGTTTTGCAAAAACTTTTACACCCTCTTTTAGCCTAGCAACAACAAGCGTATAGGGTGGGTTACGTTTAAAAGATTCAGGTCTAACAACAACATGGGTAAACGCTTCAACCTCACCTTCCCCATCCAACTCAACCCAATCCATCCCTGAAGAAAAACATTCTCCACACTCAGCAACAGGTGGAAAATAGAGTTTTCCACACCCCCTACATTTGGTTGCCATAACCCTACCGTTTTTTAGCTCCTCAAAAAACCTTGAAAAACCGTTTATAGGTATTTTAAACGTTAAGGTTAAGGGTTTAGAATTTAAAAACGGTAAACCAATACCCAAAAACTTTACCTCCCCAAAACTGTCACATAACAGTAGTGTCCAACACCACCAATATTATGGGCTAAACCAACATAGTTTTTTAGGGGAACCTGTCTCTCCCTTTTTTCAGCCTCACCCCTCAACTGTTTCACCAACTCATAAATCATGGCACAACCAGTAGCACCAATAGGATGACCTTTAGCCTTTAAACCACCATCAACATTAACAGCAATTCTACCCCCAATTTCTGTCTCCCCCTCACGAATAAGTTTTCCACCCTCACCTTTTTTGCAGAACCCTAGGTCTTCATATGCCATTATTTCGGCTATAGTAAAACAGTCATGAACACAAGCAACATCAACATCCCTAGGCTCAACCCTAGCCACCCTATAAGCCATCCTAGAAGCTAAAACAGAAGCCTTAAGCCCAACATAATCCCCCCTCCGACTTAGGTTTGCTGTTCCAGAAGAAAAACCAACACCCCTAACCCAAACAGGATCCTCAACCTTCAACTCCCTAAGCTTATCCTCAGAAGCCAAAACAACAGCAGCCGCACCATCACTTATAGGACAACAGTCGTAAAGCTTTAAAGGCCAAGCAATAACAGGTGAAGCTAAAACCTCGTCAACACTAACCCTATTTTGGAAGTGGGCTAAAGGGTTTAAAGAACCATATTTATGGTTTTTAACAGCAACCAAAGCCAAATCCTCCTCCCTAGTTCCAAATTTTTCCATGTGGGCTGAAGCGTAAAGGGCGTAGTAGGCTGGGAAGGTGGGTCCAAACCCGTGAAACTCCCATAGGTAGTATCCTGCTCTTCCAAGCATCTCCATAACAACTGGTGTTTCAAGCTCCGTCATTTTTTCAACTCCAACAGCAACAGCTAAATCTACAAGACCGTTAGCAACCGCCATATAGGCTGTAAAAAAGGCTGCACTACCAGATGCACATGCAGCCTCACATCTTGTTAAACCAGCACCAGTCATACCACAATATTCAGCAACAACAACAGCTGGTAAAACCTCCTCGTATAAGCCTCCAGCCCCAGCAGAACCAACAGCCAAAAACTCTACGTTTTTCCCGTTTATGTTTGCGTCCTCGAAAGCCTTTTTTACAGCCTCAAAACTAAGTCTTGCAACGTTAACATCCCTTCTTACACCAAACTTTGAGCATCCAACACCTATAACAGCAACCTTCCTCAAAACAAACACCAAACCTACTGTTTAACCTTTTTAAGCTCCTCCTCCCTTAAAACCCTTCTAAGAACCTTCCCTGTTATTGTTGTCGGTAAATCTTTTCTAAACTCAACCTCACGAATAACCTTGTAGGGTGCAACCCTCCCCCTAACAAAATCTATTATTTCCTTCTCCGTGACCTTCATCCCCTCCTTTAAAACTATAAAACATTTTGGAATTTCACCAGCAACAGGGTCAGGTTTACCAATAACAGCACAAAGCTTTACAGCAGGATTCTCATATAAAACATCCTCAATTTCTCTAGGATAAACACTATAACCCTTATACTTTATAAGATCCTTTTTCCTGTCAACAATGTAAAAATATCCATCCTCATCCATCCTACCAATATCCCCAGTATAAAGCCATCCATCCCTTAAAGCCTCCTCAGTCTCCCTAGGATTTTTCCAGTAACCCTTCATAACCTGAGGACCTTTAACAATAAGTTCTCCAACCTCACCTGGTGGAAGCTCCCTCATACCTGTTTCAACATCAACAATTTTTGCTTCTGTGTCTGGCCATGGAATTCCTATGGAACCTATTTTTACTGTTTTCATTGTTTTGTCTAGGGGGTTTGCATGGGTTACTGGTGAGGCTTCGGTTAAACCATAACCTTCAACAAGAACCCCTCCAGTTAACTCCATAAACTTTTTTTGGATTGCTGGTGGTAGGGGTGCTGCACCTGAAATACAAAACTTTACCGATGAAAGATCATATTTTGAAGCTTTAGGATGGTTTACTATCAACGTATACATTGTTGGTGCTCCAGGTATTTCTGTAACCTTATACTTTTCAACAGTTTTAAGAACCTTTTCAACCTCAAACCCTGGAAGCAAAACCATTGTTGAACAGTTTGCTATACATAGGTTCATAACAACAGTCATACCGTAAATATGGAAAAGAGGTAGAACACCAAGAATTACTCCTTCACCAGTTTTTTCAGGAATCCAGTATTTACATTGGATGGCGTTAGCAACAAGGTTTGCATGGGTAAGCATAGCACCCTTAGGCACACCTGTAGTTCCTCCTGTATATTGGAGGATTGCAAGGTCTTCAGGTTTAACCTCAACCTTTGGAGGTTTTGGAGGATACTCAGCCAAAATTTCCCTAAAAAAGTAAACTCTTTCTTCTTTTCTAACCTTAAGGCTTGGGATTTTTCTAAAAATTTTTCCTAGAATCTTTTTGGCTGATGGAAGATATTCGCTTATACTTGTTACAATAACCTTTTTTACCTTTGTTTTACCTAAAACGTTTTTTAGGGTTGGGTAAAGCAAGTCTAAAACAATAACCATCACAGCCTCAGAATCTTTAAGCTGATATTCAACCTCCTTCTCCTTGTAGAGTGGACTTAAAGCTGTAACAACACCTCCAGCCTTCAAAACCCCATAGTAGCCTATAACAAACTGGGGAACGTTTGGAAGGAAAAGTGCAACAACATCCCCCTTCCGAACACCCAAACTATGGAGGGCGGATGCAAACCTATCGGTAAGCTCTTTAAGCCTCCGATATGTAATCTTAAACCCCTCAAAAATGAGGGCAACGTTTTCAGGGTATTTTTCAGAAGCCTCCTCCAACAAACCAAACAAGGGAATCCTAGGATAATCTATTTTTGGAGGCACATCTTTAGGGTAAAATTTAAACCAAGGTTTTTGCTCCAACATTAAACAATTCCTCAAGAGGTTTGGCTACAACAAGCCTAAATAAGGTTTCCCCCTCAAAATTTTGGGGGCACTTTTAAAAGGTTATCTATGCCAAAAACAAAAAATAAGGTATGACCTCAAAAATCCCTATAAACCTTGAAAAGGTAAAAGATGAAGACCTAGACAAAGAAATATTAAGAGTGGGAATAATTGCTGAGCTTGACGCTATAAACCTATACGAGCAGATGGCAGCAGTAGCCAAAGACAAAAACATAAAAAAGCTTTTGTTAGACATAGCAAAAGAAGAAAAAACCCATGTTGGAGAGTTTCAAGCACTCCTACTAGAAAAAGACAAAGAACAGGAAAAAGAACTAGAAAAAGGTAAAAAAGAGGTTGAAGAACTAAAAGAATAGCTTTTCCACAACCCAAAGAAACTCTTATAATCCATTTACCACAGAAAACATTTAAGAATGGGCCGGTGGCGCAGCTTGGAATGCGCGTCGGATTTGCAATCCGAAGGTCGCGGGTTCGAGTCCCGCCCGGTCCATCATCCCTATATAAGTGTGTGGATAAATATTCCGAAGATGCTTAAAATAAACCCAAGCAGAATTATTACAGCTAAAAACATAAAAACTGCTAGGATTGCTATTCCTATGGCTGAAAACCAGTTTGTTTGAAAAAATGTTTTAATTAGCCAAAGCCAAACAAGAAAAGTTAAAACTGAGCCTAAAAACGAGCCTAAAAGGCTGTGGGTTAGGATTGAGGTTAAACCTACAATAACAACACCAACAAACACTAGTAGTAGGGTATGGGTAAAACTTGCTTTTCCACCTACAACAATTCTAGCAGCAAAGTATATGGCTAGGGAAACAGCAAACCATGCAACAATTGCTGAGGCGAAGTAGGCTAAAAGAAAAATTTGCAGATCTCCAAACATTCTTTTTCACATTCCAAGACAGTTTTAGCATCTAACTTTATAGTCTTTGCTTGAGATATGTTTTTGAGTTGGTTTTGGTTAGGTTTGATGTTTCTCTTGTCGCATACTCAGAAATTCTTCTTAAAAGTAGTTCTGTTAGAAGAAGGTTGGAAGGTTTACTTATTAAACATTTGAAGAGTAGGCTTAGGATGGAAAATTTAGGGTTTGAGGGTTTGGTGAAAGAGGGTGGAAGAATCTATATTGTTGGAGGTAACCCGGAAAAAAATTCTGAGGTAGCCTCAAAAGTTTTGGGGGTTGATTTTTCAGCCCCAGCAATAAAAACCTCAGCAAAGCTTGAGGATCTGGTTGAGGCTTCTTTAAGGCTTGGAGAGGAGGTTTTGGGTGAGAATGAAAGTTTTGCTGTTAGGGCTAGAAGGGTTGGCTTCCACCCATATACAAGCAAAGATTTAGAAGCTAAAATTGGTGCTGAAATTCTTAGAAGATTTGGTGGTAGAGGGTTAAAGGTTAACCTTGAAAAACCTGACAAAACAATTTTTGTTGAGGTTAGAGGTGAAAACGCCTATGTCTACTCGAAGGTTTTTAGGGGTTGGGGTGGGCTTCCTGTTGGAAGCCAAGGTAAGGTTGTGGTTTTGCTTGGAAACAAGGTTAAAACAGCCTTAGCTGGATGGTTAATGATGAAAAGAGGAATTTTCCCAATCCCTCTCTATCTAGAGGAAAATGGTGGGGTTGAAGAAGATTTTAGGTTTGCTAAAGATTTGGCTGGATATGTTCCTAGTGAAGATTTTAATGTCTATATTGTAAAACTCAAAAATTTTTCTGGTTTTAGGGTGGAGGATTCTAAGCTTTACTCTATCCTTAAACAACGTTTGGCTATTAGAATTGCATGTGGTTTAGCCAGAAAAAAGGGAGCTTTAGGTGTTGTTGTAGGAATTAGTTTAGGCTTAAAACCTACAAACGTTTTAAGGCTTTTATCCTACCTTGAAGAAGCCTCAACCCTACCAATATTTTATCCTCTAATCGGTTTTGAGGAGTTTGATGTTGAAGAGCTTAAAAACAAGCTTAGTTTTCACAACGACCTACCCCACAAAAAATTTTTTGATTTTACACCGATGGAGGACTATGAAGGTTTAACCTCAAAAAAGATAGAGTCTTATGAGGAAAAGTTGGATGTTGAGGGTTTAGTTGAGAAAACCCTAAAAAACGTTAGGGTTTTAAGGTTAAGCCAAATCTAAAACTGTTTTTGTGGCTAAACTTAAAGCATCAAATTTTGAGGCAATTTTTCCTAGGTTTTCAGCCTTCCTCCAATAGGATTCTGAGCTAAAAATTTCTTCAACAGCCGAAACCAAAAGTTTTTTTGAAAGCCAACGTTGGTCAACAACCTTTCCAGCCCCAAGCTTTTCAACAGTTTTTGCGTTTAAAATTTGCTCGGTTTGTTCTGGTGTTGGAATTAGAAGCATAGGTTTACCGTAGGCTAAGGCTTGGGTTAGAGTTGTATGTCCACCCTTACAAACCACAAGGTCGCATGCCTTTAAAACCTCAAACCTCCTAGAAAGCCAACCGTAAACAGTTAGGTTTCCACTTTTAAAAAAGCTTGAAGAGTTTTTTAGGCCAAGAGAAACAACAACCTGATATTTTTCAGGGAAACCCGAAAAATATTTAACGAGTTTTCTTCCAAACCACAACCTTTCCCAACCATAACCACTAGCAGCAACATGGATTAATGGTCTACCATCAAAACCAAGCCTTCTTTTTAAGCTTTCCTTATCAGGAAGACTTTCAGGTTTTACAGGTAAAATTGGACCTATAAATTCCACCTTGTTTTTTAGGGGTTTAGGTATTCTTAGGTTTACTGCTGAAACACTGTTTGGTGGTGGAAGGTCTGGAACAAGAATTTTTTCGCTTAAACCCCAGCCGGTAGCCAAAAAAGTGAAAGAAAAAATATCCGAAATTTTTGGGAGAAAACGGTAATAGATAAATCCTGGACCTACAACATGAAACTGGTTTAACATGGTAACAACCTTTTTCCCTAGAAGCCATCCAGCATAAACTGTTGAAAGTCGGCTGTCAGAAAAAACTAGGTTTGGCTTAAACCTTCCAATGTTTTCAACCTCAAACTTTACCTGTTTTAAAAAAACTCCAACAAGCTTCCCACTTAACCATTTTAGGGTTCTCCAAGGGTCTGGTGTTCCATCAGGCCAAACCCAGTATCTAAAGGTTGGTGCTTCAACAAACCTAAAATTTTCGCTTTTTAAGACTTCTAGTGCGTCTGCATAGCTTGAAAAAAGTATTTCACATTTTTCTTTTTTGAGTCTTTTTGCTATTTCTAGGGTTCTTCCAACATGTCCAAGTCCAATACCACATGGAGCAAAATAGATTTTCAAAGTAGAACCTTCAAAAAGGGAGGTTTAGGTTAGGCTTCTTCTTTTTATTTCTCCGTTAGGTTCTTCCTCCTCAAAAATTATTGCTTGAAACTTGTAGATTTTTGTTTTTGGTAGAAGCCAGCAGTCTGGGGGGAGACCAGCCTTCATACAACAGTTAGACAAAAACTCTTCAGAGTTCCAACCCCACTCAACAGGAACTTGAGGTAAAAGTAAACCTTTATTCCATCCAAGTTCAACAACTAAACCATCAACTCCAACCTTAACATGTTTAGGGTAGTCTTTTGGGTTTTCAACGTTTATGGGTTGGAGGGGTGTTAAAACACTAACCTCAACAACAATCCTATCCATCTCCCCAAGCCTAACAGGTGGAAATCTTGGGTCTTCAACAGCCGCATTTATTGCTGAATCTATGGTTGCCTCAACTAAGGGAAGAATTGGTTCAGGGTAGCCTATACAACCCCTAAGGTTTTTTCCTCCTTTTTCAAACTTGTTTAGGGTTACAAAAACACCACATTTAACCCTTAGCTTTTCCGGTGTTTCTTCCGGAGGTTTAAGCTTTTTACCGGTTTTAAGGTATTCTATGATTGCTTTTCTTGCGAGTTTAACTAGGAATATTCCCTCCTCGTCTTCTAGGGTAAAAGACAAGACCTATCAATCCTCATAAGGACGGTTTGCTTTTCCTCTTATATATCCTATCCTAGCCTTAAAACCCTAAAAATTTAAGGTTTACCTTAGAGTAGATGATATATTCATGTAACTTTAACCCTAAATCAGCCAAAAAATTGTAAGCTACAAGTTAAGGGTGGATTGTTAACCTAAGCCTCCTATAGGCATCCTTTATATAGGGTTTATATTTTTAGTCTACCCCTAATGTAAAAATTTTAAGGCTAAACTTATATAGGAGTCTCCCCCTAACCTAAACCCTCTCAACAAAAACATCCAGACATCCCACCATAACTTTATATAGGAGTCTTTAAGCCTTTTAACCCTCCAAATCAAAAACGGTTTTTATTCTCCCCCTCCTCTAATAGGTTAGAGGGGTGAACCCTTATGCCAGCCATAGATGTCCTCTGGACAGTTGTGGCTGTTTTACTCCTTATAGAGATAACCCTAGACCTAAAAGACAGGTTTAACGGGTGGAGAAACAACCACAAAAAATAAAATTTTAGCCTAGAAAATGTATGGTTTAACCATGTTTACAGTTTAGGCTTGTAGGTTTAGGTTAGCCTAAAGACTAAAGTTTTTGTTTAGTTTTAAACTGCCAAAAAGAGTTTTATTCTCCTTATAGGGTTAACTTGTTTTGGAGGAGAAGAGTTCTGTCAGACATTATAGAAAGGGAGCTTTTAGGAGGAACAGTCTTTAAAGACGAGGGTAAACTATCCCTAGACTATGTTCCACCCACACTCCCCCACAGAGAGGAGGAGCTTAAAACCCTAACAAGAGCCTTTAGACCAGTCCTAGAAAAACCTGGAAAAATTTCTCCAAGGGTTATTGTTCGTGGTGAGCTTGGAACAGGTAAAACTGTTTTATCAAAAAGGTTTGGTTTAGACTTTGAAAGGATAGCTGTTCAAAGGGGTGTTAACCTTAAATATGTTCATGTAAACTGTAGGAAGGAGGGAAGCTTCTACAATATTTTAAAAAACATTTTAACAAGACATTTTCAACGTAGAAGTTTACCTTCAAGAGGATACTCCTCCCAAGAACTCCTAAACTTTCTTGTTGAAACCCTAGAAAAAAACAATTTTTATGTTGTTTTAGCCTTAGATGAGCTTGAAGCGTTAATTGAGAAGGAGGGTGGAAACCCGCTTTTTAGGCTTACACGTTTTTATGAGGATAAACCACCAAACACACCCCAAAGAATCTCCCTAATATGTATTTTTAGGGAGCCTGAATGTGAAGAGGTTTTTAAGCTTATAGATAGAAGCACCCTAAGCACCCTAGGCTTTTACACAATAAAACTCGAAAAATATGCTGCCTACCAGCTTAAAGACATTTTAAACCAAAGGGTTAAAGAAGCCTTTAAAGAGGATACAGTCCTTCCTGAAACGGTTGAGCTTATTGCAGATTTGGCTGGAAGATATGGGGATGCAAGGTTTGCCATAGAGCTTTTATGGCTTGCAGGAAAATACGCTGAAAAAACATGTTCAACTAAAGTTCAACCTGAACATGTTAGAGCAGCCCAATCCTACACCCATCCAACCATAAAAATTGAAGACTTAAAGCTTACAAGCCTCCACGAAAAACTTTTACTTTTGGCTGTTGCAAGACTTCTAAAAAACAATGAGTCTGCATACCTATCCATGGGTGAGGTTGAAAAAGAGTATGGGGTTGTATGTGAAGAGTTTAACGAGAAACCTAGAGCCCACACCCAAACATGGAAATACCTAAAAAACCTAAGCCAGCTTGGGCTTGTTACAACAAAGGTTTCTGGTAGAGGTCAACGTGGAAAAACAACCTTGATAGGTTTAGCCATCCCATCAGAAAAACTTGAAACAGAAGTTTTAAGGCTTCTTGAAAAGGCTAAGGGTGGTTTTCAAGCTGATTGAGGAAGTTTTAGCCTCAAAAGGAAGAATAAAAATTTTAAGGCTTCTTCTCCAAGAAAAAGAGTTAAACATTTCAAGGATAGGTAGAGAAGTAAAACTCCCCTACAAATCCGTAAACCAGCATCTTAAAATCTTAAAGAAGGCAAACCTTATTGAAGAGGAAAAAATTGGGAGAATAAGGATTTTTAGGGTTAAAGAGGAAAACAGGAAATGTAAAATTTTAAGGGAGCTTTTTAAAAATTAGCCTCCAAACCTTCTTTGTCTCTGCTGGTAAACCCTAATAGCCCTTAAAAAGTCAACCTTCCTAAAATTCGGCCAATAAACATCTAGAAAGCAAAATTCGCTGTAGGCGCTTTGCCAAAGCAAAAAGTTGCTAAGTCTTTCCTCACCAGAGGTTCTTATTACAAGGTCTGGGTGGGGGTTTGGAAGAAAACCAGTATATAGGTGTTCTTCAACAACCTTTTCGTTAACGTCTTCAGGTGAAATTTTTCCTTCAACAACCTTTGAAACAATAGCCTTAACAGCATCAACTATTTCTGCCCGTCCACCATAGGCTATTGCAAGATTTAAATAGTAGTTGTTATAGTTTTCGGTTACCTTCTCAATTTTTTCTATACAGTTTTTAAGGTTTTCTGGTAAAAGCTCCCTTTTACCTATCACCTTAACCCTAATCCTATTCTCATGGATACGTTTATCTTCAGCTAAGGCTTTAAGATAAGCCTCTATAAGCCTCATCAAATGTTCAACCTCATCCCTTGAACGTTTAAAATTTTCTGTTGAGAAAAGGTATAGGGTAACAGTCCTAATTTTTTCTAGTTCCCTACACCAATCAAAAAATTCTTCAGCCTTTTTTGCACCCTCAACATGACCGTAGAGAGCATCTAACCCTCTAGATAAAGCCCACCGTCTATTCCCATCAAGAATAACTGCTACATGTTGAGGCATTTCACCCTTTTTAACCTGGTTTAACAGCATATTCTCGTAAAGCTTTAAAACAAGCTTGTTCCCAGCAAAAAACAGGAATATTTTTTGCATAAACGTGAACACTTTATCTTTTAAAGCCAACGGAGACAACCAGCCTATTTCCTGCATTCAATATATTTCTACCATTAACATAGGTTTAGGCTTAAATAAAAAACTTTAGTTAACAAAAAAGTTTAACATAACGCCCACAAAATTAAATTTTGGTGTTTCATGTTGGCTGGAAAACTAAGGTTTTCCATAATTTTTTTGGTTGTTGGCTTGTTTATCGGTTTAACTGTAGGCTATAGCTTTGGAAGCCAAACTCAGCTAGTATGGAAAGAAAAATATTTTGAGCTTCAAAAAACCTACGGTAAGCTTGAAGAATCCTATAAGAATCTTAACCTTGCCTACTCTAACCTTAAAAGTCAGATGGCTGGATGGAAAGAAAAATATGTTAGGCTTCAGGAAGCCTACAAAAACCTTAATCTTTCCTACCTAAACCTTAAAAACCTAACAACCGTTAGGATAGAGTTGCTTGAAGATAAGGAATATTATCCTGAGGCTTGTAGACTTATCTCCCATGCAAACAAAAGCATCCAAATAATAATGTATGTTGTAAAATATGATTCTAAACATGAAAAAGACCCTGTAAATGTTTTACTTAAAGGTCTTGTTGAAGCTAAAAAACGTGGGGTTGAGGTTAAGGTTTTGGTTGATGATGTAACCCTAAAAAGCTATCCTCAAACCATAAAGTTTCTTTCTGAAAACAAGATTCCTGTTAGACTTGACCCTAGTAGGTGGGTTACAACCCACACAAAGATGGTTATTGTTGATGGGAAATATTTGCTTGTTGGAAGCCATAATTGGACTGAAAGTGCGTTAACAAGAAACCATGAGGTTACGGTTAAAATTTATTCTGAGAAGTTTGCTGGTGAAGCCTTAAAATATTTTGATAGTCTTTGGGATTATGGTAGAAAAGTTCTGGGTTAAAGTTTTCTGAAAAGGGAGCCATATTTTGTGTAAATATCCAAATATTTTTCTCTAATCTTTTTTAGGGCATTAAGCCTCTCATCAGTAACATCCCTAACAATTTTTGCAGGTGTTCCTACAACAATTTTTCTTGGTGGGATAACTGTTCTCTGGGTTACCACGCTTCCCTCACCAACAATAGAGTTTTCACCAACAACAGCAGAATCGCTTACGATTGCACCCATACCTATTAGGGCTCCATCCTTTATTGTGCAACTGTGAATTATACATCCATGCCCAATAATTACATCGTTACCTATGGTTACAGTTTCACCTGCATTCCCATGGATAACACATTTATCCTCTATGATTACCCTATCACCTATCCTTATGGTTACATAGTCACCCTTAATTATGACACTACAACCTATGTAACAATTGTTTCCTATCACAACATCCCCAATAATCTCAGCACTATCATGGATAAAGGAGCCGTCACCAATTTTCGGTATCCTACCAAAATAGTCGTAGAGAGGCATAACAACCACAAACCCTAAAAATTCTCCCTACAAATTAAAGTATCCATTTAGGCTTAAAAGTAGTTTTCCTCAACCCTTAAAACATCCTCTTCACTCCTTGTTTTTGAATATTCTTCTAGAAGGTTTTTGTTTAGGTTTAGAAAGGTTTCACCCCACTTGTATAGGCTTAAAAGTTTTTTAGCCTCACCCTTAAACCCTGTAATGTATAGGGTTGCAGCTAAAGCCTCAAGTGAACTTAACATTCCAGGATGACCAAAGTTTATGGGGTTTGCTGGAACTAGGAGTGGAAGTCTCCTGTTTACAGCCTTAAACCTACGTGAAAAAGTTTTTTCAACCTTTTTCCATGAACAGTCAACAGCAACAACCCCATACCTAGCAACAGCCTCCCTATCAGCCGAAGTTAAAACCTTTTCTGCAAATGGGTTAAGCAAAACAGCCTTCCTAGGAATTTCAAACCTACGCTTAAGCTTTTTTGCTAAACCAAAACGGTTAAGCTTAAGAGCAGTACATTTACGTGGGTCATCCTCACCCAAACAGTAAACATAAAGACGAGTTTTCAAGCTTCCCATTTTAACCCTTTTTTAGGTTTTCTGGGTAAAGTTTAACTTTTTCTCTGCCCTATTCTTTTTTGTGGTTGTTTGGCGTTTAGCTTCTTTTACATTGTCTACCATGGTTGGAGCCTATCTTGGAGCTAACGGTTTAAACTTTCTTTCTAGGCTTCTTCTAAGAGTTTTGTGGAAGTTTAGACTTTTTGACCTTTACGCTTTTTATGTTGCCCTATTCCTAACCTTAACCCAGCCTCCATGGAGGGGGCAATTCACCTACCTAACCTATAAGCTTCTTAGAGGAAAAATTAGGATAAGGTATAGGGTTTTCTGGTTTGGGGAGGGTTAACTATTTTTGGTTTAAAGTTTGTGGATGAGCCTAGTTTACGTGGTAGGTTTTATGTTTTTAGGGATAGGTTGGATGCTGGTGGAAAGTTGGCTTTAAAACTTGAAAAGGTTTTGGGGAAGCCTTTAAACAGCCTAGTTTTAGCTGTTCCTGCTGGTGGTGTTCCTGTAGGTTTTATGGTTGCGAGAAGGCTTGGTTTACCCTTGGATGTTTTGGTTGTTAGAAAGGTTCAGTTTCCATGGGATTCTGAGGCTGGTTTTGGTGCTGTTGCTTGGGATGGAACGGTTATTTTGAATAGGGTTTTAGTGGAAAGTTTAGGTTTAACGGAAAAACAGGTTGAGGATTGTGTTAACCTAACCAAACAAAAAGTTTTTGAGAGGGTGAGGAGGCTTAGAGGAGAAAAACCTTTCCCAAACCTTAAAGATAAAATTATAATCGTTGTTGATGATGGTTTGGCTACAGGCTATACTATGCTTACAGCTGTAAAGGTTTTAGCTAAACACAACCCTAAAAAGGTTGTTGTTGCCACTCCAACAGCCTCCTTTGAGGCTGTTAAACTTCTTGTTTCAGAGTCTAGGGTTAACATGGTTGTTTGCCTAAACCTACGTAAAACCCCAATTTTTGCTGTTGCAGACGCATACAAAAAATGGTATGACCTAACAGACGAGGAAGTTTTAAGCTATCTTAAAAGTTTTGGTTGAAGGGGTTTGGTGTGTGGGTTGTAACCCGCCTTCTGTTTTAGGTGGCATACGGCTAAGCGGACTACCCGCATCTTCAGGGTGGAATCCTCATCGATGCCTATTTGTCCTTGCACCCCGCACCCAACCCCCTTTCAACCGTTCCAACAGGATTCTCAACGTTTTCCAGCCACGTATCATAGACATCTCCTGTTGGAGGTTTTGTTTCTGTGGTTGGGTAGGGTTCTCACCCTAACACCTTACGGTGCTGCGGGTCCACCATGTGGGCGGAGTTTCCTCCAGCCTTTAAAGGCTGGGAAGCCACCCACCCACTCACCAAACCCCAAAATGTTAAACCAAACAGAAAAATAAAAGGCTTATTTTCCCCATCTTTAAGACTGTGCATGACACTACACTACAGCGCACTACACGTTTACAAAAGAGCTTCTATTATGTTGGTCTTAACCCAAATTTTCTTTCAAGCCATTCAAACTTTCCCTTAAAATCGTAAAACTCCTTAATGTCCTCGATTTTTACAAGGTTCACCTTATCCTTAAGTTCGTGAAGTTCTCCAAAAAATTTTGTTTCAGCCTCTTTAAGCTGGTCTTCTGTTGAAACTAAAAATATTCTTGACTCCCAAAGGTCATATGCATGCTTTAACCTTAAGAGAGCAGCTTCTAAGCTTCCCTTAAGATGAACTTCAAAAACATATTTGGGACCAATCCTTGGTGGCTTATTCCATACAACATCAAATTCATATCCTTCATGTCTCCATTTTCTTTCAGGTTTATATCCGATAACTTCTCCGAGGGCATAAATCATATCAACAATATCATCATGTTTAAGTTCTGAGGGAGATTTAGACGGTTCGCCTTCTGAGACTTTTATTTTTGAGAGATGGTCGATAAGTTTGGAAGTAGCTTTTGACAGCCTCATAAATCCGACTACAAACCTTAAATTATAATCTGTTAACTCATTAAATTTCTCTAGTGGGAGGTCTATTTTTTTAACATCTTTTAAAAAAATAAGGTAAGGCCATGTCCTACCATCGACATCTTTTCCCCAAACCTTTTCAGCAACAAAGTTTGCAATATTTAGTTGTTCGGTTTCGTTGGGTGTAAATGGATATTTAAAGGCCACTCTTGATATGTAGATAAAATTTCCCCTATGATAAAAAAGTATGTAATCATTTTCCCTAATAGAAGTTCAACGGTCAAAAAGTGTCTCTTTAAGAGCCCAGAGTTTCACGGTGTCCCCGCTATAATATTTTACGACTTTTTCCCTAAGCACTGTGTCTTTAACATCTGAAAACTCTTCTATACTGACTCCTTCCATGATACTCCGCTTGATATTCCTATACATCCCTGGAGCCAAAAAGACCTCCACGGATAAAAACACCTAGCAAACATTTAACGTTAAAATTTTTAGGCTAAAAATTTTTTCTGCCATGCAGAGTCTTTACGGCTGAAGTAAACCATCCACCAAAAATTCCGACACCTCGGGCGATTGGGAGTGGCATGCTAAACACCTCGGGCCACAAGGACCCTCGGTGCTTACACACCCACCCCATCAACGGGGTCTTCTACCCCAG
>Ga0180301_10000764_pt1 | contig 25207 bp, 31 predicted proteins | sample GuaBasSediGuay16_FD_121797 | JGI IMG/M metagenome (GOLD analysis project Ga0180301, IMG submission 121797) | Subseafloor sediment microbial communities from Guaymas Basin, Gulf of California, Mexico - Guay16, Core 4569-2, 12-15 cm | ecosystem: Environmental > Aquatic > Marine > Hydrothermal... | reverse complement strand
TCCAATAATAGGGATCCCGCAATGGCTTACCCTACCAACAATAATTGGTGTAAGTATACTTGCACTATTAATTGTAGAAATGCATAGACGGGTCCATAGATACATTATTACGAATAGGAGAATTATATTCGAATATAATGGTTTGTTCAAGAAGAATAGGAGAGACGTAGTATATTCAAGGCTATCGGACGTAATATTAGAGAAAAGTTTCTTAGGAAAGATCTTTAACTATGGAAACATCATACCCATATCCCAGTCAAGTATGGGAATGGGAGAGGATCTAGCTGCTGCATCTGCAGGAATTGGAGTAAGCAAAGGAGTAGTAGCTGGAGCAGCTGTTACTGGTGGAAGAACAGTTAACGTCCCTAGATCGAGATCCCAGTACATGTTGTATGCAGTACCTAATCCAGAGAAGATCTATGAAGTAATAACGCAGTCACTAAAAGAAAGCGAAGAAGCCCCCTATCTTAAGAGGATTGTTGAAAAACTAGATAAAGAATAATCGTAAGTCTTATAATATATTTATTTTTATATAATCTTCTCTTAACTGAAACACTTATTAGTTTCCTCATAAAGATATTGTTGAAAAGATATGCATATCTAATTAGTTGGTAAGATATAGAATATAGATCCATATCTATATTCTTTGTCTCAATACTATTCATATCCATATCAATACCTATAGTAACAGGAGAGTATATGGAAGGTGATGTTTCTGATAAACAACTATATCTAGCATGTACTTATCCAGTAATATGCGAGGGTTATTTAGGCTGGAGTCCTGATGGAGAATATCTTGCTGTTGCATGAAGGGGGATTGTATGGGGAGATTATATTGGCGGATTGATCATATATAATAGGACTGGGAGATTGTATGGAGTGTAGGTAATAGTATGCCTACACATGCATTATCCTGGAGCAATAATGGAGAATGCATAGCAATAAGTGGAGAAAATTTTATGTCACTATATACTAGAAATGGTACCTTTTATGGAGAAAATCGTTGGAGAATGATTATCCTTATATAGTTGCTATATCACCAACAGCTGATTTAATGGCCTTTGCCATGTGGTGGGAAAAGGTATATGTATATAGTATAGATGGCTCTTTAATGTGGAGTGTAAATGGGGACTTTCTGGTAGCTATTGGTGTCCATAAGCTAGTTGTGTTTAGCCCCATGGGAGAAATTATCTATAGCTATACATTTACGAATACCTATGATCTCGATATAAGCATTGAAAACATGATAGCCTTTATTCCGGCATTCGGTGACTATGTATATGTTTTTAACTGGACATATAGGCCCATACCATTATTCACATATACTCCAGAAACACCTAGACTAGGGGATACTATAGTCTTTAATGCATCCCAGAGCTATGATCCTGACGGGAATATAACTAGTTATATATGGGACTTTGGAGATAGTGAAACCGCTGAAGGAGTCATAGTAAACCATACATATGAAGGCTATGGAATATACAACGTTACATTAAAGGTAATAGATGATAAAGATGCTTATGGCTTAAAGACCTTATCTATAAAGATCCCTGCTCCACCAGTTGCACAGTACAACTATACACCATCCACTGTTCTCGAGGGAGAGCCCATACTATTTAATGCCTTGTCAAGCTATGATCCTGATGGAGAGATTATAGGTTATTGCTGGGACTTCGGAGATGGAACAAGCTCCATGGAGCCCGTGGTAAACCATACGTTCATGGAGCCTGGAGTATATAATGTATCCTTGACCGTGACCGATATTGATGGGTTATCATCGAGTATTGTTTACGAGATAACTGTTGCTCCACTACCAGTACTAGTTGTTAACGTAAATACTGATTCAAGGATCTACATAGACGATATACTATACGGCACTACATCACCCGGCAATCCTTTAGAGATCAAGGTAAAGCCTATGACTGGGGCAATAAATGTGACTGCTGTCCCACTGGACAGTACATATCTTATGGTAACTAGTATGGAGACAGTTGAGCTATCACCAGGATCAACGTATAATGTAGACGTATACATGCCGGGTAAGCCTAGGCTTGTAATAGGCTGTAATATAGAGTGTAGAATATACATCAATGATAGCCTAGAGGGAGAAGCATCACCAGATAATCCGCTAACACTAGCCATGGAGCACAGTGAAACAATACTAAATATAACGGCAACCCCGATAACCCCCGGATACAAGGCATCCACAAGAATAGAGACTCTAACACTCGAACCAGATACAGAGACAACGATCAATATAGTATTGGAGGAAATAAAGGAGACAACAACCACGACACAGCCAAGTACAGCAAAACAATCAGCGGAGTCAACACTACCAGCTACACAGCCCGGAGAGTCACCATCAACTACTCCCTCTAGACAACAGGGATTAAATATATTGGCTATAGCGGCAGTATTGGGAGTTATAGTTGTTATAGCAATTGGCATGTATATGTTCAAATTTAAGATGAGAACCTAGATACATAATAATGCTCTGAATAAATATACTCCATTTTTTCCTAAGGAGAAATTATGTCTCACAAGTTAATCATCTAGGGTTCATTGGAATTGATAATCCTCCTTAAAGGCAGGCTTGATCTCTACACCGAGTCTAGCACCAGCCCTATATGCCTCTGGATCAATGAATCCACCGACAATCACTAGGTATGGCTTTACACCTTTGACCCTCTCATATAATCTACCGATCCTATATAGTTCTGCCACATCACCACGTGATACACGTGACTTTACTTCAACAAGTACGTGTTTATCATCCTTAATAACCAGGTCAAGATCTATCACCGATGGATACCCATATACATAGCCCTCCTCATCACGATAAACCCACTTATCAACACGAGCAACACCAAGAACCTCCTCAACAACATGCCTCATAGCCTCCCGAAAACCAGCTTCACTAAGAACGCCGAACCTATGAGCAATAACAATAGATACTCTTCTCAACTCCCTAAGCTCACTAAGAACCTCAGCCATCTTCTCCTCAAGCCGTTGCTGCCGCTCCTCAAGCCTCTGTTGCCTTTCTTCCAGCCTTTGCTGTCGTTCCTCAAGCCTTGCAAACCTCTCCTCCAACTCAGCAAATCTCTCTTCAAGTCTCTGTTGCCTCTCCTCTAACTTGGCGAATCTTTCTTCAAGCTTTTGCTGTCTCTCCATTATCATAACAACTTTCTTCTCAAGCTCTACAAGTCCCTCCTCGATCCTCTGCTGCCTCTCCTCGATCTTGGTAATCCTATCAAGTATCTCCTTAAACCCAATGAGGCCCATAACTGCATGCCTAAACATGCGATCGCTTTCTAAGGCCTCTAGGAATTTCTCCTTGTCAAATTCTGATACACTAGCCATGGATTGCACCTAGTATCTATAGGTGTATAATTGCTTATATAAAGTTGTGTTAACCAGTAAACAAGGTATATACTATGGCTTAATATGTTAGACTATTGTATAGAGAAATATTAGCTGATATGTCTCCTCATGAGATACAGGTCTATGCCTAATACTTAATAGTACATTACATCCTGTATACACGTACTCTCCAAGGTCCATTATGTCTGAGAAATTCTTTTCACCACTAGACTCTATAGCTATCTCTAATGGCTCGCAATAACTATTGCTTCCTACTGATAGACATATAGATCTTATCTCTTCTTATATCTATTGATTCAATATATAGTTCTTAATAGTCATGCCATAGGTTACGGATTGTGGATTGATACTATATCTTTATAAATAATATAATTGCATAACTACTTCTAGAACTATTGCCTTATTATTTTCCCTTTAACTTAGGATAGCCTTCTTATCATACTTTATGGCTTCAACATATAATTTAATTGCAGGTATAATTGGCCCTTGTGAAACGAATAATATATCATCCCTCCTATATTTTGATACAATGTTCTCGATGATAAAGCTAGTGTATTCTACATCTGTTGATGAAACCAATATATAGTTTATCTTGGGATAGATATGGGCTAGTTTATCCCAATTATTCCTGCATCTCTTTATGGTATTTCGAAATATCTCCTCATAGAGTCTTTGATAAAGTATATTCTGAGTATATAATACAGTTATTTCCTTAGCTCCAGATGCTTCAGTTATTATTAATGCCTGTAGAGGACTCCATTGTTCAGTAGCTATAATTACTACATGATCAAATTTATGCTCGTTTTTGACTACGGTATTTATAAGATTATATATGTTCTTTAGCCTACCAAAGAATCTACTAGAAACCTTATATACATTCTGCTTGTTATTTTTATTGCTATAGCTTTTATATTCCTCTAGTAGCCTCTCCAATGCCTTGCCTAGATCTCCATTATAGTATGTAAATTTTTTAAAATACTCTAGTAATTCATTCCAGGAGACCTCTATATTCACTAAATCCTCTGGATCATAGATCATGTAGTGGTATTCAGCAGCTTCTGGTTCACGAAGTCTATGTGCATGTTTTACGAACCAGTGTACTGTATCATAGGCAAGTAATGTATTCGTATCTAAAATATGTTTACTACGTGTGTAGTATTGGAGCAATAGATTTGTATGCATCGTAATCAGTCTAACGTAGTAGCCATGTCTAGTAATAGAGGTGAGTAAACCAGCAACTAATGAGGCTATGCTAAAATTAAGTAATTCGTCAAAATCATCATAACATATTTCCACTAGGCCATCACGAGATAGTTCATCATAGTCTATAAAGCTTATCGGCATAGTTAATCTAGCATGAATCGCCTTCACCACATCTGCTCTTGAATGCTCCTCATACTTACTATAAGATAAAGCTACATTGTATCGAAATGGAGCAAGTATAGAGAATGAGCATGATAGAAATAATCTAACGAAATCATAAAACTTCAGTTTATCTATAGATTTAGGTTCAATAGTGAAACCTGATAATAACCTTATTATATTTGTCAATAGATTCTTACATTTATCAGCGATCTTTTCATCTGATCCTAGTCTCCTAGATAAGTATAGTATTTTAGGGTTTACATAATCACTAAAACCTATGGCTAAAATTTCATTAGATGGTGATCTATCCCAACCTGTTTTATAAAGTAGTTTAAATTGCCAATTTATAGACATATTCTTAACACCTAAGTAAGATTTTTGAGATTAGTTATTAGTGACTTGGTTAGTAATAAGTTCCAGAAAACATCATGATTATCCATATGGGAACTGAGACATTGTTTCAAATACATTCCATAAGCGTTCACGATTTTTCCTCTTAAATCACTAGATTTTTCACATAATCTTTTAGGCATATATGCAACTTCAGGTATAATGAGTATATTGACACTATATCCTCTATAGTCATTAATTATCTTGGATAAAGCTTGTTTATTGTAATCACCCATTATAATTATAAGTATATGTTTACACCTACTTATTGCTTCTGACACATAATCCCGTAATTCCTTGCCTTCTTCCTCAAGATCTCTGCATAAAGTCTTCTCGTTACTACGCTCCTTCATACAAAGTTTGACTATGTTAGGTGATTTTTCTTTTACCTTCTTTGATATGAGTAAGTGTACGTTATTACAGCTAAGGATACTGCATAGGGTATTAGTAAGCTTCATAATAGCCTTTAATCTATATCTTTTAACACCTCTAGGGATTAGCACATATATTTCCTCAATAGGTTTAAACCCATTACTAGATACTATATATTTTCCCAAAACGCTTTCCTTACAATACCTCTTACTTAGTTCAGTGAATAACTGCATTATCTTCGATCTACTGGTACTTAGCCTAAGTCCTAGAGAGCGAGCAACATCATTAATGATTAGCTCTCTATAGCCCTTAGGCATAAAGACAAGGGAATATAGTAATAGGTTAAGAGGCTCTGAAGCATATAGGTATAATTCTTCCATACACTTGATCTCCTCCTCTTCACTAGATCCCTTAAAGCATCCCTTTACACCATGTGATAATTTCTCCAGATCGAATATTTCCGATAAGCGATCTATACATATCCCTGGTGTAGACTCATTAATATTTACTCTTTCACAGTTCCATAAGATCTCGACTGAAGAAGCCGGTGCAAGAAATTTATACAATATCTTCTTACTCCATTCCAAAGATTTACTTATGTCCTCAATAACTAGTATTTGATCATTCGCAATAATTATATTATCATACTCCGTTATAGTATCCATAAATGTATAGACAAGACTTGGATCGAATATACCAGCTTTAACAATTCTACAAATTGCATTCTTTGGATCTCCGGATAACAAGGGCTAGTTATCACCAGTCATTATATCCTCATATCTAAAATATATGTGTTTAGATACATAAAGTTAAGAATAGGCTGAGTTCATGAAAGAAAATATCTTTTCATAAAATATGTTATCATAATATTATCTATAATGATAAGTAAATAGTAAAGGGATCATTCCAGAAAATTCCTAAAGAGCTTCCCATAGTACTAAGGCTCCTTTAAAAATTCCTAACACTTTCTTTTACTTCCCATTGCTCGTTGTAAGTGATCTTATCAGAACCTTGTATCGATCTTAGTTTACCCTATCCCTCATAAAATTGTCTAAAAAGTTATTATTGGTCACGAGTATCTTGATAAGGATCATCCTTATCTCTAATGACTCTAGAGACGTATATTGATACAACATAACTATCTTAGGTTAAGGAATAAAATGGTTAAATATCATTCCCTCCTTATATACAGCAATGATGAGGGATTTTATCATGGAATTTAAGGGGATTTATGAACCTATATGGTTTAAAGTGTTTACTGTCTATCAGAAGGATCCGAGGTTGTTGGAGGAGTGGATTGGTGTTGTTGAAAAGGATCTTGATAGGGCTCTAGAGATTGCTAGGAGTCTTACGGTTGCTGAGGAGAGGCCTGATACTATTGTCCTTGGCTTTAGTCCTCAGGTCTTATTAGCTATTGTCTCTATCTCTAGGAATAGTGTTAAGGTTATTACTAGTCCAGAGGTTTGGAGCCGTGGGGAAAGTGGGCCGGGTAGGTTTAGCCATAGACTTCTAAAGATCCTTTATGAGAGGGGCTATGTATCTGTGGTTGTTGAGACAGCTCTAGCTCCAGCACGTGATAAAAGGCCATCTGAAGTAGTACGAGGAGTTATAGAGGCTATTGAGAGTGTAAGACCTTGTATTGTTGATGTTAGTGGTGGCACACAGTTATCAGCTATAGCTATCGCTCGTAAAATAGATAGACTTACATACACGTATCCTATGGGAGATCATGTCTATGTATATAGGCTCTGATCAACTAACCCAATAACTTACCGGTAAATAGCTTACTTTCTAAAAATCTATTATAGATCGATAAAACTATACATCTATGGGCCAAGCTTATGTATTTACCGGGTATTAATAACCTAAGTTTATTTATAGGTTTTGTCAATAGAAATCAATACTCAATGACTAGGTTTTATTCAGAAGTGTTTTTGAGAATCTAGATAAAATCTCTATATCCAGTATATCTAATCTTTTACTTAGTATATAATGATGGAGTTATATTATCTAAGACAGTATTAATCTTAGGAGTTAAAACTAGTGCCTTGTATTTCTATTTATTAGGGAGGATCGTGAGAATATTATAAAGTAGACAGTTATGCTATGGTGCATGTGGCTTGCTTATATCAGATGTTATTGGTGTACGTAAACTATTTGAGACTAGTCCTAGAAATTATTACTTTGGTTATGTGAAACTTGTTCCCGATAAAGATGTTCTACTACCGCCTTTTACTGGCAAAGTTGTTAAGAGTCTTTTGATCCAAGCTAATCCTAGTATTGAAGAAGTCTTTAGCGGTAGGTATTCTCCTAAGCCTATACATGTTTCAACACTTATTAGGATCGATGGTAGTAGACGTGTATATTTATGGAAAAGATATGGCTCTAAACAAGAACTTACTATGAGACTGGGTACGGGTCAAACAACTATGTTCTATATAGGGTTTACGGAAGATATTGCACATAAGGTTATTGATGCATTAATGAATCTAAGTGATATAGAGTTATTTAATGCTAAATGGAGTTTGATCGAATATGGAGTTGAGAAATATAGCTTACCCGCCGAGCATATCCCTGAACAATTTAGTATTGATAATGCTGTTGCCATTAAAGTTGAGTTTAGAACCCCAACATTACTCTTAGACCCTTATAAGACTAGTAAGTATAAGCGCTTTCTACCATTACCGGGTATAGTGTTTAGCTATAATGTAGGAGATCTATTGAGGATGGAACGTAATAAAGACTATATAGAGACTATAAACCTACTAAACGCAGTTCTTAACGAGACATATAGTGCTCTCGAGACCGTAAAGCCAATCATGTATATTTATGAGGGAAAGGGGTATCCAGCAATTATAGGCTATATAAAGTATATGATCGACTGGGATCTTGTTGAGAAAACTGGTGCACAGAAACTATTAGAAAACATAATAGTACATGCATCAATAATGGGAGTAGGTACGAGTAGGGCTAATGGATTCGGGCATGTCACTACTAAAATTATTAGAGAATAATAATTCAATACTAGATCAACATTAAATTAATACATTATATAAGATTAAAGCCATCCCATTATTCCAATAACTGGTTTAACTCATATTACTCTATTATATGAGCTATTGTATTTATTCATCTACGCGGTATAGTCATGAGTTCAAGTATATGTTATAGACCATAGCATATTAAGGGGATGGAACAGAAGTACTACCATGGAGAGAGAATTGTCAAAAGAAGAAATTAGAAGAGCTAGGAAGAAATTGTTTAAGAGAAGAATGGGTTTATTCAAGAGAACAAGACGTATTGGTATCTATAAGAGGGTTGAGTAATGAGTGTGCGTGTAAAGCTCAAGATCTGTATAAGAGGTAAGTGTGTAGTTACAAGTGCTCTTGTTAACTCAGGATATGAGGCTGTGGAGCCTGAATTGGCTATTCCACTTAATTTAGCCCATGATCTTGGCTTATGGCCTCCCGATGTGATCATTGTAGAGGAGGCTTTAACTGCTGGCGGTTCAGTACCTATTTACATTATTAAAGATAAGGCTTTAGTCAGCCTAGCTCTTAACGATAGATTTACTGATAATGTTAAATGTATTATCGTTATTAATCCATATATTGATGAGCCGCTAATAAGTGATCAGTTAATTGATGCTCTTGGAATAATAGTTATAAGTTTTGGACAGGGATTATGGAGACATATAAGCGATCCTGTGGATAAAATTAGAAAGAGTAGCAGATAAGACGGTGTTTTATTATATGGAGCAAAAATATACATTAGCTATTAAGATAAAATATCCCTCCGGAGGCTTTCCATTAACTAAAATATATGAATTGTTAGGCGTTGATAATGAATGTAAGTTTATGTCTAAGATCACTATTAATGGCGTGTATATTATACCCTTAGATGATGAGACTATGAAAAAGATAGTCCTAAACATACCTAACAGTATCATCTTAGGATATATACCAGTATATGATCTCATAGATAGAGTTATGAAGAATATTAGGAGATGCAAACACGTACTCATTAGATCAAGGAGTCCAGCAATAAATGGTTTAAAGGATCTAGAGAAAATTGTAGGTAATAACAGCAATTGCTTAATTTCCTTTAATGTTAAAAGGACAAGTTTAGGTGAGCTCATAGAGTTAAAGCTCAATATAGAAGAAATAGATCAAGATACCATTCAGAAAATAGCCCATATAATAATTTATGGTATAGGCGAAAAAAGAGATCTGGGATACGGCTCCATTGATACAATATGTATTGATGAATAAAAATAATTAGTAATAAATCCTTATCTTAGGCCTCATTGCCTCGCAATAAATTAAGTAATGTATTAAGACCCTTTCCAGTTATTGGTGAAATGTAGTCATTATATGATGTATATCTTCTATAGCTCCATACAACATCTTCTTTATTCAATTCTAGTAGGCCATAGCCTATACTCTTCCCACCACCAATTAAAAGACCAGATGCACTGATGTATTCAAGCGTTGAAGCTAATAATTTAGCTACCAGACTATCGGGCTCCAGATCTCTTACAATAAAATCTATATTAATGATCTTATCAACATAATACATTAGATGATCCATATATAGCGCTTTTTCCATCTTAGTTCTAGTCTTACGATCAATTGCTACATGATACCTTACATCGACAGCTCCTTCTTTAAAAGGTATAATTACTGGTTTAAACGTTATAGCTCCAGCATAGTGTCTAGAACCATAGAGACTACATATGGGACAATATAGGCTAAGTATTAGATCCACGTATGTGGCCTGATCTTCTTTCTCTAGTTCATAACAAGACATATTCTTTTTGCTATAACAGATCATATCTATAATATCCTTATTCTTATTATAAAGATCATTAATTAAAGAACTATGGTTTTCTATAGTATGCCTTAATCTATCTTCATCATGAGACCTAATTACCTTTTTTAGGTCTTGAGATAGTTTATTTGCTATTTTATAGGCTATTGTAGTTGTTAGTTTTCTAAAAACACCCTTAAGACTAGTACTCGGTATTATGAAATACTGTCCTTCATCGCCTATTTTGATCGTTACAGTTTCTCTAATGTTTAAGCCCGGTTCAACTCCTTTACCAATAATTATTGGTGATTTAACCTTAAATGGGAGCTTAACTTTTAAGAGATAATTGTCTTTACATGGATCCATATTGATTGTTAGAGACTTATACCTTGTAAACACATTTATCATCCTCCAAGCAATAGTTTTCCATATACATCAAGAGGCATGAGGAGATTGATCCCGGGATTAGATAATAATATCTCTTCATATCTGTTGATGGTTTCCCTATAATCCTTTTTGAGAGCCATATAGATTATGCTTCCATGACCTAACATGTTGTATATAGGCTTTAAAATGCCGTAGAGCTTACTCCAGCCTATGTAAAGCTCCGTGGTTAAAGATATGGTTTTAATAAAGTCCTCCAAGCTTTTTGCAGGAAATAGATCTTCATATCCTTTAATAACTAATGGACTTAAAGATACTAAGACTTGATTATCTCTACTATATTCACTAAAGATCTTCCTAAATGATTCTTCAACTAAGTTCCTAATGTCATATTTACCTGCAAATCTATTACTAATAGATGTAATTCTTACTCTACCATATCCTCTAGATATACCCCTACCCATGTATATCAAGGCATTGTTGAGCTCGTTTTTAAGGATCTCGGCAACCTCCTCACTACAAGCTATAAGGCCATGAACATTTGATCCAGGCGATAAGGCCTCATAAGTATATACAAGACCAGCGTAAGAGCCTCTAGTGACTGGCGATACACCAACTGATTCTAATACAATGGTCCTTATAGATTTATGTATACGGCATGTATCCTGTTCACCGCCTGTACAATATATTGGTTTACCAGCAATTGATCTAATTAAATAGTCGCTACTAATACTGTAACCATTTATTTTACAAGTCTTTATCTTCTCGATTAAATATCTATATAGTTTCTCAAGATCACTTGTATTGGGCTTTACTTCCTCATAGTGTAGTTTATCGATTAGTTCCCTCAAAAGATCTCGTTTAATGTGATCTTTATCCTTACACGTTAATACGAATGGTATTGCAGGAAGAGAGTATCCATAGGTTGCAGGATAAAGATCACTTACATTCATAGCATACTTTATCTTTAAGGGATCTATTCCTTTCTTAGCTAGATATGTAATTATTGCTCCGTAAAATGTCCTAGCTGGAATATAATCTGTATACACTGTATACCAGTTCTTAATACTCTCTTTAACGATTATTGTTGGTGTTTCGATAACTAGATTTACATGTAGAAATGTAACGGTCATAAAAGGGTTCACCCCCTACTATTTATGAAGGGACTATAGGGTTTCGAGAGAACATTAAGTAGATCTTCAATATCCTTATCTAGTTTAAGTCCTATCTTCTCTATTTCGGCCTTGATCTCCTTGGTATTCACTATTTTTATTTCAAACGGCTTTGAATTCCTACCTATACCTATTACTGGAGACTCCATGATAGCTAAAAGTATTAGTTTTAAATACTTGATAACTTTACTTTTATCTAAACCTATTTTCTCATTATCTCTTTCCTTAACGAGTAATCTTAACTTAGCTTTTAAGCATGTATATGGAGGCAAGTATTCGACCGTATAGAGTGCTCCAGGCTTTACTGTTTGTGTTGATAAACTTATTGAAGTATGCGTATACGTGTAGATCTCATGCGGACTACGTATTTCCAGTTCATCGAATATTAATGAATTCCATATATGTTCTGTATATCCTGGTATACCAAATGATTCTAGCCATTCATACCCAGATCCAATGCACATACTTTTTATTCTACCTGGTTCTATTTCATAACATGGCTTCCAATTGCTATCAACAAGTTTTACAACCCTATTACATGCTTTTCTTAATATACCTTTGAATGTCGATGTTGGAAGTAATCTTCTACCTCTATGATCAAGGTAATAAGATAATGCTATATCAGCACCCTTAACAGATGGATTACCGCTACCGATAATAAATTGATCTAGTAATTTAATTTCAATCTCAAGAGGTATCTCTTTAACCAAGGCTATAATGCACCTCCCCCAATAGTTTTAATGATCATATCTATGTTTACGAGAGGAGGAGATTGATCACGAGACAACGCTAGTGACAATATCTTAGCAATTTTACCATAAACTTCGCTTCCCTTAACATCTCTTGTACTCTGTCTCTTAGCATAAAGGATTGATGCATACAAACCTGTCTTATCTCTACCAAATCTGTCATATACTCCTAGAATTTCTTTGATAACTGTTCTAATGGTCTTTAATTTATCAACATATGTCTTAATATTTTCTTCTATATTCTTGACTTCATTCTTTTCGACATTCGTACATATATAATAACTTATACACTTTCGTTTTAATTCATCACTTTCTAACCTAAAACATTGATTAATTACTGAGCTATAACCTGTCCTAATAAGTTCCTCCAAGATCTTTTCAATACTGGAGTCATTTATTCCAAGTAACTCCTTTATCAAATACACTATATCGTTATGGAGTTCCACGGTACTATTGAGATAAAGTGATTTTACAGATACATCCTTAGTTAGATCATAATACATTTCTACTCTAGAGCCAGTAAGCATTGATGTGGTCTCTGCAAAGTAAAGATTCATCGAACCAATACCATATTCATTCTTACCTTTAACTAGTGAGACTGCTTGAATTCTCCCAGTTTTCTTAGATATTTCCATAAGCTTATGACTTGCATCATCAAGTCCCCATACATGATGTTTTGGAGGTCCAGAAGCCGTTCCTATAGATAATGAAGCTGTACAACCTAATTCTCTATTAAAAGAGTACGTGAGATATAGTGATATTGGTATCGCTAGATATGATGGCGCTAAGATCTTGGCATCATCTCCTCCAGCATATAATATTCCAAGATAGAGCCTTGCTATTTCCCTAGCACTAGCTATTTTTCCATCTCCCTTAAACACGGTTGTAATATAATCATTAATTACCTTATATAGTAATTCTGTGAAGTTTCTAAGGCTAATCTTTAACGCATAATCTATGCGGTAACTCTTCTCAATAGCTTCTGTAAATGACTTTGAACGGCCCATGTAGTACCCCATTAGATTACCATCAATATTAATGACAGAGTAATTCAATAGTCTACCATATAATGTCTTATCAAGAGGCAGTCCAGCTATTTGTTCAATAAGAAGTTCCATTATATCCTTATTATCGTAATTACCGTCTAAGTATTTCGTTAATAGCTTTCCTATTTCTACTCCCTTGATCCCGGATCTTAGCTTATGTATTCCATAAACTAGGTTGCTAGCGATATTCCATTTGATATAGCATTCTATACATACCTTCCTAGTCTCTTCACCAAAACTTATGACTAGTGAGGCAGGCTTTATACCACATAATTCACATCTAGAGCCTATTCCCGGATGGAGCATTACCTCCTTAGATTGATCTAGGGATTTCACTACAAATACTTTCTTATCAAGTATATCCATTAGAACAGAGTATACTGATGTAAACCTCGATTTTGCAACTGCGATACTTAGCCTTAAACCCTTATCGCTCATTGTATTTAGTTCTGTCTTTATAGAATCTATTAGTTGATCTATTAGTCTAGACGGGAATACCATTAACGCTTTACCGCCAGAGTTCAATAGGAAGGCAGACAATGGGATTGAAAAGCCATACTTGGATAAACTCCACTCACTAACTCTTACTGGTAAGTACGAGATTAACCAGTAGTCGATTAAATAGCTTGATACAGACATTATCCTTAGATCAAGTGATCTCTTAATTATATTCTGGATCCCCCTTATATCTATAAGTATTGCCGATATTTCATCAGAGTATTTAATTTCCTCCTTAACATCGATCTTGTCTATCTCCCATAGTTTTTTAGCAAATGTCTCAGATAATTCCTTAACCAAGTTATTTTCCGTTAAGATACCCCATAGATCCCATGTAAGCTTAGTCCACTCACTCTTACTATATCCTAGATCCTCTACGTATTTATAGAGTATCAATGGGTTATCAATAGCTTTATCTACGTATCTCCTCAGTTCTTCACCAACTTGATCACGTATCTTCCTTAATACGCTTTGGAGTTCCTGTAATAGGAACCTCTTTATAAGCTCAATATTCCTCTCACCAGCTGCTAATCGATCGGCTTCAGCTATTATGGTATCTTTCTCGTGATGCTTCTTAATGAGAGTTAACACGTTATTATAATGTTCTTCACCTATGATTTTCCTGAGTATATCACCAAGTATCTCTTTTATGAATTCCACGGTCTTTTCCACATGATTCTTTGGATCGATAGGTTTCCCAAGATCATGTAGTAAACCTGCTAATGCATGTTCTAAGGCCTTAACATTATCTCCAGTCCTACTATATGCTAGTGCCCATGATAATGCCGAAACAAGTATAGAGTGTACTATTAGACTTGTAGTATTGTATCCGGGTCTTGTATCAGCTGGATAGCTAAGTAGGTAGATCCAGTTTCGGGTCTTAACTCCATTAATCTCCTTCTCCTTTAGGTAGTATTTCTCAAGATCGCTGTAAACACCCTCCTTACCACGTTCTCCGATCTTTTTAAGGAATAGATCCTTCATAAGTAGACATTCATCAACATTCTTAAACTCTTTTATCACGGGATCTGCTGGATTACATTTATTCATAAACTCTTCTAAATTCTCTTCAACCATATACTTTGATAAACGATCATATATGTATAGCTTATATGGTGAATATATCACATTATCTATTGTATCAAGGAATACTGGGGCTCTTAAAGACCACACTATAAAGTCTACCGCTAAAGACAATCTATTAGCATCACTAATTATTTCACCTTTCCTATTAATGTAGTCTCCTAAAACTTCTAGTACTTTTGCAATTTTCAGCCAAAGCTCCCTCCAACTCTCCTTAAATTCATCAGTATCATATTCAAATAAGTATGTTCTGCTATCATCACACATGTAGGGAATAGACAAGATCCTATAAATCTTCAACCTAGTCCCCTCCAATAGAACTTGTCCGATCAATAAACATTACATAAGGTTTATTACATTCCTTAAGCGTCATTACCTCAACTATAAACTTATTTAACAATTTATCCAGAGGCTTTTTCTCTTGATTTACATACCTATGAGCTGTTCTTAGGTATTCGATTGCAGATGAAGTGATCAGTGGAACCAATAGATCCTCTATAGCTTCCTTCTCCCTATTATCCTCTAGGTATTTAATCCTGATCCTTACTATGAGCCCCCTATATACATGTTCTTGTTGCTGTTCTTCTCTACATTGTATACTTAGTTCTTTATCAATACTACACGATATTTCCTTGACATCAATTATCTCTAGGCTTTGATGGAACTTCTTTGATAACTCGTGTATGCTATCTCTACATGTTTCCATGTCTATATGATCACCTCTTCCCACATATACAGTTATTCCACCATTCCCTTTCCTTGGCCCATACCTGTTCCTCTAGAACTCTGATCTCATCAAAATCTCTTGGTAAGTACTTACCATAGACCTTATAGGCCTCCTCTACAGCATACTTGATGTAGTTAACTAGATCATCTCCCTTAACAATACATGAATGCCCTACCCGTTCATACTCTATCCCATGCTTCTCTAGATACTTTTTATGAGTTATTGGTAGCCTGAGCTCTAATGGAGAGATCTCTAGTCTCCCGAAAACAACTGGCTTAACAGCATTGTCCTCACATACTGCTAGTCTACGATACTTAAACCTACCAGTAAGAATGGGGTTACCCTCCTCATGTAGTCTAAGCCCTATTGCTAATAATCCAAACTCGCTATCGCTGAGTCCATGGACGGCTATCTCACCTTCAAATACTGTACTGGGCTTTATGGCCTCAACAACTCCACCAACTATTCTACGATGATCACAGCTGAAGAACACATTAAGTTCTACCATAGCATTTTGAACTGTAGGATAAAGTGTTGAGAAATCAATACGGCTAATCAATCCACTAGTACCAAAGAGATCACATGTCTTACATACATTTATATCCTCGTAAACACCCCATCTAGTAGCATCACATGTTCTGCCGCGATTCTCTAATACAGTTTTCCCCCAGATCCTTGTATGCCTCCAACCATGTTGTCCTACATTAGGAATTGATCTTAGATAAGATGATCTTATGAAACAAGCTATATTAACACCATTACTCTCCATAGCCAGTAGCTCAAGCCTAGATCTAATAGCACCCTTTAAACTAGAACCCGGAATAACGGGTTTACCATTCAGCTTAAACTGCTCAAAGTATGAACCAGTATATGCCTTTATAACACCAGATCTTATTAGTGCATTGATTATCTGATCAGGATCTTCTATGCCCCTTATAAGCTTCCTTACATTCTCGATAGCCTCTTTTGATGATCTAGTATAGGGTTGCGGTGAACTCGTTATATGTAGATATGATCTTGTGATAACCTTGATCTTTAATATAGCATTTAATAGATCAGTTTTATATACAGTATCTCTCCAGACACTTGGATTACGTCTAGACACTAGTATATGCCTAGGACTAGACAAAACCCGGTTCACCCAGCCATTCAGGCTTGTGTTCATCCACGATCTTTTTAACAATATCATCGATCATAATGGTCCTACTAGTTATCGTGTTAATGAGGTTCCATGCATCATCACCAGATAATCTTACCATATTGTTGGTCCCCGGTTTAGCTGGAAGGCTATAATCTACTTGTACATCAATATGATCCATGGGATTAAGCACTAGCTTGCCATCTTCTACTTTACCACTAATATTTGTATGGAATATAACCTCGATCTCAAGATCCCTGATCTCTACTCTGCCGAAACCACGTGTCTTAAAACCACCAATCTTAATCCTACCCTCATTAATCTCCATCAGTGTCAATCCTATAATACCAAGTACATAGTTAGGAACATCATAAGCTCGAAGACCACCACTAAATACTGCACCCGGCTGGACAAATTCTACCTGATAAAATGCTCCACGAGCTGTTGCACCAGTTTTCCTATCAATAGCGATACCCGGTTTAACACCTAGTTTAGCCTCACCAATGGGCATAAAATCATAGAATATCACCTTACTCCTATAACTACCAGAGCCATAGACCTTACACGATAAGCATAAATTCCTCCATAGAACATTTACAAGCTCAAGATAATTAGCTTGTTTAACAAGGTTTTCTACGGTGCTTTTTATACCGCCCAACGAATAACATACATTGTTACCAGAACCTGGACAAGTATATCCATTATAGCTTCTAATGAATACATCCATAAAGCTCCTGAATATACCTTTAATACTTGATCCTGGGATATAGGGTTTCTCAACACCATCTACAATTACCTTAAGTACAGGTAGATCAACAGGACTAGTAAGCTTGACCTCTCTACCACTACCGATCCTTAAGGGTTCCTTACTAATAATATTGAATTTTATATAGACCTCTCTATGCCTCATATGGTGGCCAATCCACTTAACACCCGTCATTCTCCACCACCCTTAAGCCTCTTGATGAACTCCTTAAAACTAAGTTCCTTAGTCCCTACTCTACCATCCTCATCAACGTATACATGCCTAACCTTAGGCTCTCCATCAAAAACCATGTATCCATGACCAGCTGATACGCGTCCTCCAAGACTAAAGCCCTCTCTACCGATATATTCCAATAGAAAAGCTAATGCCTCACGAGCACATCTCCACTCCAGCGAGTTATTAGACTCTACTCCATAGATCCTCATACGAAACTCCCATTTCGTATCTGGAGCTACCAACTCAATATTGTAGAGCGCGCCAGGTCTGGAAGCTCCTAGAAAACGATCAATAGCTACACCAGGCTTAGTAAATGTCTCACCATGCTCTTTAACCATTAGATCGAATAATTGTATATGGCTAGCAATATCAGGGCCTCCGAATAATCCATGATTCACACAATAAGATTCAATAGTTTCTTCAGACTCTATAGGCGTAGGGCTACAGACCCTCGTAAATAACTCCGGAGTAACATTGTTATCTCGGAATAGCTGTGCACAACTAGTTTTCATACGATCTCTTTCACTAGCTACAGTGACAAGATAACTTTCAACAATACTACGGAAAACACCCTTAAGACTAGAACCCGGAATATATGGCCTACCATCTGGAAGCCTAACAACAGGATTATCGATCGCTTGACCCGGCGATGTATCACGACCACTACCAACATGCAATGCCGTCCTATTAACGACAGTACCATAGACTTCATAATACTCTATAAGTGCTTTACTAAAATTGCCGAAAACTTTTACAATACTTTCCTCACTAGACACAATATCAGCCTCATAATAAACCTATTTCCTTAAGGAAACCATCAAAGGTCATGTTTCTAATATGTTCACGCCTAACCCTTAACCTAATGCCCTCCATTGAATCATAAGCCCATCTAAAAAGACCAATAAACCTAGCAACCTCCTCCCTAGATAACTTATTTTGTTTCTTCAATTCATTAAGACCCATAATCAGATAACGTGCAGCATCACGATCAAACTCCCTACGGCTAATTTGACGAGCAATATATAGTGATAGCTCCTCAAATAGTTCAGATTCCTTAGCACTCCACGCAACTTCTAGTAACTTACTAACTTGAGCTCTCTTCATACCACCTAATCGAGCAGCTATAGCACCACGTACGGCTATATCAATAAAAGAACCATTCCAGTTAATCATAATACTCACTCCTAAATTATCTGTACATTATTATATATTCAGTAATTGATAATATTTAAACTTAACCCATTATAAAAAATATTAGTTATTGATACAGTTTCTTTAAGTTATTACCACAAGTCGATGTAGGATCTATGATCGAAGGAACAATTAGATCTATTGATTCTAAGGTTATTACCTTTTCCTTAGTTTTAATTTATATTATCTAACTCAAACCTCACCTCTTATCTTTATAATCATAATAAGAAAAATAGTTAAGATTAGTCTAGTTAATTTATATAGTGGATCCTTAGCTTATGTCTCTTACTCATCACCCTGAACTGTATAGCTAAAGTCTTTATAACAATGGAATACTTTGGTATAGAGAATACTACCTCAGATATTTCTGCTGTTTCTTCGCTCATATATTCTCATTACTTGTTTTTATAGGCTATCCTATTCACTTCTATATAAACGTTTTGGTGAGAAGACATATAAAGTGATTTGCATATGATATAGTTAGAATGAATGCTATGGTGTACTTTATGGAAGAGAGAAATGATCTTGGATATGTCCTAAATAAAGTAAAAGAATATATTATGAGAACAAGTGGTTTAGCCGATCTAGCTAGTGATCTTATATTGTTAAGTGAGGCTTGGAGAGAGGATAATCTTGTTCACCTGATCATGCACGTGCCGGATATTGTTGGCGGTAGATTAGCCTATGTTAAGAAACATGTAATTTATGACTTAAGTAAAGATGATATTATTAGCATAAGAAATGTAAGGCAGTAATGGTGTCTTTGTGTATTTCACAAGCCATAAAAGATCAATTTTGTTTCTCGATACAAAGCCTTTAACACACTATCTTTTACATAAACTATCTATTAAAGTAAGAGAACCTTTTCCTGAAGTATATATGTTCTTTGAATATGTTGATAAGTTCTTTAACGAAGATCGATTATATACTACTTGCTATATTGCAACTGAGGCACTATATTTTATATACAAGGAAATAGTGAAGAAGTACAGCTATGATAAACTATTTAGTGATTTAAAAAGAATTTTAAAGAAGATTAGAGAATACCCTATTAAGATGGAGAATATAGTGAATGAATTATCGATGGACTTTACTGTTGCAGATGTCTCACTCATAATTGTTGCAAGAGAAGTTTCTGGAGCAATTATTGTATCAACCGATACAAGACTCATTGAGGCTATAAGAAATATATGTAGGAAGATGGGTAGGAAATCATCAGCTTGTACATTATATGAGCTTATTCAGTTAAAGAGATTGATGCATTAATGTATTGGGCATATTTTTCTGTACCAGCAGCTCCAGCATTTTCTTGTTGGTTTTATTTTTGGTGGTTTGTCATTGTTTATTATTTTTTGTAGTTGTTCTATGGTTTTCTTTATTGTCTCTAGATCTATTTCTTCTATTCTCCTCTTATACACTATTTTCTTGTCCTGTACTAGTACTACATTATGTACTGGTTTCCCGTGTTTCGTGAGTAGGTATGCGTAGGTCTTTACTTGTGCTTTTTGGTCGCTGTATCCTTTTCTCCGGTATCTCTTGATCTCTACTATTGTGTATTCATTGTGTTTTCTCAGTATTGCATCTATTTTTAGGAAGATATTGTCTGGTAGGAGTATTTCTTTCTCATAGGCTATAGTATCATATGGTAGTCCTAGTTCTTTGATCGTTTCTTCCTTATAGTCTATGTCTAGGTTTGCTCCATCCTCCATACTAGTTGTTGGCTGCTCTACTATGTTATAGTGCGTTATTATCCATGGGATCATTGGACAGTATACATATTCTTTAACTAGCCAAGCAGATATACTAGTATATGGCGATAGCCTGTACACCATGTTCAACAGCCTCATTATATGGTGTCCCAATAATCCTTATCCTTGTCTGATCATAGGCTGAAAGCATGAATATGTGTACACAATCATGATCAGCATCAATAATGCGCCTAGCCATTCTCTCAATATCTTTAACCAAGGAACTACCACCACGACCTATAAATAAGCTTCTCTGAATCCTCTCAAGACCCATACGCTTAAGAAATCCAGCGAATGCTTCTCTCTTAATATTATCACTAATATCATATGCAACAATAATCTTCATAACCTACCAATCCTCAATAAATCCTTTAAAAGCTCGTTTATCCCTTAAGCAAGATGCTAGTTCAAAAGCAGTTTTCTTCAAAGCTTTCTCAAGCCTCATTCTATCACCATGATTAAAACTAATTTTCCTCTCAAAATTCTTCTTAAAAATACCTACAAGATCCATTCTACTACGATAACTCAGTCTCTTCTCATCAACATCGACCCTCAAACCTTTATAGAAAGCATATGATAATGGATAATCAACGCAGCTAACACGGAACATTTCCACAAAATCATATACAAGAACGGGCCTACCAGATCTCTCTACATGTACATAGCCTAGATAGGGATCAAGACCGGCTAGTACAAGTGCCTTCCAAGCCTCTTTATACAGTATCCCATAAAGATAATTAAGGGATATATTAAATTGATCACTACCAGCCTGATCACGTGTATTAAAGCATATATCATCTGGTAAGTAATAGGCAATAGCTGACCAGTAGAGGCGTGCAGCCTTAGCCTCTATAACTATTAATTCTCTTCTAAGCTCATCTAGTTCAAGATCCTCTAATTCATCTATCTCCTTAACTATATCTAGTATCTCATAATATGTATCACGATATGCATCATCCATGTACTTTCTAGCAAGATACTTCATATAACCAGCTTGATTAGCAATCTTAGAATAAACTATAATCTTGGCAAGTTGTTCATAAAACCTATTAAAATGGCTTTCATACTGGGCAATCCTCGTATAAACCGTCCTATTAATATATGGTGGATAGACATGGCCTATGGGAAGCCCATGGCTATCTAGAAAGACTATATCAGCACCAGCATCCATAAGAACCCTAATAACCTTACTAGTTACACTAACACCACTACTTCCAATAACAAGGCAATCAATTTCACGGGGAGCAAATTCAGCCTTATTACCATTACTATCCTTTACAATAACCATTCCATTACGTACATAAACTTTTACACCATATCCAGCAACAAAAACCTCCTTAAAACTACTAACCATGTATCACCCCCTGCAAACCTTATAATAAGGACAAGATTCTGGACATTCAAGAGGCCTAGGAGGCTCTTTCTCAGACAATAATAGATCTATAACTTCATCTCTTTCATCAATAAAGAACCTGCGTAAACTAGTTGATAAATAATATGGTTTAACACTTATTCTAGGACTATAATCAGGTATTCCATTAACATATATAATTAATCCATAATTAACTGGAACCTCATAATTAGCTTCAAGAACTAATGCATAGCCTGCCAATGCTAGTCTATGAAAATCCATAGGCCTACCATACTTTATCTCAACAACGATTCCCTCACCATAAGCATCTACTCTAAGATTCTGGCTAAGCCCAAGCATAGAGCCATCAATATGATGTTCTGTAAGCCATAATAATCCCTCATAACCACGGCTTCCAGGATGCCATATCATCCTCAACGCCATAGAACCTACATAGCTATGGACTATTTTCCGGTAGAGACTCCATGCCCAAGGCTCTTCCAAGAGATCTATGCCGTTACTTCTGAACCCGGCCATACCATTCTTAATCATATAATCATATACTTCAGAAGGATCAGTGAATCGAACACTAGCTTCAAGAAACAATTTATTAGCAAGATGAAATATGTCGTGGATAATCAATCCTATACTAAGCTGTCTATGGAGATACTGCGGCTGCCTTACCCTCTTAACATGTCTAAGCCAAACATCACGCTTAGTACTACAGTATCGTGACACGACATCAGCCATAGACAAGCCAAAGTAAGCCCTAGGCCTAAGAGGAGGCTGATCCCATCTCCATCCACGCCACTCATCTTCAACGGGATCTGTTTCTAATTGATAATGAAGTCTACGTAGTACACGGTTTAGATAAGGCTGTACTATTACCAAGTTATCACAACCAACTACGGTAATACTCTAGTATTACCCATGGTAATACTTGATGGGGAAAATATTAATAGATTAAAATATATGGATCGATTCATTTTGAAAAACACTATTTTTCTAATGAATAATGAGCTCAAATAATATGCTATCTAGAATATGATCTATTTTGCACGATCAAAATTTTAATTTGAACAATACTATTGTTATTAAAGTAGTTCTATCGGTGATTAACTGCTCTAGCTAGGTATGTAGCCTTAACCCATCCACTCCTACTACATTTCACAAGATTATATTTCTTGAGTATGTATAGGTATCTCTGTATAGTCTGTGTATTATATCCTAGTTCATTAACAATATCCTTTATATGTACGTTCTCATTAAGCCTAATATACTCTAGTATTCTTAGTGCGCCTCCCGGTATCTTAGCTCTATTAAGTAGTATTGAGGTAGTTGTATCAGTTAAATGGATAGCATTAGATCCATGTAGAGCAATTAACTGGAAGTCTTTCCTAGACATAATGATCGATAACAAGAGTAGTGAGTCAAGTAAGGTATTATCACTGCCAAGCACAATGAATACATCTTGTTCAATATTCTTAATAACATCTCTAATAAACAATAGAGACTTTACATAATCACCCAGATTAAGCTCATATACAATGGGCTCCTGAAACCCTGAACACATAATATCGCTTAATAAATGAGTTAAACTATACCTCGTGGAAGGGGATAATGGCTTCTCGAACAACAAGTATATATAAGAATACTCTGGACACCCATGCCTATTAACAATCCTAATAACATGATCCATTCTATTCGAGAGTGTAAATAAAAAACTGTAAACCACTCATAACACCATAATATATATAGATACAGCCAACGTTTAAACATTACCCCAAATAAACAAAAAAGTCAGCAGTCAAGAAAAACAATTGAAAATCGTTACATTCAGTATAGACTATTAAAATCTAATCATTCATTGACTAAAAGCCTAACATATAGTATGAGACAGGATATAATATGTAAAACAAGATCTGGAAATAACTATGTACAGACTAGGCATAAGAAATAAAAACCCTTAAAACCAGAACCCATACATCAACATAATATTTTTCACGAGATCGGTAATGGAACGGATAAGACTTATATACGATCTATGTATAATATTTCAACGTACTAACAAAAAGAAATGCAAAGAGTAATAACAATAGAATTGAAAGAGCCTTGCTTCTGGCGAATTAATATTAGTGATATACTGGTCGAGTAATAACAATAGAATTGAAAGAAGTCAATGTGGTGGTGAAGGTGGGGCGCAAGGGGGGAGAGTAATAACAATAGAATTGAAAGTTGATGATGATACCCTTGTACAGCTCTATAGGAAGGCATGCAGAGTAATAACAATAGAATTGAAAGATCCCTTTCGAGCACCTTCAAGAACTCCTTTAGGTCACTCGGAGTAATAACAATAGAATTGAAAGTTATAAGGTGCTTGATATGGTCTAGTGTTAATGTACTACTGAGTAATAACAATAGAATTGAAAGAATTATTGGTTTTTGTATACTTTTGCCACGTCTTTGCCCTTTTAGGAGTAATAACAATAGAATTGAAAGCTATCGTATATGCAAGTGCTACGCCTACCGCTATTCCACAGAGTAATAACAATAGAATTGAAAGCATCTATTTCATCCATCTATATCACCTTATATAATAAATGAGTAATAACAATAGAATTGAAAGCAAACTATGATGGCTATGTAAGAGAAATGTATGGAGAGCGAGTAATAACAATAGAATTGAAAGTATATGCTATGCCAATAGATAGTACTGTATTATTATAGTAACGGAGTAATAACAATAGAATTGAAAGGTGCAAGTCTCTTAACAACTTCTACAAGTTCATGGACTCCCGAGTAATAACAATAGAATTGAAAG
>Ga0180301_10000762_pt1 | contig 25227 bp, 24 predicted proteins | sample GuaBasSediGuay16_FD_121797 | JGI IMG/M metagenome (GOLD analysis project Ga0180301, IMG submission 121797) | Subseafloor sediment microbial communities from Guaymas Basin, Gulf of California, Mexico - Guay16, Core 4569-2, 12-15 cm | ecosystem: Environmental > Aquatic > Marine > Hydrothermal... | reverse complement strand
TCCTCCGGCAATAGCTTGATACCCTCCTCCATTCTCTTCTCTGAAGCTCTTACCGGCCTTGCAAGACGCGTTATCACCGAAGCGGTTGCAACTATTATCAGCAAGACCATGAAAGCAGATGCGTAGGCAACTATGTTGACAGATGTTAGTAGTGCAAGCTGCTCACTGAAGCTGAGTGTAGACACCAAATACCCCACCTATGCATCGACTAGTCGGCGAGCCATTACGGATATGTAAGATACAGATATTTAAAAGATTGAAATAAATAGTAACTCAACTTCCTCTTCCTAAAACCCATAATTTCAGGACACCCTCGTTTAACACCTTCTCTTCGCCTAATCTCTCAAGTACTTCACCAACGAATTCAACCACGGTTCTAGCACTATGTTTTCCTCTAAAGAACTCCTCGATTTTCTTGAACATTATAGGGTCGTCTCTAAAGAAGGTGAGCAACGCACTCCTGAGATCTTTTACCTCTTGTCCCGTTACTGTCTCCAGAACAGCTCTAAGATAGTTAAGAGCCTCAATAGCGTCTTCGTATTTAGGGCCCTTTACTTCAGCAATACTTCTTAAATGTGTTATAACTGTATATCTCAACTCTTTCCTTATCGTACCGCGGTCGCGAACGCACTCACGTATCTCACCATAAAGTTTTGTAAGCCAGTGCATAGCTATAGGCGTCAACAAGGACACCATGATCAAACCCGCAATCCCATTACTCATTATTATTTGAAAGCCCCTAGTTAATCTCATAATACCGTTTTCCATGTGTAGAAGCCAGTATAGTGGATTTAGCAACGCAGCCACTGCGGTTAGAGGGTTGTGCTCCATTAGATTGAAGAGGTTGATTGCAGAGAGGTTGTAATGGTATCCATCTACTACAACAACGTCTGGTTCCATAAACTCAACTACACCCAGTAACAGCTCCTTATAGGGGTTGTAACCCGCCAACGTGACCAGATGATTTAAAAATATCGAACCATCACCAAATATCAAAGCTTTGATTCCTGAAGCTTCGTAGAGAGCTACAACGGCTTTTCCTGCAGCTAAGCCGATGACTTTCGCATTGTTCCACACTTGGAGAGGAGCTGCGTAGTCGAGTACTAGTAACCGGGGGTTTTGACCAGGAATAGCTATTTTCGCTAAGGGATACGGCGAACCGTCGTCTCCTCTAATGATCTCATGAACTATACGGATGGGAATTCCGAGGTTCTCCAGGAGTAGATTAACAACACCGGATTCATCAGCTATAACTAGCTGTAGCTCGGAGACGCAATCTCTAAGTTTCTTTACAGCTTCTACATCTTCTCTACGTAACGCTCTTTCGGGCGAGATGAGCATGAGCATTATCCTACCTTTTCCGCACAACGAGTTCAGATCTTCACGGCTATGGGCCATGACAACATCAACACCACGATAAGCCAAAAATGTGTAGGTAAAGAATGTTCCATCCCAGCCGGGATTAAGAGGTGATGCTCCTACGAACTTCGTACCCGGAAATACGCCTATACACGCATATCCTATGAAGACCGCGCTAACCAAAGCAAATAACAGCATAAACCTTGTAACCATTCAACTACTCACCCTGTACGACCCAACATGTTCACCACTGCCGTTAGCAACACAAAACCAAAGAGCCCTGCTAGTAGTGAAGCTGCCAACTCCCTCAACAAGATTAGCACTATTGAAAGTAGGAAGAATGCGAGCGATGCTATTCCCATGATTATTGCTAGCTCTTCTTTTCTCAACATCTTCATAGCAATAATCACCTAAGTGTATATAGCTTGGCAACCCTCTCCATAAACATAATCATTTCATTAAACATCTCTATGCTCATCTCTAAATCTCTGTTTAACGCGGAGCTCATACCGCTTAGATATACATACACCACGTAAGACGTTAAGAGGAGGAGTGCGAGGGCACCACCGTAGGTGTGAATACTTCTCAGTTTCCCGTATGCCAAGTTCTTCACAAAACTAATGATTTCGTATCCTAGGACTAACGACAATAGAATGTTCAGCGAAGGAATTAAGCTTAACTTCACAAGATCTGTAAACATGCTCTCCATAACACCATATATGAATGGTGCGAATATCGTTATGAATATTAGATCGCGTAGTCTGTAGAGAAGATTTAACATTATACGCGGAAAAAGCACCAGTTCGTGTGGTACACGTAAATGAATTCTAGTACTGTTAAACAGTAAAGCGGAGGCAAACCCTGTCGTTACAGCAAAGACTGAAGCTAGTAAAACCACAATAGTTCTGCCGAGTACTGTATCCATGACCAGCGATCCTAACCAGGCTAGGTACACTTCGTCCAGCGCTATATCGACTACAAGGAATAGGTAAAATGCTGCATATAATGCTGTTATCACGGGTAACACCATAGTCCATTCCAAGCATAATTTATCATTTCCACTTTCTACACCATCTTTGAGTAGAATCAGCAATGCTATTATAGGGACGAACGCTACGAAATTCGTACTGCAACACAAAATAGATGCAGATAAAGAGATCCACAAACCCAACGCAAGACGATGATCGTCTTTCTTCAGAAGCATTAGTGAGAATAGTATAGTCATCCCTCCGGGTAGCCACGAAAAGTTGTCCTGGGTCATGAGGATCATTAATCCTACTGCCAGGGTCACCATGTACGGTAACTTTGTTAAATACCTAGCCAGCTTTTTGTTCGTAGCTAAGCATTTCATAGAAACACTCCTCGAGCGCTCTCTTGTCCACACTCCTCTTGGAATATCTAGCAATCTCGTACATTTCCGTAATACGTTCAAATAACTTCACTGTATGCCTTGCTATACTCTTCATATTCCTGACCTTAGCGAGATATTCTCGATGAGTCTCGCTATCTAGCCTAGGAACGTATTTCTTTAACACTTCAACACTTTTCCAATAGAGCTCAACTACACGTCCATATCCATTACTCTGTAGTCTACTCCTCTTACCTACATTTGTTGATCCTGGCACGCTTAACAAGATCATTTTTCTCAATCTTGTAAATACTAGGGTGAACACCACACTCACAATTCCTATAGCTATGATCGCTATACCTAATGGACTCCACACAGACTCTCTTCTTACAGCGCTATTTTCAATTCTACTAACTCTGTAGGTTACCTCCTCCTCAAGAACTGAAGCTCTAAAACTATACGTTCTGACTGCTAACCTTTTGTTCAAAGACTTTATTACTGCACTTAGAACGTTGCGATGCTTCGTAGAACCGAACACAGAACCTGTAGAAGCAAGTTCACGGTCCGACTGCTGTTCGTTCAGAGCTCTGCTCTCTCTAACAAGCTCGTTTTTAAACCCTAAGGATATTTTCCCGTCAGGCACCAACGACACATCCTCTTCATCAACACCTTCCCATTTACCATATACCGTAGCCCGGCCTTCTTCGGGAATCGTCAGCGCATTAGCGGAATTACCTCTCGCTACTTCATCAGCAACGATGTTACTTGGTGGGCTGTATTCTCCGTACTCCAACACATGTTTTTTAAGCATTTCAACAATGAGCTGTTCTACGTCTTTAGGAGACGCCGTCTTGTTAGTAGCTGCTATCCTTTCAAAAACCTCGTGCACAATCTCAACATCTAATTCCACATCCTTGCTCTCGAGGTACGTTAGGGCAAGTTCGACAGCTTCTTGAAGATCAACATTCTTCAAACGCCCCTCCGAAACTACACGGTAGATTACTGCCAGAAGTTCTATCGTTTTCTCTACTTGAAGCTGTTTTGAGCGTTTGAGCTCGTACCCTTCTGGAAACATCGTATTTAGGAGTAGCATTATGAGGAGCGGTGCTCTTGAAGGTTCTAACTTGAAGTAAGCACTCACTACGTCTACTTCTGAAGCTATCTCTTCGTTAGGGGGTTCAATAGAGGCCTTCTGAAGCGAAGATGCCAGCTTCACCATAGCGGTGCGCAACCCTCTATCCTTGACCACACTGACTAGATTTGCTACGCAGTTAGCTAACACCAAGACGTCCTCTTTTGTGTATGTGGGTGAAGAGCTAATAGGTATCCCAATTTCTATCAATGCCTGGATTACTAACTTAAGGAGCAGTCTATCCGTAGCATTTACACCGCTACTCAGCAAAGCAACAATTTTGTTAGCCCGTGAACTCAGCGCTCTAAAACTTATTCGTTGCTCGCTAATTTCCTTGTATAGTGAGAGAAGCTCATTCTTGATTATACTATCACGAGCTGCCAAGGACGCTATGAGCACTACATCATCGAGTGTAAGCTCGCCCGATTTATTCATAACGAAGCTCTTAATTCCTAGAAAGACCTCCGGGGTCAATAGCCAAGCGATAGTACTGCTCTTATTCGCATCTTTAAACAATTCCGAATATGCGGAGGTCCATTCCGAACTTCTTATGTAGTTGCTTAGGTGACATATTCCAAGCTTATCGCACTCCACGATCTCGTCTAACCAATCCTTTATAGATTCAACTCTAAGTATATAGTTCGAAACCACATCTTCGACTTCTCTACTGTGTCTAAGCTCCTGTGACGCTATTAGCGCCGCATCAAGTATACTCACCATTAATAGCATCAATAGAAAAAATGCTATGAACTTCATACATGTACCCTCCATTACCTAGCTCTTTTTCTAGAAGATTAATAAGCAGTTGTAAATTGCTAACATCGTGAGTTCTGAGGTTGCAAATTTATGGAGGAGCGGCGGGAGGTTGCACCTACACATAGACTTTACGAGCTTCTATCCCTAGCTGCTTTAGCTCTGCTCGCATCTCTCTTCATACGTGGCAATATAGAGTTTCTTACATTGCTAGGAACATCCTTATTCTTGTTATCACTGATCAGCGCTATGTATGCAAGGCTCTTTTCTTATCCACCTGCCCAAAGCATAGTTAAACAAATCAACATCCCCTCCGCAGCTATCGAGAACGAACTTCTCTGCATAACAATAGAGGTTGAGAACAAGAGCGGCATTCACATTCCATCGATAGAAATTAGAATTCCCATACCACCCGAGCTAAAGGTAGTCAAAGGTTCTACTACTAACCGTTTCCCTCTAGCTAAAGGAACATGTTACAAGGTTGAGCTCTGTGTAGAGGGACGCCTTGGTTCACACGGGATCGGGCCTCTAGAGGTTGTGTATAGAGATCCTCTAGCTCTTTTCATTTCCATAAGTAAGGTGTTCGACGTTAAGTATGTGAAAATACATCCAAGGCCAATGCCCCCCGCCATGCTACGCGAAGTAGTGATCGCGAGGCTTGGAGGCCTAACAAAAACTCGTAGAAAAGGTTTTGGAACCGAGTTTTTCGGCATACGCGAGTATTTTCCAGGAGACGAGTATAGACATATTGAATGGAAAGCATACGCCCGCACATCTAAGCTCTACGTCAAATTATTCGAGCATGAGGCGTCTGTCTACATAATCTTTCTACTCGATGCACGCACTCCTATGTTCGTAGGACCCGTAGGGCGTACCCCCTTCGAGCTATCTTCACGTACGATACTCTCCGTGGCGATGCACTCAGCAAAACGCGGCGATAATCTCATGCTCATCTACCTAAGCGATGAGATTCACGGAGGAACCCCCTTCGTTCGAGGCGATTACGCTGTAACTGCCTTCTCAAACACATTAGCATCTATCGAATGGCCTTCACCTAAACTCATAGAAATTGGGAGATACATCTCTCCAAGAAGTCTTGGCTGGTTGTTAAGATACATTCTCCCACAGAGAATGCCCCGCGAAAAAACCATGGTCTTCTTATTCACTTCTCTCTTCGACGAAGACGAGGCTGAGGAGGTGGCCTTTACACTGCGTAGATTCATAGAATCAGGGCATGAAGTGCACCTTGTAGCTCCTCTAGTAGAGCTCTTTGAGATTCGCGAACTGAGTAGGGTCAATGACATGCTTTATCTCCTACGTTCCAAAGATCTCATCAAGACTCGTCTTCGCTCTCTAAACCTTCTTAAAGCCGTGGGGATACCCACAATCGTGGTGCACCCCAAGAACTTAGTATACGAGATCGTTAAACATATAGAATTAGCTAGGCTAAGAATGTAATGATTTTAAGAGCTTTCTTGCTTCCTCGATCACCTTACGAGCCACTCTTTCTCCGAACCCAGGAAGAACAGCGATCTTTGTTGGAGACGCGGCGGCTAACATCTCGATCGTTTTAATTCCCCGATTTGCTAAAACCCTAGCCCTCACACGCCCTATACCCTTCACCTTGACTAGCTCGAGAAGATCCTCCTTTACACCGTTTTCTACTCGCCTAGCCAGTATATGCAGTTTTCGGAAGTGTTTCTCAAGACTGGCTACCCTACATATTGTTGCTGCGGCATTCAACAACCAAGAAGCTGTGTCCACGATCGCCGCCAAGTCTCCTGGCCCTATACCAAAGCTATTCACAATACTATCCTCATCAACTTCGTTTATCCACGCCTCTAGGATCCTTGCGATCTTGTATGCTCGTAGCCATTCCTCAAACTCAACATCGCTTAACGGGGGTCTAGGTATAAGCTCTTCGTTTGCTAAGTAGATAGCTTCATCCTCAAGTTCAGCATACCTTGTAATCCTGACCCGGTTGAAGTCGGGCGTGTACGCTATTAAATGGAGGTAGAATATATCATCGACCTCGTCGAACTCTTTTAATACCTTAACTATTCTATCGGCTGACAGAGGGTCTATGTACAGTCTTGACACAGCTTCGCCCAGCGCTGTTGGAACGAGATAACCGTTTCGCGTAAGCATACCCATTTCACTAAGCTCATCGATCACCTTGACGATCTTGCCTCTCGAAAGTATAAAACGATAGTCTTGTGCGCCAAAAGTTTTAGAGAAGAAGCTAACAACCTCCTCGATTGTTCTGGCGTATCCTGATACCACGGTCGCTAGTACATGAATTCTTAGAGCACGTTCATTCCATAACTTGGATAGCACAGGCTCTGGCTGGCTAGTTATGTACTTACGCGCCTCGGCCGGTGGAGCATCAACTATGATCGCCTCGCCATAGGGGTCGAACTGCGGTCTTCCTGCTCTTCCCGCCATTTGCTTGTACTCGGCTATCGATATAGGGCGTAGATATCCGTGTTCAAACCTCCGCGTATATACCAATACTCTTCTAGCAGGCATGTTTATACCTGCTGCGAGAGTTGGAGTTGCACACACTACCTTCAACAACCGGGCCCTGAATCCCTTCTCGATAACTCTGCGGGCACCATAAGATAATCCGGCATGGTGAAATGCAACTCCTTTCTCGATTAACTGCCCCAGCTTCTCTCTCTCGATGGCTGACGAAGATGATTCTCTTAATTCGCTCACTAACTCTCTTAGTCGATTTTTGTCATAGGAGTCAAGTGCTTTATTGACGAGTTCGGCTACCCTACTCGCTGTATGCTCAGCCCTTCTCCTAGCTTGGAGAAATATCAGCACTTGATAATCCTCTTTTAGAGCCTTCGTAACAACATGAGCAATCACATCGCCGGTCCTAACCTCCTCCGCCCTACCATCAACGAATTCTATGATGTTTTTTCTCTTGTTATAGAAACCTTCAATCAGTTTCACTGGTCTCCAGTTGCTAACTACGAGTTCTGCATCTAACCACTTGGCAAGTTTAGACGGGTTGCCCACGGTCGCTGAAAGCCCTACAATCTGCCTCCCAAGGGTTAATGCTCGTGTAGCTATGAGCTCAACTATAGGCCCTCTTTCACCATCATTAATCGTGTGTAACTCGTCTATAACGACAGTGCCCAGCCTTTCGAGCCAACGCGGTCTGTGCCTGAATAGCGAGTCAAGTCTTTCGTATGTGGCGACTATAATATCGTACTTGCCCAGAGCCTCACCTGGTTCCTCGAAGTCACCCGTCGAGATCCCTATCTTAAGTCCGAACTTCTCCCAGAGTTTGAATTCAGCAAACTTCTCCGATGCTAAGGCTTTTAGCGGTGTGGCATATACTCCTATTCTTCCGCGTAGCGCTGCGGCGACAAGCGCTAGTTCAGCTATTAATGTTTTTCCGCTTGCTGTAGGAGCCGATACCACGATATTACGTCCATTAAGTAGACCTTTATCTACCGCCTCCCTCTGCGGAGGAGTTAGGCTCGCTATACCTTTGAGCTTGAGCCCCTCGATTACCACCCTTGGAAGCCCTAGTCTCTCTAACTCGCTCAAGGCTGCGCGAACACCGTTTACCACTGCTATGTCTAAAGTAGCTATATAAGTGGGTCTGGGCCGAATTTTTCCGAAGTCTCATAGAGAAGTTTTGTTACGCGGTGCTGGTGTCAGCACGTCCCATGCTTCTTCATTCCGAGGATCGAGGGATCGAGGCTCATCATCCACGCTTCTCATCTACGAACTCCGCTATTAGCTCTATACCTCTGATATTTCGCGCCTCTGGCCTGGTAACAAAGGTTATCCTGATATAGCAACGCCCCTTGTTCCCAGAGCATGTTTAATACTTGCTGTGCCTAGGCTGTCTTAGCGCGATATAAAGAACTCAGTAACTAAGTTTCCCAGGACGCGAATAGATTTGAAGGTGATGAATGCTGACGGTAGAGTATCTTTTGACGAACTTGATGTTGGCACTAGCGCTTGCAATGCTCGTGGGCAAGCTCTTTGAGGAGATTTTCGCAAGGCTCAGATTCCCGCCGGTCATCGGAGATCTCGTTGCTGGTTTATTACTGGGCGCAACACTGCTCAACATCTTCCCCATAAACGATGTTATAAAGACCGTGGGGTGGTTTGGCGCAACAATACTCTTGTTCTATGCAGGGCTAGAAACTAGATACCGTGATTTCATGCGGAACTTGAAGATGTACTGTATAATAACGCTTGGAGAGGCAATAGCGGCATTCTCAATAGGCTACGCGATAGGGATAGCATTCGGGTACACACCCCGCTCAGCCTACTTCATAGGTGCAGTACTTGAAGCTACGAGTGTAAGCGTTAGTATAAGAACGCTAATCGAAATAGGCAAGCTGGGTACTCCTGAAGGCTATACAATTCTGGGAGTCGCAGTGCTAGATGATCTGATCGCATTAATAACTCTGGTCGTCGGGGCGTCCTTTATTAGGACAGGGAAGTTCGATCTTATCACAATCGCAAGCACTGTAGCTACAGCTTTCTTGTTCTGGATAGCCACAGTACTCATACTCCATAAACTTTCAAACCTTATTGTGAGAACTGTCATGAAAATGCACGTAGACGAGGCTCTTTCATCAATGCTCTTGGGCATTTTCGCACTGGCAGCATATCTAACCCAATACCTCCACCTCTCACCTCTTATAGCAGCCTACGCCGTAGGTCTAGCTTTTTCCGAGGCAATAGGTATAAGACGTGTCGCAGAGAGGATGAGGTTCCTATCATTGATATTTTCGGTAGTATTCTTTATGGTTACAGCAGCTGGTCTAGATCTCAAGGCCACGCTAAGGGCAGAATACTTAGCTTTCTACCTAGCGATGATAGGCGGAGCATTCCTAGGCAAAACTCTCGGTGGAGGTCTCACATCGTTCCTGATAGGGTACCCTATACACACAGCTTTGAGAACAGCCGTGGGACTGTTTCCCCGAGCAGAGTTTTGCGTGATCGCCGCGTATATGGGGTACAGCTACGGCATTCTAGGGCCAGAGGTATACCTTGCAGCCCTTCTCATAGTCCTGACAACCAATATCGTGACACCACCCATGCTAAAGATAGTCTTTGAACACGGCCCACCAACAACCCAAATCGTATTTAGATGGAGAAGAATACGAAGGAAACAGAGGTAGAGGGTTATGGAGAGAGATGTAGCGGCTAGGTTTTACAAAGCGATCGAGGCCGTGCTCTCCATGAAGCTCTCAGAATTCATGGAGAAGTACCGCGAACTCCTCCCACGCTTTGCTCTAGTAGAGGAAGAGATGGAGATGCCCAAGGTACTAGATCTTCTACGCAGCGGGAGGCACTATATAATAGTAGTCGATAAGAAGAACAGAGTCAAAGGCATAATATCGTACATAGATTTCATGTTAATGTTTGGCAGGCGCAGATCAACAGCAATGTTCGCCCCGTTCTCAAGCGTCTCACGTAGTCTTAGAAGGTCGCGTATGCCTTACGAAACCCTCATAGGTCTCTCTGCCTCGGATATAACAACTATACTTCCTCCACATCTATGGACAGACTCGCTGGTCGAAGACGCGTTAAAGTATATGAGCAGCGCAGGCACAAACTATGCTGTTGTCACTACACGTGAAGGTGTTGTTGTGGGTATCGTGACTGCACATGCAATATTCCGTGCTGTACTAAAAGAAGCCCGTTTCGAGGATAGAAACCTTGACTCTTAGGAGGAGAATAATATCTCTTCTCCGCAAAACGGACCACTTCCTAACAGCCTACCAAATTATACGGATACTAGGTATCGATATCCATGAGAGAGAGCTTTACGAACATTTAAAACACGTAGCCCGCACGATATGGAGAACCAGCGGCGGACGCGAAAGACTTGTTATGAGGCTACCTAGATGCCGTTCTTGCGGATTCGTATTCACAGATCTTGAAGAACCGTGGAGGCCCAGCAAATGTCCTCGATGTGGTTCGAGGCTTATAGAACCTCCTGCGTTTGCTATCATTAGGGAGAAGTAGTGCAGAGGATGATGTGACTTACGGTACTCCGAAAAGTGAGGATAACCTCCCTTCGCTGACTACTTCTCCTCTTCTTCGATCAACCTGGCATAGTCTTCAGGCTTCAGGAGCTCGTTGAGCTCATCTTTGTTTACTATCTTAACCTTTGCTACCCAGCCATCTCCGTAGGGATCTTTGTTCATCTTCTCAGGTTCGTCTTCTAGAGACCTATTCACCTCTAAGACCTCGAGAGTTACAGGTGCATAAAGATCTTCAACACTTTTTATAGATTCAATAACCCCCATGGACTCCCCCTTACCGTATCTGCGACCTAACTCCGGCAGCTCTATACCAACAATGTTCCTCAGTTTTTGCTGCGCGTAATCCGTTATCCCCACAAGCGCCTCGTCGTTCAACACCTTGATCCATTCATGGGTTTTTGTGTACAGCCTATCCCTCATCACAAGGTACTTCCCAAGAACCTTGAAAGATTCTGCCATAACTGACACCATGTTTAAGAACTACTTCACACAATATAAAGCTGTAACCGTTCTGCTATAGAGGGGATGACGAAATACCCCGGGACCCTACCTGAGCACGTGAGGAGGTGGTCCTCGGCTGACCCAGTTCTCTAAAACTTAATTCCCCGAATTCTGCGTAACATTCTACAAGGTCGAGCAACAATGGAGATTCTCTGGACGCTAGCCTACGTAGTACTTGGGTTTGTGGCAGCTACATTCGGATCTATGGCAGGTCTCGGAGGAGGTTTCCTGATGGTTCCCACGCTCTACTATCTGAGCTTCTCTCCTCAGAACGCTGTAGCGATCTCCAAGTTTATGGTTGGTACTAACGCTGTCGTAAGCAGTTTTAGGTACTATCGCAGACTCAGAATTCCTCTAAGGCTTTACGCGGTTGTTGCTCCCCCGATGATAGCATGCGCGTATGTCGGAGCATATCTGACCGTTGTACTGCCTCGCGTTCAGCTCACCCTGATCATAGCTCTGATACTCATAGTAGGCTCCGTAAGGATGCTTGTAAGCAGTAGAGCAAGCAAGAAGTCGGGTTCTCAGTCTGCCAAAGGCTCGAGCATATCCTCAACAATAATAGCTTTCTCGGGAGGTGCTTTGGCAGGTCTCGTAGCTGGGGTGAGTGGTCTAGGAGGCGGTATCGTGGCGGTACCTGTATTCATGTATTTACTGGGATTGGATCCCCATACTGCAGTAGGCCTATCCATGATGTGTATAATGCCCTCAGCAATAGCATCAATAATTCGACACACCACGGACAGGACCATCATATGGAGTATCGCTATTCCTGCTGCTATTGGAGCTCTAGGAGGAGGCTGGGTTGGACCACATCTAGCACTGAGAACGCCCCGCGAAAAACTGAGGAAGTACATAGCGTTGATAATACTGCTAGCTTCAGTGCGAATGATCGTGGAGAGCTTCATAACCCTCTTCTAATCACTCAAACGAAGTTTCTCTACGTAGTACTTGAGGATCTCCGGCTCTACCTCAGCAATGGTCTTGAAGTCCTCTGGCAGAACAAATGTGAAGGGTATCACGTCTTTGATGCTAGGAAGGCCATGTATCGCCATTACCAGTCTGTAAATCCCTATGCCTACACCTGCGGTAGGAGGCATTCCGTATTCAAGCGCTCTTACATAGTCCTTGTCCATCGGATGAGCCTCAATTTCACCAAACTTATCCGCAGCCTTTCTACGAAGCTCCTCTTCTTTCTTAAAGAAGTAGTATTGTACCACAGGATTATTCAACTCGCTGTACCCATTCCCTACCTCAAGCCCCGCTAAATAGATCTCGAATCTCTCGGCATACCGCGGATCCTTTCTTGAAGGTCTAGCTAGCGGCGATACATCTCGAGGGAACATAGTTATGAACGTGGGGTTCGCGATCTTTGGCTGCGCTACCTTCTCAAATATCTTCTCAAGAATCTTTCCTCTCCTAGGATCTTTAACTTCAATACCAAGTTCTTTACTCAGCTTTAACAACTCTTCATAACTTAGATCTCTAACCTTAACCTTTCCTAGGAGCTCTATCGCCTCCTCAAGACCAAGCCTTCTCCAAGGGGGTGCGAAATCAAGTTCCACGGTTTCACCATTCTTCTCCACAGTTAGTTTGTAAGAACCATAAGTTTCCTTAACTGCATAGCTAACCATTCTCTCAACAAGCCTCATCATATCCTCCCAATCTGCAAATGCTTTGTATATCTCTATCTGGACGAATTCCGGATAGTGTTCGGCATCTATATCCTCGTTTCTGAAACAGACTGCGATCTCGTAGACTTTGAAGAAATTAGCGACAACGAGCCTCTTGAGGTACGTTTCAGGTGCTATGCTCAGATAGGCGTCAACTCCAAGTGCATACATATGGGTCTTAAAAGGCCTTGCAAGTGCTCCGCCATATATAGGCTGTAGTTTCGGGGTATGGATTTCTATGAACCCCTCGGAGTCTAGAAAATCTCTGAAAGCCTTCTCGATTCTATACATTGAAATTATTGCTTGTCTCACGTTCTCGTTAAGCATCATATCGAGGTACCTAAGCCTGTACCTCTTATCAGCATCAACAAGCCCATGCCATTTCTCGGGGAAGTCTCTCCAGGTTATGGCGAGATACTTGAGGTCTCTTACTAGAATAGACAGTTCGCCCCTCAAAGTCCGGATAGGATTCCCCTCAACACCTACCACATCGCCTATGTTTAGTAGCTCTATGAGACGCCACTTCTCGGGACCCAACACATCATAGCGTAGAACAAGCTGAATAGAATCAGATCCGTCATTCAAGATCGCAAAGACTATCCTTCCATGCCGCCGCAACCCCATTACTCTACCAGCAAGCTTGTAAGTATCCTCAGAACTCTCGCCCTTTCCTAGATCAGCATAATACTTCTTTATGAATTCGGCCGTGGCTGTCACTTGGTACCTATAGACTGATGTGTACGGATCTATGCCTAACTCTATAAACCTCCATATTCTGTGCCTTTGCTTCATTGACGCTTCAATAATACATCACCTACTAGAGTGTCCTCGGCCCAACCAATAATAGCTTTAATGCACTATCCTCTACACCAACCTGGGTAAAGTCTTGTAGTCAGTAACCTAGGTGCATTGCTGTGGAGAGATGTACGGTATTCGTGGACGGGAAATCTCTTGTAAGGTATCTCCTAGCACTACTCTACAAGTTCAACATTGAGAAGTGCGGAACTGTTCGAGTAGCTGCCAGAGGAAGATTTATCTCCAAGGCTGTTACCAGCGTGCTCTCGCTGTTGAATCTGCTCCATCACAATTATGCAGTTTCACACATCTCAATAGGAACCGTCGTACTTAGAAGTAGCAGTGCCGAAAAGCACGTATCAAAGATCGAGATAGTCGTAGCGAACATGGAGAGGGTGCCTTGATCGCGATATAGTTTAATATCTAAACTCACGAGTTGTTGGAGGGAGTGCCCTTGTCGTTGCGTGTAGGAATCTATGGTTTTGGAGCTATAGGCAGGTTAATAGCACGTGCAGCACTGGAACGCGGATACGAGGTTGTGGGGGCTGTTGACATAAATCCTGAGATCGTGGGCAAGGATGTAGGTGAGCTCATAGGAAAAGAGAAGTTAGGTGTTGTAGTGACTCGCGATGTTGAGAGCCTTGTGGAAGCAGACATAGTACTTCACGCCACGGGTAGTTACCTGGATAAGGTCTACGATCAGCTAGTGAAGGTTATCGAGCTAGGCGTAGACGTCATATCTACCTGCGAAACTCTTTCGTATCCGTATTACCGCTACCCAGTACTGGCAAGACATCTAGACGCCAAGGCGAGAGCCCACGGCGTTACCGTGCTTGGAACAGGTATAAATCCAGGATTTCTGCTGGACACTCTCGTCACGGTGTTGACAGCGCCTTTCCACGTAGTTAAGAAAGTACGTGCTCTCAGGAGTCTAGATGCTTCGAAGAGGAGATTGCCCTTCCAGAAGAAGGTTGGTATAGGGCTCGATCCTGAGGGGTTTAAGAGGAAGCTTGCCAGCGGCGAACTTACGGGTCACGTGGGTTATGCGGAATCAGTACTGCTGATAGCCGATGCCGCATCCATCCAGCCTACACGCGTTGAGGAGGGACAAGAACCTGTTGTAGCACAAGAGGATGTGAAGATAGGTGAACGGGTAATAGAAAAGGGTAAAGTACTCGGTGCCAAGGGTTACGGCGCCGCCTATGCTGGGGACAAGGAGTTCATAAGAATCGAGTTCATCGCCTATGCTGGTGCTGAAGAGTACGAACTCATAGAGATCGAGGGTAAGGACTACAGTGTTACGTGGAGGAGCAGCGGTACGCCCGGCGATATGGGCACGGTCTCGGTACTGCTTAACTTAGCCGAAACAGTACTCGAGACAGGGCCAGGCCTCATAACGATGGTTGACCTCATACCATTCAGGCCCAAGATCGTGCCTTAGCCACACGTCCCTACTTTTTACTTGAAGTTTTCTAGAACCTTCTCTTTAACACTGTCTATAGCAAAGAGCTTGCTGTATATGCTACTCTGTTTACCCGTGTAAAGATCATAAACAGCCGAGAGGTTTCTTTCCACTGCTAGCGGATAGAAAACGAGTCTGTAATACGCTACGTTAACGGACACACTCTCTTTGAATCCTAGACCTTCTTCTAGAATCTCGAGAAGTATGCTTAAAGCCACTCGCGATCTCCTCACCGCTTGGTATGTAAGGCCCAGAATCTCGCGATCTACTAAACTCAGCTTCGCTAAATCTATCGCACCACTCTTAAGTGTTTTGTAAACCGAGTACATATTCTGGAGCAGTTCAGCGGGATCTTTTACAAGCGGCTTCATGATTATCCCATTCAGGTGAACATCGCTAAGCACATCACGCTCCTCTATTCTTCTTGCAAGGAGGACTGTGGTTATAGGTGCCTCACCTAGCAACGCTGACACAAAAGCATCTACGAAGATACTGCGCATAGCGTAGCCATCTCTTCTGAGGATGGCATAACGTATTTCATAGAAGGGTTCCCATACAACGATTCTCGATCTCTTCAACGTTTTACGGAGGACCTGCTCTCTAGGCTTTACGAACAACACATCCTAGCACCCACTCAGCCGGATGGCTCCAGCTCATCTTGTAGCATCGCCACGAAGGGCACGCTCATCATCGCCACTACATACAGTACTTTACTACTACCTAAAACTTTAGCCACATATAGAGAAGCACATCTTAGGAGGTGTTCCATGGTTAGCAGCCGGTTCCTTGAAGAAGCGAGTCGCGAAGTGAGGCCAGTATATGCGCAAGGACATTTCTTTGTGGGGCTAGGCTACATTGCCTACTATCTTGTTTTCGATTACCACGACCCTCTTGGTTACTACGAAGCTGTGTTATCTAATCCCAAGCTCTTTAACGATGAAGTTACGAAACTTAGCTACAATATGCAGAAGTTTCTTGACGAAGAGAAGGTCGTCGTCAACAATGTGCGGGTAAGACCCTTGGTAAGCATGATTGATATAGGGTTTAGAGGTAGTAAAAGGAGACCGTACATAGTATTCGTGATAAGATTTCGCGCTCCGATAAGACCGGGGATGAATGTGTATGAAAACTGGTACTCGGCCGAAGTTCCCGAGTATGACTATGTTGCCTACTGGGTGTTTCCGCCTGGTTCTAAGGTACGTGAGGTTGTTGTCGGGGAAGAGCACGACATTGTGGGAGGCAATATTGTTGCTATATACGGGCGTAAAGGTGTTAAAACTACTGGGTATGAAAAGATAGTCTTCGAAATTCCAAAACTGGACATCGCAGGTTAGACTCTATGAAGATCAGGCTGGGGCTCAGACTGCGCGATATACTGGGCGAATACATAGTTATGGAGATTCGAGGCTGTATAAGTTATGACGAATTTTTAAAGAAGCTGGGCGAGGTAGTGGGAGCAGTAGCTAGTGTGGATGAACTGACCATAGTGAAAAATGGTGTTGGTCTTGCTAAGGATTCTCTCGTATGCGAAGATGACGAGGTCGTGGTGTTACCGAGTGTTAGCGGAGGTTAGAGGCCGAGGATCTCGTTCACCTTGTTCCAGAATCTTGTCCACCATTCTTGGGCAGCTCCCCACGGGTCTTTTGAGAACTTGCCGATCCAGCTCTCAACCTTCATCTCCGAGGCCATAGATACAACCACATCTCTGGACTTCATTCCCTCCCAGAACTTAGGCACTACACCCGCTTTCTTGTTGTATTCAGCTATTCTCTTGTAGATCTTCTTAGCATGTTCATCTAGATCAACGTCAACTCCTAGAATCTCCTTGTATAGGTGGGGTAGTAACTTCTCAGCCCATCTCCTATGGAATCTACACACACCTGCATTGTCAACTAAGTACTCCTTGAAGGCTCTAGTCAGTGAAGCTTTTGCAAAGTCCTCAGGTTCCATAAATGTCGGTGTATAGTTTGTCCAGTACCTTCCTAGAACGAACAGAGGTGCTACCATTCCAGGCGTCCAGTAGTAGTTCGGGGTCATGTACCCCTCCTCGCCGTAGGGTGTATAAACCGCCAGATCCTCGAACTTTATCCCAAGTTTGTTGACTCTATCACTGAACTTCTTATCCAGCTCCTTAGCTGCGGCCCTCAGACCTTTCTCTGCAATCAGTTTCAGAATCTCGTTTTCTTGCTTAACGAGACCCTCCACAAGCTTCTTAACAACCTCAGCATTTACAAGCGATTTCTCCAAGTCGAAATTCCTAGCATCGAAGAACGGCTTTTTGTCGAGTCCCAGCTCCTCTGGTTTGAGAAGCCCTTTCTCGATGGCCTCCATCAACCACGATACTACGTGACCTATCTCGATAGCGTCGAAGCCGAGAGCATCTACTAGATCTACTAATTCGGCCGATAACTCGAACTTGAATACTCCCACCATCGGGCCTAGGCCGTTGAAAGGTTCGTAGTCCACTTTCTTGCCTCTCCACACCTTCTTACACGCAGCTGGACAAGGTTCACCGCAAGTGGACCAGCTTCTCGATTTCACAAACACCTCATCGTTGAAAGGTTTCCAGAAGTGCTCCATTATCATGCTGTGCAGCTTCATCCTCTCCTCCTTGGTCAGGTACATGCTGCTGAAGCCGAACATCGGTATAAGGTCTTTGTAATGCGGGTAGTTCACCCCGAAGGTTCCGCCAGTCCCCATACTTTCGTCAAAGCGGTATTTCACGACTGCGCCGAGCACTGCTTCACTGTAGCTCTTTCCTAATACTTTCTTCGAGAGCTCATCCAGGAACTTGATGTCGGAAAGCTTCGGGAACCCCTTCGAGGGATCGAAGTTTCCGCCTACTACCAGTGCCACGACACCGTGGGCTCTGAACAGAACGCTGCCTCCGCCTCCGCGAGCCGCTAAATCCTCGGCTCCGGGAACGAAGTCCTTCTTCTCCGGGTCTATGTCTACCGAGAATATGCTCCCTTCTATGGTCTTGACAGCTGCTGGTCCCACCGCAATGATCCTGGCCTTGTTCTTCGAGATGAATTCGCTGTATCTATCGGCTAGGTACTTCGTAAGTGCATACACGCCTTTCTTCTCTCCGTAGCCGGAGTACACTTTCTCTAGTTCATCAGGGTCTAAGTGTTCGAAATGCACTCTAACGTTCTCCCCATCGCCCTCTACAAGCAACACTGTTGGGGATTCTGACCTACCCTCTACCACCACAGCATCAACACCGCACCGCATGAACTTGTACGCCGCGCCTCCCATAGTGCTTACGTGTAGCCCTTGGCTCTCCGGGCTTCTGAATACCGCCACAAGTCTGTGTGTACCAAAGAGTCTACCTCCTGCAAAGGGACCCTTGCCTAACACAACAACATTCTTCTCACTGAACACTGGATAGCGCCAACTCTCATACTTCTCAAAATGCAATTTTACTCCTAAGTCTATAGGCCCTAGCACTTCAGGTGGCAAGAACTCTTCGATCTTGAAAGCGCCCTGCCCCACATCTATGAAGAGTGCACGATAGCTGAAAACCACCTTTAAACACCATCTCTACGTTGAGTTAGTGCTAGATTATAACACAAACGCGTGAAACGCTAATTACGGGTCTTATTGGTATACCCAAGCTTAGGAGTTCGGCTTGTGTCAATGCCTAAAAATGCCCGAAGAACTAAGGAGTCTTTTGGCTAACGCTCATACCTACTTCAAAGCCCACACGATCCTCGGGAACCCGGATCACGTAGTAGCACAGGCTATGGCGATAGTAGGCGACCCCCGCAGGATCTGGCTTGTTGGCGATGTGGTCTGCATGAACTTCGTAAGCCGCGGCTACTTACCCAAGGCATGCATAGTCGATTTTAGAAGTGAAAGACGACGTAGAATAGAGCAGGAGAGAGGAGAGAAGTTACTTACACTGTTCCCGCACGTAATCAAGATCAAGAATCCTCCCGGTCATCTATGCCGTAGCTCTATAAACGCTGTCAAGGATCTCGCCAGAAGGGGCGGGGGAATACTGCTTATCGAAGGTGAGGAGGATCTGCTAGGACTTGCCGTGCTACTGAAGGCACCTATAGACGACGTATTGATTTATGGAATACCTCCTAGAAAAGGCATAGCCATCGTACCCATAGACAGGGAGAATAGAGAAAAAGCGCAGAGGTTAATAGCAATGTTTAAAGAAGCAAATCGTTAATAAGCTAGTGACATCAAACAGCAGACGGGGCAAGAGGGCCCGTAGCTCAGCCAGGATAGAGCGCCGGCCTGCGGAGCCGGAGGTCCGGGGTTCAAATCCCCGCGGGCCCGCCACACCTACGAAATACCTTTCTCACCAGAAGCCGTGAACATTCCTTTCAACACTTTCTACTTCTTAAAACCTTCGGGAAGTTTTAGAGAAGATATCAAGTTTTTACTAAGTTCCAACGGAGGGACCTAGTATATACGTAGAACTACCATCGTATAGGTTTCCGATACACCTTTAATGCTCCTTATAGCGTCTATTATCTTGTTTATATCCCTTGTCGAGCTTGCGCGGGCCATGACAACAATATCGTATTCTCCGGTGACCTCAAAAACTTTGTCAACGTACGAGTACGCCACTATCCTTTTTGAGACCTCAGGTACCGGTGTGGGAGGCTGCGTCTTTACGAGAATCAAAGCCGTGACCTCCCCTGGCGCCTCGTAATCGATTGTGAACCTCTTTATTACACCTAACCTTTTCAGCCTTGCTATTCTCTTACGTACAGCGGACTCGGATAAACCCAGCTCGGCAGCCAGCTTAGCATAAGATAACCTGCTGTCTCTCCGTAGGAGCTCCAGAAGTTTGTAGTCTTTTTCATCTAAATTTGAACTATTTTTACCCTGAATCATCAGGAATCCCCTCAATGCTGCTACGCTATCGTGATCCCAGCGCTATTGAGTGTCAACGCAACCAGCTTTTTAGCTCTTCCATCGCTTATCACAATTTTCAACTCCCAGCTTCTCTAGCTTGTCTTGTTAGTGAAGGTCTCCTATTCACACCGCGTCCAATTCTCTTAACAAGACTATCAACCTCTTTTCACAAAATCTTCTCCGCCTTCTCCATCCCGACGATTACGCCCAGTGCGTCGGTCAGGAAGTACCAATAATTGGGCCCACAACACAGATGCTATCTTCGCTTCTGATCCCCGTCAACAGCGAGCTTCCCCTCCTCACCTAAGATAAACTGCGCCATCATGATCATATCGACGATGCTAGGAATTATGCTTAAGCTCTAAGTAACCGAGCGGGTACAACGAAGCTTTGCACCTAAGGATTGTTGAAGCTGACATGGTCGGAGCAACCATTTTGAAACACTTCTCAAAGCTGTGGTTGAAGCCTATGGATGAGCACCGAGATACCACAGTGAAGAAGATTTCGTTGTAGCGCGTAATACGATGAGTAAAATTAGTCCGTTTTCGTCAGTGGCGGCCGCGTTAATCTTCATCGCATGTAACGCTCAGGAGCGCGGGACTCTTCATCCAGTACATACTTTTTATTCTTGGGTAAAGAGATTTAGTGTGGATGATGAGGGAGGTGAACACGGATAGATGTGAAGAGAGATCAACCGGCTGATACACCAAAATGAATTTTGTTGTATAAGCTTCTAGATCGCGTCAGCCCATGTGAGTTTCTTCACTCTTCAGCTCCTGCCGGTTACATCATCCACAGTTGCTGTTTCTGCTGCGAGAGTTGATAAGTGCTGAGCATACACTGATCCCCGTGGAGCGGTGATGTCAAGGTCCGCTTCTGAATCGTGATGAGTGAACCCGAGGCTGAGCACTGTGGGCAGGCTGGTACGGCCGCTTATCGAGAAACAGCGTATCGCTGAAAAGCTGAGGGATCTTCTTGACGACTCTTCGCTGAGGAAAGCTGAAAAGGATCACCACGCCAAACGCAGACCTAGACCGTGCGGTATGACTATCCATACAGGGATAGGGTGTAGCTACGGCTGCGTATACTGCTACGTACCCGACATGGGTTTCCCCATGAAACCTCGCCCCTACCCGCTCTCACCTCTTGAATTGGTCTACGCCCTCAGCATCAATCCGTACGTAGTACCCTCGAGAACCCTAGCTGCCTATGGCTCGGTAACCGAGCCTTTCATGGAAGTAACCAAGAGCTTGGCATCCCAATATATTGTCGAGGTGTACCGGTGGCTAAGGCTTCCAAGCCAGGTATCTACGAAAGCGTGTGTAGACAGCGATGTTGTTAAAATCCTGCGGAACGGAGATCCGAAGCTCAATATCCTCATATCTGTCATCACTCTCTCTATGGCCAAGTTGTTGGAGCCGAGAGCTCCAGACCCCCTAGAGAGAATTAAGTGTGCAGCTCGTTCAGGTTTCCCGGTAACACTGTTCGTGAGACCCGTCATACCCCGGATCACCGAGAAGGAGATCTCCAGGATCTTAGATGTTGCTCTTAGCAATGGTGTTCGAACCGTGGTATTCGGTGCTCTGAGAATAACGCCTGGTATTATCAAGAGGCTTGAGAGTATAGGTGTCGATACCAGCTTCATCGAGAAGCTCGTAACTAGATCGATGCGAAGTTCAAGGGATCAGGTACCTATATCTTTACAGAGCATAAGACCTCTGCTCATATCCGAAGCTAGGCGCAGAGGCATGGTAGTACTTCCATCGGCGTGCGCCGCCAACATATACGTACATGACGATTACTGCTACATGTGTAACTTCGGACCATGCGGCAACAAGTCTTCGCGTATAGTCTTTGACGAGGGCGACGTGCACGAAGTTGCTGAGTTTATGGGGCTCAGGGTAGCCGTTAAGAGGGTAAATGAACGTTCGGTTACACTCCTCGTAACAAAGTATAGGAATAGAGAGCAGCTCGATGTTCTGAAAGTCGTGTTATCTACCACTACACGTACACAGGTACGAATACTACCTCGTTAACGTGGCAATGACCTCACGAAACTTTTGGACAAACATCTTCGCCCTATCCCGATCGGTGGCTCTACCCGCACGTCCATTCTCTTTGATGAACGAGCCTACTATCACACCTTCTACAAATCTTAGATAGTACTCTAGATTGTCGAGATTCGCACCGCTTCCCATAAGCACCGGGTAGCTATCTAGCGCTTTACGTACATTCATCAGGATCCAGGGATCGGGTGGCTCACCCGTTCTTCGCCCAGTAACTATGATAGCGTCTGCCTTACCTCGCTCTACAGCATCTAGTACGGTTGCCCTGATGTACTCAGGTGTTGCGCTTTGAACGCCTAGCACTACAGCGTGCTTACACATAACGTCAGCAAATACAGCTATTCCTGGATACCTCGATCTAAGTCTAAGTAACTTCGGTGCAGCAGGCTCTATAATCCCCGAATCTGTTACAAGTGTTTCGACATATGCATTGACACGGATAAACTTAGCCCCAGCAGCATAAGCAGCTGCGTACGCTTCACATGCAGAGTTTCTCAGCAGGTTAATGCCTACAGGAATAGAAGAAGAACGAACAGCTTCACGTACTACAACTGTAAACGCTGTCAGCGTCACTGGGTTGCGCACTCTCTTTAGAAAAGGAGCATCGCCAAAATTCTCTATGAGCAGAGCATCAAAGCCCGCCTCCTCAATAATGTGTACCTCCCTGAGAACATAATCCACAATCTCCTCCACGCTACCTGAGAAACTATGTGAGCCGGGAAGCGGAGGTAGATGCACTACTGCTATAGCCACTGGTCTCTCAAACTCCTTAAATACTTCGTGGAAGAGGCTGTTTTTCACATTCTCCCCCGCAAAGCTATAGACTAACGACGCAAAACGCTATTCTCATCTCACGAAGTCAAGGTTATAAAGAGTAATACACCTTAAGGAATCCATTTCTAGATTCAACACGTAGAGCTGTGCAACGCCTAAGAAGCTGAAAGAGCATTGCGCCATCACGTCCGTAGATGCCAAACCAGGTGGCAAGGAAGTACATAGTACTTCTAACCACTGGGTCGTCTGAAGCTATATCAAGTCCTTTAATCCCCACGATCGCACCGTCAAGACTTCTGACAACGGTGTTGAAGCGGAAGTTATGTTGTGAGGCTAGAATAGTTGAGATAATAAGCACTTCAACAACATCCCTACCAACATCAAATATCTTCTCAGGCTCGACCACGTAGGAAGCTTTTCTGTACATTTGTGCGTATAGCGAGAGCAGTTGAAACATACTCACACGCACAAACCTAGTCCTCAACAACACAGATCCCATCAACAGTCTCTACGCAACGAGCAACACCTTTATTTCCTAGCTAGGTTAAAATCAGCAATTACTGGGAGAACCTCCACAACTGGGGGTCAGACCCCCTGGATGAGTGGAGGAGGGACGTATTCACCGCCACACTACCACGTAGTTAGATGAAGAGAACCTCACCGCGGCGAGGGGTGAGCTAAACCCGCGCGTCTGACACGCCTTAAGCTGTATGCTGCTTCTCGTCCAGTCACAGACCCAAGGTTTATTAGGCGAAAACCAAATAACGCTGCGGAAGATGTAGCAACGTCCTCTGGGGCAGAAATTTAAGAAAAATCGTGGTGTGGCAAAGATGCAGAATCAAAGAATAGCACGTGCTGCACACCTAATGGAGGAGGCACTTGAGATACTAGATGAAGAACTGAGACGGTGCAGAGCCAGCGATTGCGAGTATCTATCCCAGATCCTCTGGCTAGGACTTAAGGTAAGGATCATGCTATCTATGTATGCTGTGAGAGAGGGGAGCAAGAAGCTTAAACGCGCTGTTGGGGCCTAGCCAACGAGCTTTTCCAGTATATGAGGGTAGCGAACTATCGAATCAGCTGCTATCGTAACAACATCACCTCTAATCTTACCCAGGTTCTTCAGCTTCTCTATCGCAGCAATAGCCGCACCTGTGGAAGGACCCGCGGCAATACCCTCATTCATCATCAACACTCTCAGCTTTGCCAACGCCTCTTCTTCTGAGATCGGTATAAGCTCGTCCACGTATTTAGAGTACTTATTGTAGAGTTCCGGCTTCGTAGAGCCCACCAAACCTTCGATATAGCTCCTGCGCCCAGTACTAACCGAAGGATCCAATGAAGATCCTTTGGGGACAACCCCGTAGATCTTAACATCGCTGCCCATTCTCTCCTTAAGGCACCTACCAACACCTGTGATAGTGCCGCCCGTCCCTACACCCATGACAAACGCTGAGACCCTGCCCAACTGCTCGACGATCTCAACACATGTACTCTCGTAGTGAGCGAGGTGATTAGCGTCATTCGAATCTTGATCTAGGAACACTGCGCTCTTCTCCCTAGCTATGGCAATCGCTATGTTCCTCTTGAACAGAGGGTGTTCAGGAGGTACTAGAGGCGCTATCTCAACCTTGGCGCCCAGCATCTTCAACAGCGATACCTTAGTAGGCGATACCCTCGAATCGACAACTATGTAAACCTCTAGACCTAACCTCCTGCCTATCCACGCTAGCGAGATCGCGGTATTGCCGCTCGAGACTTCAACTATTCTACTACCTGGTCTAAGCAGCCCTTTCTCAAACGCTTGTTTGATCATGTAGTATGCTGCTCTATCCTTATGACTTCCACCCGGGTTTGTGTATTCGAGTTTAAGCCAGACCCTCAACTCTTTATCGGAGAAACTTCTGAGGAGCACAATAGGCGTATTGCCTATGATCCTGCCAACCTCCTCGAGAAGTTCTCTTAACGATCCCTTCAGTTTTGATCACCGAACATCTCATGATGTTATCGGGGTGGAGTCGCCCCATCTCATCCTCCCGCATCCGCGGGTGTCGATGGGGTAGCCAAGGAATATTCGGAGTATTAGGTGATAACTATTCATGCTCAGCCAGGCGTCTGCTCATCACATTCTCAGCTCCGTCACCACTCATCACATAGCGAGACGAGGAAGCCCAGCTCATCGCCTAGCCTCAGCAACACCGGTAGATGTCCCCCCACGATCACTATCTTGACCCGTCCTTTAAACCCCCGCTCCAAGACCATAGGTATGAGGTTTAGACCTGACAGTGCTACTCTTCTCGAGGGTAGCAGGACTGCAGGACAAGTTTCTAGAAAAACATCTTCTCTGCTTTCTACGAGCACTCTATCACTTGGCCGCAATACCATAGACGTGATGTTTCTGGGTAGGAGATCCTCGTTAGTCTCGGTGTAGCGCTCAAGAACCTCGGGTGTGAGAGC
>Ga0180301_10000761_pt1 | contig 25230 bp, 31 predicted proteins | sample GuaBasSediGuay16_FD_121797 | JGI IMG/M metagenome (GOLD analysis project Ga0180301, IMG submission 121797) | Subseafloor sediment microbial communities from Guaymas Basin, Gulf of California, Mexico - Guay16, Core 4569-2, 12-15 cm | ecosystem: Environmental > Aquatic > Marine > Hydrothermal... | reverse complement strand
GGGTATGTGGAAGCATTGTTTTTGACCAGTGTTTTCCCTAACAGTGTTTTCCTAGGGTTTCCCGTAAGTATGGCTTTGTTTAACACGGTCAAGGTGGCTTCGATGATGGGGCTTGTTGTTCTCGTTTTAAATGTTACAGTATCGGACTTTATGGCTTTAAAGAGGTTTTCGATAAGGAAAATTCTCACGCTTCCAGCCATAGTAGGCTTCGTAGTAGGTGTTGCTGGACATCATTTTGTACCTGAAATGGTGCCTCTTGTTTCCTCAATTCTGTGGTGGGCTTCGCCTCTGCTAAGCTACTTAGCTATTTTCGCTCTTGGAGCCCGGTTGCCCTTAAGTTTGGATGTGCTAAAAAGCAGCATGAGCTTCATTTTGGTAGCCGGAATTTACAGGTTCGTAGTGGCGCCTTTAGTTTCCTACGCTACGGTTTTAGCGGTAGGTATGGACTGGTTTGATGGTTTACAGTTAATAGTTGTTTCGATGATGCCGCCTGCAGTCATGAACACGCTGATGGCTCAAAGGTACAAGTGGAAACCCGAACTAGTTGCTGGAGCAACAGTTACGTTAACCTTCGCATTCCTAGCTTTCCTACCGATTCTAAACCTACTAATACCTTAAAACCACGAATAATGCTTCTTTAAACTAAGTATTTTTACGAAACACCCCTTAGCTTAGCATGTTATAGATGAAATTGGGTTGTGCAGATAAGAAGCAAGTACTCATAGTGTTTGAAATCGGAATTCTCGAGAAGAGATCTTTAAGGTTCATGGGAGAGAGCTAATCACTATGTTTTTGTAAATCTAGGTGTTTTAGAGGCTTGAACTTTTCATTTTCTATAATGTTTTATAAGTTTTATAAGTATTTATGTTAGTGTATTGGTGAAGGGAGTGTTGTTTGATTAGGACTCGTGTAGAGGAGTTGAAGAGGCTCTGTATGGAATTGAGAATTGAAGAGGATGAGGTTAAGAGGGTTTTGGAGGTTCATAGGAAACTTAGATGTCGTGAATGGTGGTAGCTGTTTTAAGCGGTGTTGCCGATACGAACGTTGTTATTTAACTGTTTGATCGCGGCAATGTTGGATTACTTGAAAACATTGTGAATAAATACGGTGTTTTATATGTTCCATGGATTGTTCCGTACGAGTACCTTTACAGCCATAGGTATCTTGGCAGAAATGTTGAAGAGAGAAAAAGATGCTGTTGAAAATTGAGTCAAATTATAAGGTTTATTAAGACCTCCCTAACAATTTAATTGACACATAAAGTGAGTATAAGAAGTAGGGTTATTCAATAGGGAAGAGAAATGATCTGCTTCTTCTGCTTAAACGCTTCCTTCACCTCTCCATGCCTCTTTAGTTTTCACACTTAGCTACGGTTTTGATAATGCATATTATGGACTATGCTTACCTACTTTGCTTAGTTAAGAAAGTTTTAATATCTCTAATTTAACAAGTGTGAAATTGGTAGTGGTTTCCCGCGGTAGCTCAGCGGCAGAGCGCCCGGCTGTAGAGGGGCCCCTCTTAGACCCCCCGCGTACATGACGAGCGCCCCTTAGTGGGCGCCTATGAGGGTGAGTGTACGCCGGCAAAACATGAGCCCCCAGGGGCAGATACCGGGTGGTCGGGGGTTCAAATCCCCCCCGCGGGACCATACTTTCTTTCTTATGTCGCTATTATTGTGTATAGTGCGTATGTTGAAACCGTTATGATTAGTATGTTTCTTATTGTTGTTACGTGTTTTCTGCTTACATAGTTTGTTACGTATGTTGATGCTACTGCTGTAAGTATTAGTGGAACTATTATTACCGCATTGTATATTGCTATGTAAGCTATTTTCTCATAGAATAGTTTAACGTTTTTGCTTAGGTAAGCTAGGAAAACAAAGTATGGTGCTGAAGAACACATCATGAAAGTTATCGCCATTAAACCCCCCACAATAAACGATAGGGGGATTGAGTATTCCGAAACCATTTTCACAATAATTTTCCTCTTCAGGGAATCAGCGAAACCCCTAAGCAAACCTGTTTTAGAGGAAAACATGTTGAACAATACGAACCCGTATCCGAAAATAGCAACTGCAACTAGGAGGAAACGGCTTAGTTCCAAAACAAAAGATACACCCATACCTATAAGGAAATATGATGTGTAAACGCCTAAAACATAAGCTAATGCTGTAGCGTACTTTCTAGCTTTAGATGTGAAAGCAATTGAAGTAACAATTATAGCTAAGAAAACCATTGCACATGGATTTAAAGAATCAGCTACGGCAAGAGATAGAAGAACAGGGAAAACCATGCCGAAACCTGCTTCACCAGCTTCCTCATGATTACTTGCCGTCTCCAGCACTATGGAATTAACAGTTTCAATAATTGTTTTATTGGTTACCTCCTTTACTGATAAACCTGTTTCTGTAAAATACCATATTTGCAAAGTGTTTTCCTTAGCCAGAGAACCACTAATTAGGGATAACCAGAACTCCCTATCCAAAATAGCTCCCTGAACTACGGCAACAACCCTGCCTCCGCAAATAACTGCTGATGTTGGAACATAAGCTTTAAGACCAACTGTGGAAATTAGTTCGTAAAATAGTGAAGCATATTCCCTATTCTCAACAAGGTCTAGGAAAACATAGGGTAACCCTTCATTGTCAAGGAAGTTTTTCAAACTCGTACATGCGGGGCACATTTGTGAACCATAAACTACAATGTAGCTTTTAGTTTCAGTTAAAGCGTTAACTAAGGAAGCACATGTTAAAACAAGTAATGCTAAAAGCAAAGCACAAGCTTTGTTCTTCGAAACCATAGGGTACACATCACATAATCTATTCTAATAGGGAACCAATATAGTGGTGTCGAATTGGGCGGTAATAAATGGAATCTCTAAAAACTTATAGTGGAAAAGGAGAAAAACATTGTTTACTTTCTATTGCTTACTTCTTTTTAGCTTCCTCTTTCTTCTCCGCTTCCTTAGGTTTCTCTTCTGGAGCAGTTTCTTTCTCTAGCTTCTTAAGTTCCTCTTCAAGTTCTTTCTCGATTTCCTCAATAGGCTTTGGTGGAGGTGTTGTTGCGAGGGTATAGCCTATCCATGCAAGTATTCCGAAAACTCCCGCTACGGCTATGAAGCCTGTAAGTTGAAGTAGGAGCATCGCATACTCCGTAAAGAACACTAGCCACCCATAAACTATAATTACAATTATTGAAACGATAAGTAACCCTACACCTATTACCTGGTCTTTATTCATAAGAAACCACCGCTTCTTGTAGTCATGGAAAAGAATATTGTTACGAAATATTTAACGTTATCCTTTGTATGTTGTGGGAAACAGAGGAGTTAACATGTTGTCTTCATGCTCACTTAAATAGTTAAAGCTTAACTATAACCTAGTGGTGTAGTGGTGGATTATGGGGAAAAGCAGGGTTAAGCTTATAGCTGCAATAGCAATAGCTACTATTCTGGGTTTCTCAATAATTCTCGTGGCATTACCAAACATTTTCAAAATAGGTGGCACCCCTACGCCAGCGTCAACTAAGCAAACAACATCTATGCCTGTAAGTTGCGAAATGCCCTACGTTCTAATATCAATATATAAAGGTGATAGTAAGTTTCCATCGGATGTTCTTAGCTATGTTAGAGACTATTTCAAACAATTCATACCTGAAAACCAGGAATTAGCTGTCTGCGTTATTCCGTGGAATAGCAGTATGCTTCAAGGGAAAACGCTTAGAATATATCCGGCATTAGCTATTAAAGCGGAAAACGTTTCAAAGGAGCTCATGGAGTATTTTGGGGAGAAAATAGGTGAAAACATTTACATCATAAAGTACCCTATAGTTGTTGATTTAGCAACAAGAACCAACATCCCGGTACAGTACGGTTACCAAGCAAAAGCAATTCTTGTTCAGGGCGTAAGCGAATACAGTAGATTAGATAACCAAACATTAGCTAATGAGTTGAGAAGACTACTATCCCTAATAGCTATAGCTAACGTAACAGAAGTTGTACTAGACGATTACACAAACTACCCAGATATAAAAGCGTTTCCGGCAGTTCTCTTCTCCTCAAACATGAACCTTTCAGAACAGCTCCCATACCTAAAACGGTATGATGGAAAATTCCTTGTAGATACGAGATATGCTTTACCATTAGCAGGCCTAATATCTCTTTCACTTGGAGTGCAAGTTTACGCTGAAATTCACGGTGAAAAACCGGAGGTTGGAGTAGTTATAGGTAAAAACGATACTTCAGCATCCCTAATTGTTTTCGTAGACTTGGCATGTTCATACTGTGCTAAACTAATAAATGAAACACTACCTAAACTAGATGCCCTAGTTGATGAGGGGAAGATTTCGATAAGCTATGCTTTCAGCCCATCACCTCACATGATGAGGGAACATGCTCTACTCCAATGCTACGTTAATGTTACGGGGGATAGTAGTGGGTATGTGAAATTAACTAGGATGTTAGCTGAAAAACTTCTTAACGAAAGAAGAATTGTTAGTGAAAGCGAACTTAAGTCTCTAATGAGAAGCATTTACGGTGCTTCACTAAACTATACAGAACTAGATGTTTGCGCAAACACTACAGGATCAAGCATTGTAAGAGAAACCATATATGAAGCATCTAAGCTAGGCATAGCAGCAACCCCAACAATCATAGTTTGGAACAATAAGGAGAACATGGGATTAATTATTGAAGGCTACATACCCGCCGATGAACTAATGAAGGTTGTTGAAGCGGTTTCTAAGCTAAAAATTTCCACCTAAAACCACGTTTAACCTACAGAGTCCCCTTAGGTTTCAGCTTAAATTTTTAAAGGAAAAGTTTTATTTTACAGAGTGTTCAGAATTTTCTGAACAGTCTGAAAGGTGGTTTCAATGGATAGCTTAGTAAGGTTTTTCAGAATAGTAGGGCTTCCTACAACGGTAGCATTGGTATTGGCAGTGTTGGTTTTCGAGAATAAACCATTATCTCTTAAGGAGTTATCTTTGAAAACAGGTTATACTAAAGGTCACTTATCAACTATTCTCAGAATTCTTGAAAGTAAAGATCTTGTTGAAAGAGTTTATGAGAAGAGAAGGAAACTTCTAGTTAAAGCTAAAGATGGAACCCTACTTAGGATTCTTAGAGAACACTTAGATAATTTGAGGAGAGCATCAAGAGAGGTTCTTTCGGAATTAAGGGAGGAAATTGTTTCTGAACTTAAGCCTTTCGAAGAGGAAACAGCGGAACTTCTAAGAAAACTCGGAGGTGAACGACAATGAACAGCCTTCTTAGTTTCGAGAAAAAAGCTTACCATATAGTTGTAATGGACTTGGAAACTGTGGATTACGGGAAAATAATGGATGAAATAGTTAATGCATCATCTAAGGGGTTTCGGAAATTCACAATACACGTTATTTCGAAAACACCATCACCCTTATATCTTGAGAAACTGAGGAGCCTAATACAGAATAACATAGCCTATACTATCACAATAAGACACCATAGTTATAGTGAAGAGGAAATTAAAGGGCTACTTAGAGAGTTAAAGAACATACCCCATAAGGTACTTGGGAAATAACCACAGTAGGGTGATTGTCTATGGGAAGTTATGAAATAGTTTTAACAACGGATAGAACAATGATGTCAAACCACCATGGGAAAGAGTTTCTAGGTTTCTTAGCGACAGGTCCGGCTTTAAATATGCCTGAAGGGCTTTGGCTAAAGCTTAGTGCTCCTAAACCTAAAGTTGATAGTGAAGGAAAACCTGTTGAAGCACCATACGGTATGAGAAAGGTAGAGGCTAAACTTCTTGAAGCAGGGTTTAAAGTTGCAATTATAGATCCGGATTATCTACATAAGCACTTAGACTCCATGAAAACACTTATGTTTGGACATCACGACTATTTCGCATACGGTCCTCCAAGTTGTGAATGGTGGATGATAACTGGTAAGGAACCTATTAACAGGGTTTCGTTTAGAAAGCTCATGGAAAACCCTACTGTTAGGAAAGCGAAGGAGAAAGGTGTGAAAATTATAGCTGGAGGTCCAGGTGCTTGGCAGTGGCTTTGGGAACTAGAGTACTGGAGGAAGTGGGGCGTTGACTCGGTTATCGAAGGTGAAGTTGAAAGAGTCTTAGTTGATATTGTTGAGAAAGCGTTAAACAATGAACCACTACCTGACTACATTTACGTTGGCCCTCAAGATACCCCTAGTATCGAGGAAATACCTGTAATTAAGGGTGCTAGTGTTAACGGCTTAATAGAAATAATGAGAGGTTGCCCTAGGGGATGCAGGTTTTGCCCTGTAACACTTAGACCACTAAGGTTCATACCATTGGAGAAAATTAGGGAGGAAATACTTGTTAACCTTAAAGCAGGAATTAAAGGCGTTCTCCTACATAGTGAAGATGTTTTCCTATATTACGCTAAAGGTGTTGAACCCAATCCCGAAGCCGTAATGAAGCTTCATAAGTTAGCTAGAGAGCTTGTTGGAGAAGAGGGGGCTATTGGATGGTCCCATTTAACGCCTTCAACGGTTAAGTATGCTGAGGAAAAATATGGGCTAGTATCTAAGCTAATGAATGAAATTATTCTAACGGATAAGCAAAGGTTCATAGGTGTTCAAGTAGGTGTTGAAACAGGTTCTCCTAGGTTAGCTAAGCTAATAATGCCGGGTAAGGCTTCGCCGTATCCTCCGGAGAAATGGCCTGAAATAGTTGTTGACGCATTCAGAATAATGCATGAAAACAACATAATACCTGCAGCAACAATAATTCTCGGAGTACCCGGTGAAAAACCCGAAGACGTAGTTAAAACAGCTGAGCTACTTGACGAACTAAAGCACTATAGGAGCCTAATTGTTCCAATGTTCTTCGTACCTATGGGGGCTATGAAGAATCTTGATTGGTTTAGAAGGAAAAATGTGAAAGGGGAACACATAGAGGTATTGCTTAAAACACTCTACCATTCAACATTCTGGGCTGAGGAAATAATGGACAAATACTATTTGCGCGAAGCTAAAATGGTTCCAATAAGGATTATGTTGAAAATCTTCATAAAATATGTGAAGTATAGGGTTGAGAAGCTTAAGCCTCAAATAGAGGAGCTTTTACGACATTAACTTAAATACACTCATAAATAATCTGTACTTACTTGGTGGAGAGTGGGAAAATTGTTCAATGAGGACTTGTTTAGGAAAATTCTTAAGAAGTTCATGAAGGATTTTGAAGAATTCGAGAAACAGTTTTTCAAAGACGAATTCTTAGAAGAGGAGCCAGCCAGCGAATCTGAAGAGTATTTTTACGGATTCTCCATAACAATAGGTCCCGACGGGAAACCGGTGATTAGAGAGTTTGGAAGTAAGCCTAAGAGAAAACACATAATCGAAGAGAAACCATTTGGAACCCAAACTAAGCCCAGAATTGTTGAGGTTCCAGAGGAAAACCCTGAAGATGTAGACGTTTTCGAATATGATGACGTAGTGGAAGTCGTAGCTGAAATAAGGAACGTAAGCAAAGAAGACATAGATGTTAAAATACTTAGCGATAAACAAACACTCATAATTAAAGCTCCAGAATACTATAGAAAAGTGAAGCTACCAGTAAAAGTAAATCCTTCTACAGCAAAGGCACATTATAGGAATGGAGTTTTAGAAGTAACTATAAGGAAGCAGGAAAAAAAAGAGATAAAAACCTTATAGACTTCATTTCGTTTAAAGGCATTGTTTATGGGCGAAAAAGTTCTCTAAACAAGGTAGCTTTATAAGTTTTCATAAAACTCATCAGATTTAAACAAAGGGTATTTAGCAAAACATGGCAACCTTAGGTTTTCTAAAACTATTTCACCCTTCCTTCTTACACTGTGGTTCTTCGCAGATTTTCAATGTTAAAGAACCTAATAGTTTCGATTCGTAAAGAACTCCTCCTAAAGCCTCCTTTAAACATTTTAGGGGACTAAGAAGTATATTTCGTTGTTTATCCACGCCTTAATTTCATTAATTACTAGTTTAAACTCTTCTTCTAATCTGTAGAAAAGTACTGGAATTTCGTATTTTCTCGCCAGAGCTAAGGTATGGCAGTCTACTATGCTTATGGGGAATTTGCATTTACACTCAGCCGCTTCAAAGTTAACATTATCTGAACTTACCGTTTTAAAGTATCCCGAGTTTAATAGTAACTCTATTCTTTTCCTAGCTTCCCTCATTCCAAGTAGACGGCATGTCACATACAATGCTTCGGTTATGTTTAGTGTTGTGGTGTAGGGCTTAATATTGTTGTTTAAAATATTGTCTATAAGTTCATTACCTACATCTGTTGCGAAAAGTATTTCAATTAGAACGCTTGTATCGAACACCATATCTCCTTTCATAAGCTTCCTCTTCAAGTTTAACCTCCTCTTCAAGAATCCTATGGGCTTCTTTAACAACACTTAAAGGAACACCCATCCCCTTTAGCTTAAGTAAAAACTCTGGATTACGAAAACCGCTTTTCTCAATTAAAATCCTAATAACATCATCATACGTTAATCTCCTACCTAACTCAGCCTCTAACTTGGTAAGAACCCTAGTAAGTAAGTTCTTAGTTTCCCTAGAAACCTTAATTGTAGTAGACAAAGTATACCCCATATAGAAAGTATACCAAATTCATACTTAAGAATTACCACCACCGATACTGCTTAAAAGTGAAAATCTGCGATAAGCAAATGTTGAAGTTTCCTCGTAGAAGAGCTAATATATTTTTAAGATCACCCATTTTTACTTAGCGTGAGGGTGTTGTGTTGAAGTGTTTAGATAGGGGCTTTGTTGTTTGGTTTACCGGGCTTCCGGGTAGCGGTAAAACAACTGTTGCTAACGCTGTAGTATCTAAGCTTAGGGAGCTCGGCTATAAAGTTGAAGTTCTAGATGGTGATTGGGTTAGGAAAACAATAAACCCTGATGTCGGATTTACACGTGAAGAAAGAAGAATCCATCTGAAACGTGTAGCATGGATAGCTAGATTACTTGCTAGAAACGGGGTAATTGTCCTATGTAGTTTCGTATCACCATATAGGAGCGTTAGAAAAGAAATAAGAGAAATAGTTGAGGAAGAAGCGCCATTCATAGAAGTCTACTGCAAATGTAGCTTACAGGAATGCATAAGGAGGGATCCGAAAGGACTCTACAGGAAAGCTCTAAGAGGGGAAATAAAGCACTTCACAGGAATAAGCGACACCTACGAAGAACCTGAAAACCCAGAGCTAACCTTAGACACGGAGCATGAAACACCAAATAAGAACGCGGAGAAAGTGCTCAATAAGCTAAGAAAACTTGGACTCATCGAGTAAATAGCGTTTCGTCCATAACCCCCGTAAGTGTACATAGGGATGACGTTTAAGGTATTATCCTAACTTCCCTTACGACCCTAAAGTCTTCGTCAAATGATGCTAAGGTGTTTGCTTTAACTCTTAAAGCCACTGCTACATGAACAGCATCTGCTGGTAATAGCCCGTACTTCCTCATGATCTCATATGCTTTCTGCCAATCGCTATACATTACTGGTTCAACTCTTAAACCTTTCAGAAATAAGTATTCGATATATTCGTAAAATTTCCTAACTACTTCGAGTGTTTTGCTTCTAAATTCGCTACTTAGCCTTAAACTTTCCCTAATTTTCCACACATTCTTCGTACCTAGTAATTCACTAGCTTTAGCGTAGATCAGTTTAAAACATACTTCCTCAAGAACCATGGGTGTAACGTATCCAATAACTTTACCGTACTCTACATCCTCTAGAATAGCTTGGGCTATGTCTGAACCTGGCTCGTTAAGTAGAAGTTTTAAGAAAACAGATGAATCAATAAATATCTTCATTTAGACACCAAATAAAGTTCTTCAAGTTCTTTAAGAGAAAACCTACTCTTAACGAGCCCCTTCATTTGAGAAGTAACTGATTTCTTTCTGCTTTTAACAATGAACTCCTCCATAGCTTTTCTAATAGCTTCGCTTCTACTTAAACCACGAGATAGAGCAACCTTAGTGAACTCTTCCAAGAGATCTTCATTAACCCTTATAAATACACCTTTAGATTTCATATAATATCACCAAATATACGTATATAAAGAAATCATATATTTATTTTTAGTTTACTGTAGCATATAACTATGGATGTTAAAAGCGTGAACTCTACCTCTTAACGTTTTGGAGAAATATAACAATAGTTTAATACTATTTAGAAAATTTAGTGCTGATGAGGAAGAAGATATTTTGAAATTTCTTGTTGGAAAAAGCCGCTCCTATCTTGAACCCTAGTTTAAAACTTACGCTTAGACTTCTGTGGTCTTTGAAAAAACCAGCGGTTCTCTAGAAGCGAACTTGAAGAAACTCAGCAGGAAAACTGGTTAAGCTATGTAGGGTTTGTTGAAGTGCATTTAATATGTAGCTTGTTTTAAACGTTATTTTTACTTAGTAATATGCTATCGTAACTCACTAATTTAACGTCTAGATTCTTTGCTTACGCAACATATAATGCTGTAATGATATTTTCGAGAAACTCCTTCAACAAAAACTAAACCCATAATTAAACTCCACCACTATATAATGAGCACATAGATGCCTATTAATTTAACACTACAAACAATCCTCGCTAGGTTATAAAGCACAACTGGGCTATCTACTGCTTTTCATAAGCATCAGCATTTTCTTAAGTTCCTGTTTCAGTTCTCTTCTAGGTTCCCATTTAAGCTCTTTCCTAGCTTTCTCAATACAAGCATAACTATGCCTTATATCTCCTTTCCTAGGAGAAGCAAATCTTATTTTAACCTTGTTTCCAACAATTTCCCTTACCATGCGTGCTAAGTCTATAATTCTAACAGGTTTTCCCGAAGCAATATTGTAAATGCCTGTAACATTATCTACTATAGCCTTATAGAATGCTTCAGCAACGTCTTCAACATGAACGAAATCTCTGGTTTGCAGCCCATCACCATAAATAATAAGCGGCTTCCCCTCAATAGCTCTCTCAATGAAACGAGAAATAACGCCTGCATAAGCGGGGTTTTGGCCTGGACCGTAAACGTTGAAAAGCCTTAAAGTAACAACTTTCAAACCATAATTTTTAGCGTACTGGTTAAGAACAAGTTCTCCAACAAGCTTACTTAAACCATAAGGTGAAAGAGGTTCAGTAGGATGTTCTTCATCAATAGGCAAATACTTAGGCTCACCATAAACAGCAGCAGAACTAGCATAAACAATCTTCTCCACATCAGCTCTACGACAAGCCTCAGCAACTACAGCTGTTCCTAAAGCATTATTTTTAAAATAGGTGAAGGGTTTTCGAACGGATTCGGAAGCACTAACATATGCTGCTAAGTGAACAACTATGTCACTACTAAATTTTCTTAAAGCACTAATGAAGCTCCTATAGTTTACAACGTTAGCTTCAATAATCTTTACACCTAACTTTCTAAGCTTGGCTACTCTTTCATAACCGCTTCTCTCTAGAGAATCATATACTACAATATCGAAGCCCTTACATAGAATATTCAGAGACACATAGTATCCTATGAAGCCTACGCCGCCAGTTACTAGAACATTCATTTCATTTAACCACACATTCTAATGTTTTAGCAGGATTTTCTAACATATTGTCTACTTTAAACATTATTTTTCTAATTCTCCTTGTTAATAGTTTAGTATTAGATTTATATTCTATGAGCGATAAAACCCTCCATTCCACGCTTCACAGTATCTACAAGCACTCTACAGGAAGGTCTTAGATATTTTGAAACATAACCTGGTTTGCAAGGTTCATACGAACTGGGTGAAAACGCAGAAAAGAATATTCGAGCAGTACAGCTTAACTTTACCTTTAAAAACAACATTGCTAGTAATAAGTGTAGATTGAGTACAAGTGAGCATATATGGGTACGGTAGTTGTTGTATTATTAAGAAGCATACTACAACTTATTGCTGTAACATTATCTATTGTTTCAGGAGTAATTCTTGTTAGACGACTGGACCCATATTCCTACGCTTTATACCAAACAATTATTAAGCGTGTTTCAAGCTACATTGGAGGTTTTATAGGATCCTTCGGAATATGGATTTATAGATACTCTGTCCAAAATATTAAAGGGACATTTAAAGCTTTAAGCACCTTATCTATAGTTACAGCTATTGCGGGGTTTCTTGTAAGCTTCTTTTCAGCGCTTCTTCTTGGAACAAGTTTTTCAATAGCTATTTTGGCAGGTTTTGCTGTCGCTATTTTTTTATCAAGAATTCCCTTAATAACATCTTTAGATGCTACTAGACCTGTTAAGTTCACTTTAGAAGCTGTTATTGAAAGGCTTATTTTTAGCATATTGATTATTGTTCTAGTTTATCTTTTAGGACTTAAGGTTTTTGGAGCGTTTGTATCAGTAATTGTTACATTCAGTATAGGTTATGGCTTGGCTTTCTACTGGCTACGTGATAGAATTAAAAGTGACATTGATCGTAAATTAGCTGTTCTGAAGGAATGGCTTAGAGAATCCCATGTTCCAATTTTAGGATGGATCAGTAGCTTAATACACAATTTAGATGTTATAGTAGCTTACATGTTCGCATCAAGTGACGTTGTAGCTGCCTTCTTTGCTACAAGGCTTCCTTCATCAATTATTCAAGAAATCATTGGAACAGGTTTAAGATACCTTCATGGCTATGTTCTTTCAAAAAAAGACTTCCTATCAGCCATTAATGCTTTACGTGTGCTAATCTTTCTTTCTTCACCTGTACTAGCTTATATCATGGTTTACCCTAAACACTTAATTTACCTACTTAACCCAGCTTATGAGTGGGCTTATGAGGCTGTAAGGGTTATTGCTTTAGCTTCACTACTAACGATAATTAGCAGTGGTGTTAGTCAAATAGTTATAGGTTTAGTTTCTGAAGAAGGTGCTGCAGCATCAAATAAGCTGTTAAGGTTAACACTCATATCGCTCGGTACTTCTATAACTTATTTTGCAATAGTTTCTCTCGGACTTTACATAGCTACTATAAAGGAGTATGAAATATTTTATTGGAGTATTGCGATGCTAATAAGCACACTAATAACGTTTATAGTATTTTCGACATTATTATCTAAGAGAGTTGGGGTAAATGTTTTACTAAAGAGTCTTATGTTACCATTTATAGCTTACTCCACCATAGGGCTAGTTTCAGCTTTAATTTTCCCTCCACAAACTACGCCAAGTAAGGTGTTCTGGAATGAAGCTTTAATTGTAGCTAAAAGCGGACTACCAGCTTTAGCATTTTACACAATAGTAGTTATAATCATAGATTCTTTCATTCGAGTTGAGATTAGACGAGGTATTAAAAAGTTAAAACACCCAGAAAGACTCTTTTCACCGAAAGCTTAAATGTTATCGATACATTCAGATTCGAAGAGGTAATAAAATATTCAATAGTAAGGATTTTGTATTACGGTTATTTGTATTATATGTGGTGGTTTATGTGGGATACGTTACTATTTCAGCTAGGATTAAGAGGGAGCTTTATGAGAAATTGAGAAAGTATAATGTAAGTGTTAGTGATGTTATTAGGAGGGCATTAGAAGAGGAGGTAAGAAGAAGGGAAGAGGAGGAATTGAGGAGGAAGCTTAAGGAGGCTCAGGAAATTCTTAAGAAAATACCTTTTGAGGAATTAGTTAAAGCTATAAGGAGTGGTCGTGAGGAAAGGTGAAGTTTGTTTTTGATTCTTCAGCGCTACTAAATATTGTTAGGATTCTTGGGGCTGATGCAGTAGACTATCTTAGAGGTAACTATATATTAACTTTAACACTTTACGAAGTAGGTAATGCTTTATGGAAAGAAACCACACTACTTAGGAGAATATCTGCTGAAGAAGCAATTAAATTACTAAACCTAATAAGTGATACATGTAAAATACTCAACATTACCGCTCCGGAAGACCCTTTAAAAGCTCTGAGGTTAGCTTGCACACTTAAAATAACATATTATGATTCAGCATACATTACAGTAGCTTACGAACAAAACGCAACATTAGTAACTGATGATAGGAAGCTTAGAGAGAAAATTCGTAGAGAGGGGGAAGTAGTAGTTAAGATTCTAGGAGGGAAAGTAAATGCTATATCAACAAACGACTTAGTGAAATAAATTACGTATTATATCATTAACCGTTATGTATTATTAGCTAGGGATAGTTTTCGTAAGTTTTTTATTTAATTAAATTTAATTGCTTTCAGCATTGCTTGTTTAAGGGTTCATAGGTATGGAAGTATTAGTGGTAGTTTTTGCTACATCGGTTATGGTTAGTTTTCTTTATTCTTGGCTTGGTTTAGCTTACGCTATGTCGTTTATGGTTTCTTCAGCTATAATAGGGTTAGATGTTAATTATATGTTACCTTACATTCTTCTTTCACAAGCAATAATTTCGCCTTTCGCCGCCATTATTAGAGGTAAGAGGGTCGTTGATGTTAAACTGCATTTTGAAGAATCATTAGTTATTGGTTTAAGTGCTTTAGTTGCTTTCTTAGCTGCTTTAATGCTTGGAATTAGGGTAAGCGGCTATGTTAAGCTAGTCTTTATTGCACTATTGCTTGTAGTTGCTTCGGTAATTAACATGTTAAAGGATAAAGGTGATGGAAGGATGAGAAACAGTGGTTATGGATTAAACGTTGCTGCAGGTGTTGTTGCGGGTTTTCTTAAGGGTGTTTTTGGCTCTGGTGCCTTACCTGTTCTCATAGGTTTTCAAAGGCTTATGGGTTTAAGCGTTGACGAGACTGTTTTTAGGGCTTTCGTGACCGTGTCTATTGTTGCCTTAGCTTCTTCTGTGCCTTACATTTTAAACTACGGGTTTGAACCCGATGTTTTCCTATCTGTTCTCTCAGGTTCTCTTCTAGGTGTTTTCCTCAGCAATTTCGCTTTGGAAACAAAGTATAAGAGAGAATTGCTTACAATCGCAATGCTTACATTAGCGGCAACATTAATTTTTAACCTTATAGTTTCAAATCCTTGGATTTAGAGTGCCGCTTCTCCACTCTCTCTAATAGTGCACTCTTCCCTAAGTTCAGCGGGTAAAACAGTCAAGCCTTTGCAATAAATCTTAACAACAAACCTTCTCATAGAACCTCTGACGAACAATGTTTAAAGTACAGGTTTAGCTAAGTTGAGAAGCAAAAACATAAAGTAATTGGTTTAATATACTAATTTCGAAAAATGTTTAAATATTTATGTGGGAGTTATTACTTTCTTGGTGTGGGAAGTGGGATTGCTTCTTAAGGTTGACGATAAGGGTAGGATAACTATTCCGTCGGAAATTAGACGTAAGCTTGGGATTAAGGGGTATGTGAAAATAAGGATTGCTGACGATAAGCTAGTTATTGAGCCTGTAAGGAATCCTTTGGAAAGGCTTATGAAGCTTGTTATTGATAGTGGCGGGAACATTGAGAATGACATTAGAGTGTTTAGAAAAAGGGAGGAGGTGAAACTTAAGGAGCTTATTAAGGGATGATTACTTATGCTTATTGAAACAGACTTTCTCATATCGCTTGTGAGAGAAAACGATAAACACCATGATAGAACCCTAAGGATTTTGGAAAAACTCCGTAATAGCATTAAATTATCACCTTACACACTAATCGAACTAGACTTGCTGATATTGTCAAACATTTTTAAAGTTAAAGATAAAACGGTATTCTTTAAGCTTCTTGAGGAAACACTTAACTATTACACTATTGAAACGGTGAAGCCAAAGTTTTCACATGTAGCTAAAGCCTACAAGTTAAGGGAGAAATATGGTCTCTCATTTTTCGATAGCCTACATGCAGCTGTAGCTGTAGTTGAAAACGTTCCTCTAATAAGCTACGATAAAATCTATGATAAAATAGAGGAAGTAAAATACGTAAATCCATCAACACTAGCATAAACAAACTAAAGCTAAACATTATTAACTACCTACACTTTGACTATTTCAGGTTTAAATAAACCCAGCTATCTCGGTAAAACAGTATATGAGCGCATCTGAGAGTACTAGTTTCGGAAGCGTCAGATCCCCCTCATTTCTCTAGCTAAGACACCTTTAAGAAGAATCCATGAACAACATTGCTGTTTATTTCTTCTTTTATAAGTTTTCTTCCACAACCAACAATAGCGATAAACATCGAAACGATTTCTACTGCAGTAATGCTATTTAAAAACATTAACATTAATTTTTAAATAATGTACCTTACGACTTGATTATCGCCAATAATGTTTTGAGTACATGTTCTATTCCTAGGACTTTTACTGTGTGGTTTATTATGTGTTTTAGTGCTTTAGCTTGTTTTCTAACACCTCTCCTTACTCTATCGCTGTATCCGCATTCGCATTTCTCATAGTTTACTCCTCTAATTAGTGCTACAGGTATTCCTTGAGATGTTTGTCTCATGACCAGGGCTGCTGCAGCACATACTTCATGCACTATTGCATCTACTCCTCCACACTTTGGTTTACCGTATAGGTCTGGTTCTCCGAATCCCCTATCCACTGGTTCTATTCCATACGAGCCTCTTGCAATGTCTAGCGATCCTACTAGGAAAGCTTCCGTATCGCAAACAATAACTGCAACATCTTTTCCCGTAAGCTCTCTTATCCTATTCCTTAACTCCTTAGCTACAGCATCTATGTTTCTTGGAGGTACTGAGTGAATGTTTGGAGGATGGTTTGAAGAATCCAGTCCAGCATCAGTCCATAACATACCGTTTCTTATGACGAGAAATATTGTTGGGTATTCTTTGAGAACTTTCCTAGCTAACTTGGGTCTCCTAGAGAACCTGTATATTCCGACAACTCCCTCATCAGCTAATTTCTTAACCGGAATAGCGAGCAGTAGTTCATCGCTTTCCCTAAGGAGTAACTCAATGAATCTAGGGTTTACGCCCGATTTAGAAGCTATCTTCAAAGCTCTGGGTGAAGGCTTAATTTCACCTAAGTTAACAAGTAATCCTAGGCATTTGGAAACAATCTTGCATGTTACTGCAATGATGTCTCCATCTCTAAACTCTAACCCTTGCTTCCTAACTGAATCAACAATTACCTTAGCTAAATCGCATTTACCCTTAATAATTGGAAGCTTAATACCGTAAATTTCAACTGAGCCTTCCATGAGGAAACGCCTTTACCGATGTTCAGTTAAAGCTTATGTTTAGAGTGTACGATAAGCTTATTTCTAAAGGACAAAATTCACTTACTGAGGAAGGCTGATAGGTATGGGCGAGAAGGTTTCCATAGAAATATCGAAGGAACTTTACGAGAAAATAAAGAAGTTCATTGAGGAACAAGGAGGATTTGAAAGCGTAGAAGAATTCGTAGAATTCGTCCTTAACGAAGCCGTTTCAGAGGAATCAGAAGAATACGTTATGTCTAAAGAGGAAGAGGAAAAAGTTAAGTAAAGACTTAGATCACTAGGCTACATCTAGTAGAGCAAGGTGTTTGAAGTTTTGAGTTCAAAAAGAAAATACAGGTACACCACAGTCTCAATACCTATAACACTATACAATAGAATTAAAGACCTAATTAAGGACACAGGTTTTACCTCAGTATCTCAATTTGTAACCTACATTTTAAGGGAAGTTATTGCTTCAATGGAGAGAGAAAAACTTGAAAGCATGAAGGTTTCCGAAGAGGAAAGAAGAAGAATAATTGAGAAACTTAAGAGACTAGGCTACATTTGAAGTTTTAAACTAGATAAAACATCTAAGACATACTGATTAACTTATATTTCAGGTAGAGTCAGAATGGTTCAGATTGTTGCAGAAGTAAGATTGGGTAAGAAGAGCATCATATATCTTCCTAAAAATGTTGTAAACGCTTTAAACCTCAGAGAAGGAGATAAACTGGTACTGAAGGTAATAAGAGATAAAATAGTTCTTGAGAAAAGTGAAAGCTTCTTTAAAAAAGCATTAGAAACAAGAAAAATAATCGAACTATTACCGGAGGAAGTTGAGGAAGCTAGCGTTGTAATATAAAAGGAGCTTTTAGGTGAATAGGTTATGGTTTCTAGACCTCATGGGGGAAGGCTCGTAAATAGGGTTGTAATTGGGCCTAGAAGGAGGGCTTTATTGGAGGAAGCTAGGGAGCTTAAGAGAATAGTTTTGTCTGAAAGCTTAGTTGCTGACGTAGCGAATATTGCTCATGGAGTTTATAGCCCTCTTGAGGGATTCATGATTTCAGAGGATTACATGAACGTGCTTTACCATATGAGGCTTTCAAACGATATTCCATGGACAATACCTATAATCTTAGATGTTAACGAGAAAGAAATTAAGGGGCTAAAGGAGGGAGATGATGTAGCACTAGTTTATGGTGATGAGCCTTTAGCTATAATGAGGATTGAGGAAATTTACAGGTGGAATCCTAAGGAGTACTGTAGGAAAGTGTTTAAAACCTTAAGCCCCGAGCATCCCGGAGTAGCTAAGACTATGAAGCGTAAGGAATTACTCATAGGAGGTCCTATAGAGTTACTGAACGAGCTACCTGAGAAATTTGAGAAGTATAGGTTATGGCCTATTGAAACAAGGGTTCTATTTAGGGAGAGAGGTTGGAGAAACATAGTTGGTTTCCAAACAAGAAATGTGCCACACATGGGTCACGAGTATGTTCAGAAAGCAGCGTTAACATTTACTGATGGATTATTCGTAAATCCCCTTGTTGGATGGAAGAAGCCGGGAGACTACCGTGACGAGGTTATCGTTAAAGCATACGAGGTTCTCATAGAAAACTACTACCCAAAAGACACAGTTGTATTTTCAGTTCTAAGAATGGAAATGAGATATGCTGGACCGAGGGAAGCAGTGTTTCACGCAATAGTTAGGAAAAATTTCGGATGCACACACTTCATAGTTGGAAGAGACCATGCAGGAGTAGGGAACTTCTACGGACCATATGAAGCATGGGATATTTTCAGGGAATTCCCCGACTTAGGAATAATACCTCTCTTCATTAGAGAAGCGTTTTACTGTAATAAATGCGGGGAAATGGTTAACGAGAAAATATGTCCTCACGAAGAAAAATACCGTGTTAGAATAAGCGGAACTAAGCTAAGGAAAATGATAATGGAAGGTAAGAAGCCACCAAAATACATGATGAGACCTGAAGTTGCGGAGGTGATTCTAAGTTTCGAAAACCCATTTACATAATGAATGCTCCCAGATAAGAAAACTACTTGAAACCTCAAGGAAAACGGTCATAGTGCATCACTGGGATTCTGACGGAATAGCTTCAGCAGTAATAATTTCAAACTATATCGGAGCAAAAAAGGAATTCATAGTACCTAAAATAGGAACCTATACTTATACATCAATAAACATAAACTCAGTAATTAATGCAAACCCTGACTTCATAGTTTTAGTGGACTATGGGATAAACATTAGCGAAGTTGAAGAGCTAAGAAGGAATGTTAAATGTGAAGTAGCAATAGTTGATCACCACTTAAACAATCCGGGAAGAAACATATTGGTGTGTAATCCGTTAGTTTACGGTGAATCTTCAGCCAAGTACCCTTCAACAACATGGGTTATTAGAGAATATCTGAAATTTGAGGATTCTGGAAAAACAGTTTTAGGGGTAATAGGTGATGTTGGATGGAACATAAGAGACCATAGCGTTAAAACGTATGTTCTAAGGTTCATGGGTGAACATGGGTTAAGCCTTGGGGATTTGAAGAAAGCTGTTGAACATGTAGATTCATGCTATAAACTAGTGAATTATGAATGCATAAACTATGCAAGAGATGTTCTTGCAGAAAAGAATGCGATAGGAGTATTAGAAGACAAATTATTAGCTATGAAAGCTAGGGAAGTTAGGGAGGAAATGTGGAAGGCTATTGAAGAATCTGTTCTCTTAGAGACCAAAGGTCCCATAAAAGTTTTCTCAACAAAATCTAAAGCATATATTACATCATCTATAGGTAGGTTTCTAGCCGAAAAGAACTCTAAAGACATAGTTGTGGTTAGAGTTTACGTTGAAAAGTTAGGTTTAACAAACATTTACGTTAGAAGTTTAAAATATAAAGTAGGCAAGATCATTCCCACACTTAAAAGTAAAGGATTCAATGTCGGAGGGAAAAACCACGTTTTCTCTATAGTATGTGAGAGAAGTTGTGATGAAAAGTTAAAAATGGTTGTTTCAATACTTGAAAGGCAACTAGGTGGTTTGGTGTGAGAAAAGTTTTCATTCTAGGACTTGATTGCGCCCCTCCTAAAATAGTCTATGAAAACTACGGTGTAAACCTCATCAACATTAGAGAAGTTGTTGAGGAAAGCTCAAGATACATTATGCACAGCAGTCATCCGCCAATAACTATTCCGGCATGGATAAGCATGTTTACAGGGAAAACACCGGGGGAACTTGGACTCTACGGTTTTAGACATAGGAAACCTGGGGATGTTAGGGAAAGCTACATTGTAAATTCAACACATGTTAAAGCTAGAACATTATGGGATGAAGTGAGTAGGAAAGGTGGAAGAGTTGGCATAGTAGGTGTGCCTCCAACATATCCTCCAAAACCTGTTCACGGATTTATGATTACAGACTTCACCACCCCCGGCCCTGAGAAACCATACACTTTTCCCCCATGGCTTAGAAGAGAAGTTGAGTCTAAATTTGGAAAGTACATTTTCGACGTTGTTTACCGTAATGAAGAGAAAGAGAGAGTGGCTAAGGAGCTTTTCCATATGACGAAACAGCATCTAGGAGTAGTTAAGTATCTTGCCTCTAAGAAACCATGGGATTTATTCATATATGTTGAAGTAGGTGTTGATAGAGTACATCATGCTTTCTGGAAGTTTTTCGATAAAGAACATCCGAGATATGTTGAACACGAGGTTTTTAGCAAAGTTATTCCAGAATACTATAAGCTAGTAGATGAGTGGTTCGGTGAGTTAAGAAAAACCCTACCGAAAGATACGGTAATAGTTATTGTTTCTGACCATGGAGTTAAAGCTATGAAGGGTGCTTTTGTAATAAATCAGTGGCTTGAAGAACAAGGATATCTCAAGTTTAAAGAGAAACCTAGGAAGCAGGGAGAGGACATTACTGAAGAAATGATAGATTGGGAACACACTATTGCATGGGGTTGGGGGGGATACTACGCTAGAGTATTCATAAATCTCAAAGGTAGAGAACCAAGAGGAATTGTTGGAAGGGAAGAATACTTTGATGTAATTAGCCAGCTAAAAAGAGACTTTAAAAGAATAAGGGGACCTAAGGAGGAGCATTGGGATACGAAAGTTTATACGCCAAACGAGCTATACCCGGAAGTTAACGGGGATCCTCCAGACCTTCTAGTCTACTTCGATAATCTCTCATGGAGATCTGCTGGAACAGTGGGTTGGCCAACAACATATTTGCCTGAAAACGATAGGGGACCTGATGATGCCGTACATGACTGGTATGGTGTTTTCTCAGTATATGATCCTGAAGGAACATTGGAAAAGGGAGATATGGGAGAAATAATGATTCATAAAATACATGAGTTCCTAAGGAATATTGTTTTAGAGAAGAACCTAAACCCTAACGCAAAGTGTCGATAAGAGGCTTTGAACCTAAATATTCGGCTGCAGTAAGTAGCTTAATATTTTCGCTTTCAGCCTTTAGAAACACTTGCTTAACATATTTTCTCCACAGCCTACTTCTCAAGAGGTGATGATCATATATTATGAGTTTCGGTTTAGCCTCAACAATTCTAATAGCGTTCATAACTGCTCTTTCCAAGTTTATTCTGTTAAGCATGTAGGGGAAGAGATAAACTGGAGGGCCATCTAAAATTACAATGTCAGGTCTCTCTTCGGCAATGAAGTATGCGTAATCTTCGATTTCAGGCCCCATAACATCACTCGTATAGAATATCTTGTAGCCCTCGGTTTCAATAATTATTGGAACAACCCATCCTGTCCTATCGTACTCTAGCCCGTGAAACCATGGATTTAGGGTTCTTATTTTGACATTTCCGAACTTGAATGTTCTATTCTCAGCCCAAACAATTTTCACACACTTTCCTATTTCGAACTCCTTAATCCAAGGCTTTCTAGCCCATAGCTTACTTGTTAGTTTAAGGAACCACTCCCTACCTTTAGCGAGAAGTTCTCTCCTACGTGAACTGTAGTTTCCGAAGTCTCTGGAGAGAGCAAGCTTTAGTTTTTCAACAGGGTCTTCGAATGTTTTCTTTTGTGGTTCCATGATGAATTCTTCTAAATTTGAACCACACAGTTTAGCTATTTCGCTTAAGAATTTACGCGATCTACCCCACTGGCTTTCGTTAATGTACATGTTAGGGTTCTTAGCTATGATTAGCTTGTTCAACCAAGCATCGGCACTGTAGGCGTCCTTGTCTGAAGGTAGGAAGTGGTGATCGTAGTGGTAATGGGTTATTACTGCAGCAATGGATTCTGCAAGTTCCCTTGATATTTCAGTTAAAGCCTTTTTCCTCAGCTTTCTCTTCTCACTACTTGGTAAAGGATAGCTTGGCTGCATAGCTGCCGCTCCAGGATCAACAATTATTTTTCCTACACTCGACTCCACAATGAATGATGAGCTTTTCACACCTAAACTATCAAACCATAGAAGCCTTATCCCGGCTTCCTCCAAAATCCCCTTTACCAACCTAAACACATCCCATTATAACTTAATTCCCGGTTAAAGTAAAGTTTATACTGTAATTAAATTAGGCTTCGAGATGAGACATTATGAGTTTAGTTCTTGTTACTGGCGGTGCAGGATTTATAGGAAGCCACTTAGTCGATGAGCTTTTGAAAAGAGGTTTCAATGTTAGAGTTATCGACAATCTAAGCAGCGGGTTTCTGGAGAACATTAAGCACAACATTGGAAATAGAAGTTTCGAATTCATCAGAGGAGATTTGAAAAATCTCGAAGATTCTTTGAAAGCTGTTAAGGATGTTGAAGTGGTTTTCCATTTTGCCGCTAATCCCGAGGTTAGGGTTAGTACGACAGCTCCGGAAATACATTTCAGAGAGAATGTCGTTGCAACGTTTAATCTTCTAGAAGCATGTAGGAAGGTAGGTACTGTAGAAAAATTTGTTTTCGCAAGTTCAAGCACGGTTTATGGGGATGCTAAAGTGTTTCCAACACCTGAAAACCACGAGTTAAAACCCATAAGCGTGTACGGTGCTTCTAAGGTGGCATGTGAATCGCTAATATGCTCATACGCTTATCTTTACGGTTTCAAAGCAGCTTCACTTAGATATGCGAACATTGTTGGCCCAAGGCTAAGACATGGTGTAATATATGATTTCCTAATGAAGCTTAAAAAGAACCCTAATGTACTAGAGGTTTTAGGCGATGGAACTCAGAGGAAAAGCTACCTGTACATTAGCGACACTATTGAAGCAACACTTCTCGTAGCAGATAAGCTAACTGAAAAGTTTGAAACATACAATGTAGGGAATGAAGACTGGATAACGGTAGCGGAAATTGCCGAAATAGTTTCTAAAGCAGCGGGTCTTAGACCAAAAATAGTTTTCACCGGGGGAACACCCAATGGCAGAGGATGGCCAGGAGATGTTAAATACATGCTTCTAAGCATTGAGAAAATAAAGAAGCTAGGGTGGAAACCTAAACATACAAGTAGAGAAGCAATAGAGTTAACAGCTAAAGCCTTAGCCAAAGAAGTATTCTTCAGGTGAAAACTTCATGGTTCAAGAAATACCTATTAAGCCTAAGAAGAGATGGGAAGTTGTTTTCGAAGAAAACGGTAGGTGGCGATGCGGAATCTACGTTCCAGAGTACTCATCTAGAAACGAGGTAAAGTATCTCGAGAAACATAATGCGCCAGAACTTTTCCTACTAGTTAAGGGAAAAATTGTTCTCTTACTAAGCGAGGACGGTAAAAACGTTGTTGAAAAACCTATGGAGGAAGGAAAAATCTACATTGTAACTGAATGGCATAACGCATACAGGCCTAGTGGCTGTGAAGGTATAGCCTTAGTTATCGAGAGAACAGATATTGAAACGGAATATGTTGAAATAAAGGTTCATTAGAAATCTCTTCTAACACCATCATCTATTTCAACAATCCATCCCCTTTTAGCTCCACCTCTAATGCCTGCTTCAAGCACTCTCTTAGCTAAAGATCTGTTCTCAACTAGGGCTATTAGTGAACCCCCTAATCCAGCACCGGATATTTTAACACCTAAAGCGCCAGCTTCTAAAGCAGCATTCCTTATTTTCTCAAGCTCCGGAAGGCTTAGATCATAGAGGTCTCTTAGTAGGGCGTGTTGCTGATTCATAATAACACCTATTAGCGCTAACTTAGGATTCTCATGTCTGAACGCTTTTTCTACATCTTCCGCATATTCTGAACCTAGAACATTAACTAACTCTTCCTCCTTAGGAACATTGTTTCTCATTATTTTCAGAGCCAACATCGTTGATTCATGCTCACGTATAGTGAAGATTATTCGTTTAGCCGAATTTTCTGGAAGCTTAGTAAGGTATGGTTTAAGTTCTTCCTCACTAAGCTCCTCCCATAAAACACTATCATATCTTTCGCCAAGTTTCCTCTTAACATCGTCAGGAACCTCAGGTAGCTTAAGCAGTATTTTCAACCCTAAATTAATGTCTTCCTGCCTTCTAGGATGTATTTCAGCAGTACTATGTTTTATTTCGGAATCTAAAACTACGAAAACACCTTCCCTCATAGGTAATTCTTCAACATTATATGGAGGTTTCGTTTCGATCTTTATCACTCCGCCGAAAGCTGAACCGTACTGGTCAAGCCTGCCACATGGAATACCCATAATGTCATGTTCTGCTCGATAAGCTATTTCAGCTATTTCCTTCCTAGACAATCCTAGTTTGAAAACCTCATTTAAAGCCCCAATGAATGAAACTGTGAATGCAGCACTACTCCCCAAACCCCCGCCTATTGGGACTTGGCTTAAAATTGCAGCTCTAAACCCTCCAATACTGTAGCCTCTTTCTCTCAAAGCAATAATTGCGGCTCTTAAGTAGTTTCCAAACCACCCCTTCTCTCTAAGTCCAATCTTTCCTATTTCAAAAGTGTCTTTGAATGGAAGTTTCTCCTCCCTCATATTTAGGGAAACTATTGTTGCTTTGGTATTGCTGGTTTTTCTTATAGCAACATAAGATCTTAAATTAACACCAACAGATACTACAGGTAATCCTTTATAGTCTTGGTGTGTGTTGAGAAAGTCAAGTCTTCCAGGAGATGAAGCAATTACTTCAGCTTCAACATTAAATTCCTTCTTAAACTCTGAAAGAAGAG
>Ga0180301_10000760_pt1 | contig 25231 bp, 20 predicted proteins | sample GuaBasSediGuay16_FD_121797 | JGI IMG/M metagenome (GOLD analysis project Ga0180301, IMG submission 121797) | Subseafloor sediment microbial communities from Guaymas Basin, Gulf of California, Mexico - Guay16, Core 4569-2, 12-15 cm | ecosystem: Environmental > Aquatic > Marine > Hydrothermal... | reverse complement strand
TTGATGCCCATCCGGTCGTAAGCCCGCAGCAACCTGACCACGCAGTCGGCGAAGTCCGACGCTTCCTCTGGCCTCAGGCCCATCAAGTTGCTGCTGCCCCTGAATATGATCAGGGCTTCCCTGTTCCCCTGGGGTGCAAAGGGGGCAATAACAGCCACTGAATTGTGCTCCCCTATATACCTCTCTCCCCTTCGCTTCTCCTCCTCAACCACGTCACACCAGAAACACCGCCCATACCTGGAGAAGTAGTCCCGGCTGCACTGAAGCAGCCTATCCTGATATGGGGTCGGCTTCCTGTCCACCAGTACCTGGACATGGGGATGGAACATGCTTGCCGCACTGGGTGGAAGATGGTTCCACAGATAGATGGGGTACCCGACTTCCTGGGCATGATGACTGACCCTCGCCAGATACTCCCTGGTCGCTGTCAGGTTGTCAACCAGCATGTACGGCTCGAACTGGTCCAGTTCCAGGAAGTGCCTCGAAGTCAAGGTACCGGTGGCGTGGTACTCAGCCAGAGGATACAGGTTCGGAAAGAAGCAGCAATCGCCGCTCCTGATTCTGCCTTCCGCACAAAGCTCTGCCGGGAACAGGGGGGTGGCCTGCTCGACGTTCTCCGGACAGAAGGGACATTCATCCGGCTTACCTACCACCTGGCTGAAGTCGGCCTTCGCCGAGGTTTCCTTCAGTCTTTCTGCCCTCCTGACGTTGATGCGGCACCGTGCGCCGGTGAGGGGGTCTTCTCTATACTCAATCGACTGGGTCTCCCTGCCGAAGGAGTGGGGAGACAAGAACTCCGAAGTCGCAGCCACCTTGTGGAATTTCATTCAGTGCTTTGCCTCGGCCCTCGCAGGCCGGCGGCGATCTGGACACGCGCCACCTTTGCAGGGCAGAGTGAGCAGATCAGCGCGGGCGCTTCCTTCTCAATTCCTGGAACCTTCTCAACAGTTCCTTCTGCTCTTCGGTCAGGTCAGTGGGGGTGACGACCTTTGCCACCACGTACTCGTCGCCTCTGCCGTGACCGCCCAGATGCGGGATTCCTGCATTGGCAATCCTGAACACCGCTCCATTCTGCGTCCCTTCAGGCACCTCTAGCATCAGGCTGCCCTCCAGGCCCGGTATGCCATCAATCTGGCCCCCCAGGGCTGCCAGGGACATATCAATTTCCTTCACCACATATATGTCATCGCCATGCCGCTCGAAAACCGGGTGCTTTTCCACATTCACAACGACATACAGGTCCCCGCTCTCCGCGCCGTCAGGGCTGGGCTCTCCCTCGCCCTCAACCCTGATGTTGTGCCCCGTATCTGCGCCCGGAGGAATGTTGACCACGATCTCTCTTACCTTCTCAATGGAGCCCTTGCCGCGGCACTCCTGGCACGGGTCCGCTATAACCCTGCCTCTCCCTCCACACTCATTACAGACGGTTATCTGCCGGATGACGGTGAAACCCGACCTGTGTTCGCTTATTGACTGCCCCGAGCCGCGGCAGGTGCGACACTCTTTCAGACCTCCTTCCTTCGCTCCCGAGCCTCCGCACGCACCGCAAGTCTGCACCCGGGGTATCTCGATCTTCTTCTCCTTGCCAAAGGCTACATCCTCCAGGGTGACCGACAGGTCATATCTCAAGTCAGCGCCTCTGCGGGCCCGTCTGGTCCTGCCTCCTCTGCGCCTGCCAAAGAAGCTGTCAAAGATGCTTTCACCAAATCCAAAGCCTCCACCGAAGAGGTCATCGAGAATACTGCTAAAGTCAACGCCCCTGAATATGTCTTCCTGGGTGAGACCCTCGAGCCCAGCATGGCCATACGTATCGTACAGCCGCCTTTTCTGCCTATCGCTGAGCACTGCGTAGGCCTCGTTTATCTCCTTCATCTTCTCCGCAGCCGCTGGGTCGCCCGGGTTTCGGTCGGGGTGATACTTCATGGCCAGGCTGCGATAAGCCTTTCTCAACGCAGCCTCATCAGCGTTCTTGTCTACGCCCAAGACCTCGTAGTAGTCCAGCTTAGCCATAACGCCGTTCTGCAACTCTACTCAGACCCATTCCCTTTCTCTTTGTCACTGGCGGCGTTTGCTTCCATCTTCTCCTCGCCACCCTCACGGCCGGGCGCAGAGCCTGCCGCACTGTTCTTGGCCCTGCTGTCGGTAACATAGAAGCCCGGCCCTTTGAAGATTATCGGCACGGGCGAGAAGACGCGCCGCCCGTCGGCCCCGCATTTGGGGCAGCGGGCCCCAGAATTCTCCCCGAAAGCCTTCCTCACCTCAAAGCCGAGTGAACATGATTCGCAGAAATACTCATATATCGGCAACTTGCACCTCCCAAGCAACCGAGCGAATTAGCACTCGAACCTCTAGAGTGCTAATTATTTTAGCGAAAACACCGCGCCCCTGCAAGCACTTGGGACTGCTTTCACCACCGCGAAAAACGTGGCTGACAGGCAGCATCAGCACCAGAGCAGCCACGGACGGACGAGTCACCTAATCCGTTACTCTCTCGTCGACCAGGAAAGCCACCGTCTTGCTGGTGTCCAGAAACGTCTGCTCATCCTCGCGGATCGCCTTTCCCGCCTCCGTTTCCAGCGCCTCTACGATGGCCTGGGCATCTTCCATGGTGTCAAACCAGAACTCTGTGATGCAGTCGAAACCCGGTTCCTCACCACTGAGAGACATGACGATGTGGTTTCGCACGTACTTCTTGATGGTGGGAAAACATCTCAACGCCAGCGGTGCATGCACCTCCTCGTAATGCCGGACGAACTCCTCGTGCGAGATCGACTCTTTCCTCTTGAGCAAGGCCACCGACTTGATCACATTCACCCCCTTATGATTCAACTCTTGCCCGGGCTATATCTTCAACGCTACCCTGGCAGCCTCCAGCGTGGCAGCCGCTGCATGGCGCGGCTCCACGCAGTCGCCAATCCGGTAGACTTCCGGAGCGAGCCCTTCCACTGCATCAGCCAGTCCGCTGTCCGGCACCGCGCCGATCGCCAGCACCACTGTATCGGCCAGCAGGTGGAACGTCTCGCCTCCGAAGTCCAGCACCACGCCGGCCCCGGTGATCTCCCGCACAGAGGTATCCAGATACATGGGTATGCGCAAAGCAATCAGCCGCCTCACCAGCGCCATGTAGGTGAAGTGCTCTTCGGGGCCTTTCCGACCCCCGAGCCTGCCACGGCTGACCAGGGTCACCTCTCGCCCCTGCTCCGCCAGCCAGGCAGCCAACTCCATTCCCAGGAAGCGTCCCCCGATCACCGCAACCTTCTTTCCTACATCAACCCGGCCCAGGATAACGTCATTAGCCTGAACGACACGGCCACCCGAAGCCACAGGCACGCCCAACCCCTGGGGTACTGCACCGGTGGCCAGCACCAGGGCATCCGGATTCTCTGCCAGAACCACCTCTCTGGTGACCTCGCTGCCCAGAAACACGCGCACCCCGTGTTCGCCCAGGCACCTCCGCAGATAGTCGACAAAGGCAGCATAACCTTCTTTCCCCGGCATGGCACAGGCAATCTTCCACTGACCACCCAGGTCGGTATCTCGCTCGTGGAGCGACACCCGGTGCCCCCGCTGCGCCAGCAGTGCAGCGGCTTGCATGCCAGCCGGACCACCTCCAACCACCATCACCTTCTTCGGCGACGGCGCTGCTACAAGCGCGCTCCTCGCCTCTCGGTATAGAAACGGGTTGACGGTGCAGGACGCCGGGCTACCGAGCTGTCGCTCACAGTTGTTGCAGTATATGCACCGTCGCACATGGTCTACACGTCCCTGGCGCAGCTTGTTGGGCAATTCTGGATCGGCCAGAAGGGGGCGCCCCAGGGCAACGAAGTCTGCCCTGCCGCTACCGATTATCTGCTCTGCCAGCTCCGCGTCTATTTTCCCTGCTACTATCACCGGTATGCGCACCGCCTTCTTCACCGCTTCGGCCAGCGACACCATCGGCCCCTTGGGAAAGAGATAGCACGGTATGTTCAGCGGAGACCAGCATTCGATGCCTCCGGACACGCTGACGGCGTCGGCCCCGGCCGCCTCCAGGATGCGCGCCTGAAGCACAGCTTCGTCAACGGTGAGGCCGCCTTCCACATCATCGGTGCCGTTCATCCTGACGGAGACCGGGAACCCCGAACCGACCTTGTCCCTCATTCGCTGCACAATCCTGACAGCGAAGCGGGCCCTCTTCTCCACGGTGCCACCGTAAGCATCGTTCCTTCTGTTGGTGACCGGGGACAGAAAGGTGCTTACCAGGCACCCGTGGCAGGCATGCAACTCGACCGCGTCTGCTCCCGCTTCACTGGCGCGACGTGCCGCTTCAGAGAAGTCCTCTACATAGCGCTCGATGTCGCTTTCGTCGACCTCCCTGTACGGCTCGTCGCCCACCATCCACGGCATTGCCGACGGTACCATGATGGGAACGCCTTGGCGCATCGATTTCGGGACTATGCTGGCCAGAAGGCCATAGTGCACCAACTGGATGGAGACCTTGGCCCCGTGCTCATGAATGGTCTCCACGAGTTTGCGCAGCCCAGGGAGGAAGCCATCGTCGTAGATGGCCAGGTTGAAGGGGGCGGCGCTTTCGCGGCTGACCGCCGCGATCTGAGTGGTTATCAGCGCTACCCCGCCACGTGCCCTGGCACGGTAATAGTCCAGCAGCCTGTCGGTGACATTGCCCTGTTCGTCAGCCAGGAAATTGCCCATGGCTGACATGACCAGCCTGTTCTCAAGCCGCAGCCCGCCTATGCGGCCTGGCTGGAACAGTGAGTGGAATTTGGTCATTCTCATTCTCTACTCCCGGGGTGCTTCATCACGCCTACGCTGTCGCCCGTCCCTTTTTCAGCGGGGTCCGGGAAGGGCTGAGGGACACTGATGCGACCAATGGCCAGTCCGAGGTCTTACAAAAGCACCTGGACATGCATCCTTCCCGCGGAAACGAAGGCTGACAGAAATGGCAGCGGAGGGATTTGAACCCCCGACCCGAGGCTTATGAGTCCCCTGCTCTACCACTGAGCTACGCTGCCACCTGGAAAAAGCTAGCACAGCCCGGGTCGAGTGTCAAACCCGCCACCCTTCGTGGATGCAGGGCGTCCAGGTGCACCTGGCCTGCGGGCGAGTCGACTGCCCACAAGCGCCGGTAGTAAAATGGAGTCTGCGATGTACGAGGTGATCGTAGTCGGAGCCGGCCACGCTGGTTGCGAGGCAGCCCTGGCAGCCGCACGCCTGGGCTGCAAGACCTTGCTCCTTTCCATGAACCTGGACAACGTAGCCCTCATGCCCTGCAACCCTTCCATCGGCGGGCCAGCCAAGGGCCATGTCGTCCGCGAGATCGATGCCCTCGGGGGCGAGATGGCCAGGAACATTGACAAGACCTTTATCCAGATAAGGATGCTCAACACGGGCAAGGGTCCAGCGGTCCGTGCACTCAGAGCTCAGGCAGACAAGAAGCTCTACAGCATGTCCATGAAGCACACCCTGGAACGGCAGCCCAATCTCCACCTGAAGCAGGGCCTGGTGGAGGCCATCGGGATCGACAGCGACAACGCTGGCCAGCCCGCGCTCGCCAGTCTGTGGGTGAAGACCAGCTCATCACAGGTCTACAAGAGCAAGACCGTAGTGCTCACTACCGGCACATCTCTGAACGGCCGCGTAATCGTGGGCGAGTCTAGCTACCAGGCGGGCAGAGCCGGAGAGTTCGCCGCCCTCGGGCTGTCCGAAAGCCTCCGCCGCCTCGGCTTCACCCTTGCGCGTCTGAAGACCGGCACGCCCCCACGCCTGGACGCCAGGACCATCGACTTCAGCAAGACAGTCTTGCAGCCGGGCAGCGAGACGCCTCTCCATTTCGCCTTTCGCCACGAGCAGTTGGACCAGTCGCACTTCCCCCCACCCAACCCGCTGTATCCACAGGGTGCACCCACCCGGTGGCGACCCCAACTGCCGTGCTACCAGGTCTACACCAATGCCGAAACACACCAGATCATCCGGGCCAACCTTCACCGGGCCCCGTTGTTCAACGGGTCGATCCAGGGGGTCGGCCCGCGCTACTGCCCTTCGATAGAGGACAAGATCGTCAGGTTCGCCCACAAGGACGCTCACCCACTTTTCCTGGAACCGGAAGGGTGGGAGACCGGGGAGGTCTACGTCCAGGGTGGGAACACCAGCCTGCCCGAAGACGTGCAGTTGGCCATGCTGCGCTCCATCCCCGCTCTGGAGAGGGTAGAGATGGTCAGAGCAGGCTATGCCATCGAGTATGACTATGTCCCGCCCTCACAGACCCAGGCGACCCTGGAGTCAAAGCTGGTGCCGGGACTGTTCCTTGCTGGTCAAATCAACGGGACCACCGGCTACGAAGAGGCAGCAGGCCAGGGACTGGTCGCCGGTATCAACGCGGCAAACAAGGCCCGAGGCAGGCCGCCCCTGATTCTGCGGCGTGACCAGGCCTACATCGGGGTCATGATCGACGACCTCGTGACACGGGAGCTGACCGAGCCCTACCGATTGCTCACCTCGCGGGCAGAATACCGCCTCCTTCTGCGGCAGGACAACGCCGACCTGCGACTGACACCTGTGGGATACGAGCTGGGCCTGGTCGACAGGTCTCGCTACCAGGCGGTCGAGGCCAAGAGAGAGGCCATCGCCGCGGATGTGGAGCGGCTCAAGAGGACGTTCCTACCATCCGATAATGGTAATGGTAGCCTGGCCGCCGTTGAATTCCTTCGGCGCCCGGAGGTGAGCTACCACACCCTGCTGTCCCTTGGCCTGGGTTCCAGCGACATCAGCCCCGAGGTGGCCGAGCAGGTAGAGATCGAGACAAAGTACTGGGGTTATATCGAGAAGCAGAGAAGAGAAGTAGAGCGAATACGCCGCCTGGAGGAGTGGCGTCTGCCGCCAGACCTGGACTACGTCGGCCTGGTCGGCCTCCGGTTTGAAGCATCCCACAAGCTCTGCAGGCTGCGCCCGGCTACGATAGGCCAGGCCTCCCGGATCGACGGAGTCACCCCTGCCGACATAGCCGTCCTGATGGTACATCTGGGAAGGATACGACGCAGACGTTGAGACCGTCGGCAGACCTCCTGTTGTGCAACGCCAATGTGCTGACCCTGGACCCGGCCAAGCCCAGAGCAGCAGCCGTGGCCATCCGCGGCGACCGGATACTGCTGGTTGGCGGTGATGACGACATCCAGCCCCTTAAGGGACCACACACCAGGGTCATCGATTGCCACGGCAAGGCCGTGATTCCCGGATTCGAGGATGCCCACTGTCACCCACTTGCACTGGCTGCCAGCCTTATCAGCGTAGACTGCGGGCCCCTCTCGGTGAGAAGTATCGGCGACCTGATAAGCCGCATCCATGAAAGGGCCAGTAGCACCCCTGCGGGCGAATGGATCAGGGCCACTGGCTATCATGAGTTTTACCTGAGGGAGAAGCGTCATCCCAACCGCTGGGAACTCGATCAAGCCACGTCAGACCATCCCGTCAAGCTGTCCCACCGTTCCGGCCACGCCTGCGTGCTCAACAGCCTGGGCCTTGAAAGGCTCGGCATATCATCCGAGACTCCTGAACCACCCGGCTCCATCATCGAACGAGACCTGGCCACCGGCGAGCCGAACGGCATCTTGTTTGAGATGAACTCTTACGTGGAAAGCCGGATGCCTCCGCTGACCGATCAGGAGATGGATCGGGGGATGGCGCTAGCCAACCAGTTGCTCCTTTCTCATGGAATCACGTCTATCCAGGATGCAAGCTGGGCCAACAGCCAGCAACGCCTGCGGCTATTGGGCCACTTCGGACAGGAGGGAACGTGCTTTCCACGCGTATCGATGATGATAGGCACAGATGACCTCCAGGAGTTTGCTTCCACAGGTCTGACAACAGGAAGCAACCTCGGCAACGGCGTACGCCTGGGTGCCGTGAAGATGGTGCTGCAAACCGCCACGGGCCACCTCAGTCCCTCCCAGGAAGACCTGGACTGGCTCGTCTCCACCGCGCACCAGGCTGGTTTCCAGCTTGCTATCCATGCCGTTGAGCAAAACGAGGTAGAGGCAGCCGTCAACGCCCTCGAATATGCCTTGTCGCAAGCTCCCCGGACGGGCCATCGCCATCGCCTTGAGCATTGCTCTGTCTGCCCTCCGCGCCTGGTGCGGCGGCTGGCGGGCATCCAGGCAGTCATTGTCACCCAGCCAGGTTTCATCTATTACAGCGGGGAGAGGTACCTGGCTACCGTACCAGCATCGGACCTCGAATGGCTCTACCCCATTGGCTCCCTCACCAGAGAGGGCCTGGTGGTTGCCGCTGGGTCGGACGCGCCGGTATCACCTCCAAGCCCCCTGGTCGGTATCGAAGCCGCCGTCACCAGGACGGCAGAGACAGGGCAGGTCGTACTCGAGCGGGAAGCCGTCAGTAGGGTGGAGGCGCTCAAGATGTACACCTGGAACGCGGCCTATGCTTCCTTCGAAGAGAGGGAAAAGGGGCGCATCGCCGCCGGTAACCTGGCCGACCTGGTGGTATTGAGCGCTGACCCTACCCAGGTGCCATCAAAGGAAATCGAGTCAACGGAAGTGCTCATGACCATCATTGGCGGAGAGGTCGCATGGCAGAGATGAACCTGATGGACTTCCAGGGCGCTGTAGACTACGTACTCAGCTTCGCTGACTACGAAAGGCTGTCGCGCTCAGCCGTAGTCTTTGACCTGGCACGCATAGAAGCCCTGCTGCACAGGTCGGGCGATCCTCACCTGGCTGCCAGGGCCGTCCATGTCGCCGGGACGAAAGGGAAGGGCAGCACCTCAGCCATGATCGCCACCGCGCTTACCGCTTCAGGCCACAGAACCGGTCTCTACACCTCGCCGCACCTTCACACCATCCGCGAAAGAATCCAGATCGACGGCAGCCTCATCTCGGAACGTGCTTTTGCCGGCCTGGTCGCCAGGCTCAGACCTCACATCGAGTACATCAACCGCACCTGCACACTTGGGGAGTTGACCACCTTCGAAATACTGACCGCAATGGCCTTTTCTCACTTCGAAGAGAGGGCAGTGGACTTCCAGGTACTGGAAACCGGCCTCGGCGGACGCCTCGATGCCACCAACGTCATCCGGCCAGAGGTCTGTGTCATTACTTCGATAAGCCTCGACCACACGGAAGTACTTGGCGACACCATCGCACAGATAGCCGTCGAGAAGGCTGGGATCATCAAACCCGGCACCCCGGTGGTCTGCGCTCCGCAAGTGCCGGAAGCGGCCTCCGTGATAGAAGAGGTATGCCACGACAGGGAGTCAAGGCTAATCAGGGTAGGGCACGACGTCACCTGGAAGAAGACCGGCGCCAGCGATCTGGGCCAGTCGTTCCGTGTCAAGGGCACAAAGGGCAGCTACGACCTTACCGTCCCCCTCCTCGGCGAGCACCAGTTGGAGAACGCTGCCGCTGCTGTAGCTGCGCTGGAAGTTTTGGCTGAAGGCACCGGCATCACCCCCGACAGCATCGCCCGGGGATTGGCACAGGTCCGCTGGCCAGGGCGTCTCCAGGTCATGCGAACAAGACCGCTTTTCGTCGTCGACGGTGCTCACAACGCCGACTCGGTGGAAAAGCTGAAGCAATCCCTGAGGCAGTCTTTTGCTTTCGATGACTCGATCCTCATAGTGGGCGCATCGCGGGACAAGAACATTACCGGGATTGTTGCCGGCCTGGCGCCGTTTTCTCGAAGAGTCATTGTCACCCAGTCCGAACACCCCAGGGCTGCCGAGGTCTCCACGCTAGCCCAAGAGTTCTCAAAATGGGGCATAGAGGCATTGATCGCCCGGGATACAGACTCGGCCATCCGGGCAGCACTCAGAGAAGCGAAACCAACTGACCTCATCTGCGTTACCGGGTCGCTCTTCGTGGTGTCCGAGGCACTACGTTACTTCGGCAGACCCGCCCAGCCTGGCACGACGGCTCCTTGACGACCATCGCCGCAGGGCCAGGTCACGTCACGCGGCATACCAGAACATCCTGCACCGTGCCAAATGGTAACAACAGAGCCGCCAGCTTTTGACATTCAGGGTGAATTTGGTGTACTCTTACAGGCAGACGTCCCACTTTATACAGCCTAAGGAGGTGTTTTGATGGTTCAGCCTGCCCCAGCCTCGCCCTTGTTTTGGAGATTCAATCCAGAGATATACCAGCGGATGGGGATGAAGTGCTCCGACTGCGGTCACATTACCTACCCGAGACGCAAGATCTGTCCCGAGTGTGGCAGCTTCAACGTCAAGGAACACCAGCTTTCCAAAACAGGAAAAGTGCACACCTTTTGCATCAACTGGACACCACCACCGAACCTGGAACCGCCCATTGTTAACGTGATTGTGGACCTTGACGGCGGCGGCAGGTATCAAGGGCTCATAACGGAAGTGGCTAACCCCGAGGATGTGACTATAGGCACCAAGGTGGAGATGGTCCTTAGGAAGGTAATGACTGACAGAGGGCTGAACATCTACGGCTACAAGTTCAGACTCGTAGAGGAGGGCTAGTATGAGAGGTAAGGTCGCTATCATAGGCGTCGGCATGATTCCCTTCGGGGAGCTCTTTGAAATGGGCCTGGAGGAAATGGTCCAGCAAGCTTACATCAATTGCCTCAACAGCGTTGATAAGGGGATTTCTACCAAGGATATCAAAGCAGCCTGGTTCGGGCAGTGGAGCGGTGGCGGTATGATTGGGCAGGGCGCCTTGTGCGGAGCCTCTCTGGCAACCATGATAGGGAATCGGGAAATACCCATAACCAGGACCGAAAACGGGTGTCCCACCGGGAGCGATGCTTTCAGGAATGCATGCCTCGGGGTTGCCTCCGGCGTTTACGACGTCGTCCTGGCCATGGGGGCTGAGAAGATGCGGGACAAGCCGGGAGTGGAGTCGCTCATAGCTGCCGGCGGGGGTGGCGGGGGCATCCTGGGTCTACATCCCTCCTGGATGCTGGGCATGGGTGGACCAGTCTTGCAGGCGCTCTATGCTACCAGGCAGATGCACGAGCTGGGCTACACCATGGAGGACTACGCCAGGGTCGCCGTCAAGAACCATCACAACGGAGTCGCCTGCCCGTATGCCCACTATCGATTTGAGGTAACTATGGAGCGGGTGCTCAACAGCCCCATTGTCTGCTGGCCGTTGCACCTGCTCGACTGCTGCCCTCAGACCGACGGCGCTGCCTGCGCCATCGTCTGCCGGGCCGACATAGCCAAGAGCTTCACCGACAAGCCTGTCTACGTCCTGGGTAGCAACACCGGCCTCGATCACAAGAACATGTGGGACAAGCACAGCTTCGTTGAAATGCTTTCTACAGTCAGGGCGGCCAGAGGGGCCTTCGAGATGGCCGGCATCAAGCCGGATGACGTAGACTTCGCTGAGATCCACGATTGTTTCACCAACACGGAGCTGATGAACCTCGAGGACATCGGCTTCTGCAAGAAGGGTGAAGCCGCCAATCTGCTCAGGGAAGGCTACTGGAACCGTGACGGCGCGAAGCCCATAAACCCAAGTGGAGGGCTAAAGGCGCACGGGCATCCCATAGCTGCCACCGGCATCGGGCAGATATGCGAAAACTACTGGCAATTGCGAGAAGAGGTAGAACCGGAAAGACAGGTCAAGCTAAAGAATGGTATCGCCCTGAGCCACAACGTGGGCGGGGATGCATTCGGCGTTTCGTGCGTCACCATCCTCAGCCGTTCCCTATAAAACGCAAAGGAGGCAAATATGGCTGGTATTATCGGCTATGGAGTCTACGTTCCCCGGTATAGATTGAAGCAGGCAGATGCAGCCATCCCGTGGGGAGGCTTCGGAATGGGTGAGAAGTCAGTCTGCGGCTGGGATGAGGACATCATCAGCATGGCTGCCGAGGCACTCGAGAACGCCGTCAACCATTCCGGCGTTAACGCATCTGACATCGGCGCCCTCTACCTTGGCACTGCTTCTTCGCCATATATTGAACAACATGTGGCCCCAATTCTGGCAGAGACGCTGGGCCTGTCCCCCGAAGTGTCAGTGTTGGACTACTGCGGTTCTATTAACGCGGTCGCCGCAGCTTTGCTCTCCTGCCTGGACGCTATCGAGGCCAAGAGGATCAAGACAGGCATCGTCGTCGGGACCGAGAACCGGCGGGTGGGGCCGGGTACTGAAGGCGAGGTCAGTTTCGGCGCCGCCGCAGTGGCCCTAGTAATTGGAGACTCAGACACCATCGCCGATATCGAGGGTCGGCAGACGTACTCCACCCTGTTCTATGACAGGTGGCGGGCGGCAAAAGACAGCTGGGTGTCCAACTACTTTGACTACAGATTCGCGCGCGAATACGGATACCAGAGGCATGTCAGCGGAGCCTGCAAGGGCTTGTTGGAGAACCTCCAGCGGAAAGGCGATGATTACGACCACGTAGTCTTCCACCAGCCGGACGGCAGGCTTCCCGCACTGGCTGCCCGTGACCTCAAGATCAATCCCCAGAAGCTGGCTCCAGACCTGACCGGGGCGTTGGGTGACCTGGGCGGCTGCTCTCCTTTCGTTTCTCTGGCCGGCATCCTGGACAACGCCAAGCCTGGGGCCAAGGTACTTGTCTGCTCTTACGGCTCGGGCCGTAGCGACGCCTTTAGCTTGGTGGTGGGCAACCAGATAGAGAAGAAGAGGGGCAACGGCATTCCTTTGGAGAAGTACATGGCACGGAAGGCGTATCTCGATTACCCCACTTACCTCCGCCTGACCAACAACCTGGTACGCGCGCCTTACTAGGTGCGGCATACAACTAATACCCGGCAGAAATTGAAGGAAGCCCGAGGATGCATCCTCGGGCTTCTGATTACCTTGCCTCTCGGCTCGCTGTAGAGTGTCGACCGCTCAGCCGCCGACCTGCCTGCGCTTCTCCCTCGCCCGCTGCAACCAGTTCTCAATCAGCGCTTCATTGGTAAGGATGTCTCTGGCCACAGTGTAGGGGTCAGCCTCACCGCTCTCCACTTTCTCAAAGTACTTGGCCATCTGTCTGTCGCTCTCGATCTCTTGCGTGATCTCCGTCATCACGCTGTGCTCGATAGTCCGGAGCAAGTCATTCCTCCGCTGGCCCGATCGCTTGGCGGCAAGCCGACCACTCTCCTCCAGCGCCTGTCGGTGCCGCTCGATCTGCCGATATAGCTCATCGATTCCCACGTCGTTGACGGCCTGGGTAGCCACCACGGGCACGTCCCACCACGACTGCTTCGGACTCTCGTGCAGCATTCCCTCCAGTTCAGCCACCAGGTACTCCGCCCCCGGGCGGTCAGCCTTGTTCACGACGAAGATATCCGCAATCTCCATCAGTCCAGCTTTCATCGTCTGAACGCTGTCACCTGCTCCCGGAACGAGGACAACTACAGTGGTATCCGTCGCCTCTATTATGTCAATCTCGGTCTGTCCCACCCCCACCGTCTCCACGAAAATGATGTCCTTACCACAAGCATCGAACACCTTTACCACACTGGATGCAGTCCTGGGCAGCCCTCCAGGGCTGCCCCTGGTTGCCATGCTGCGGATAAACACACCCTCGTCCAGGTAATGCTGCGGCATCCTCACCCGGTCTCCCAGTATCGCACCACCAGAGAAGGGACTGGTTGGATCGGCAGCCACTATTGCCACCTCAAGCCCTTTTTCTCTGGCGATAGATGCCAGTTTGCCCACCAGAGTGCTCTTGCCCGCGCCCGGCGGCCCTGTGATACCCACAGAATAGCCCTTGCCGCTACGAGGATACACAGCCCTCATTACGTCCCTCGCCTCAGGCCCTCCCCTCTCCACCAGCGTAACCAGCTTTGCCAGGGCCTGCCTATCACCAGCCAGCGCCCGCTCAATTAGTTCCATCATTACCTTTCCTCGTACGATCTAACCCTGCCGTCGCTCCAGAGGACCATCCGTTCGTGCCCAGCTTTTGCAATAGCAGCACAGTACTGATATTATAATAAGCGACCACACGATTTCAAACGTCTCAGAACATGCTCAACAGGGGGCCGTTCGCGGCCCTCCGGCTAGGGGACAGGACAAGGAGGCACCATATGGCTGGTAGCGATGAGGGTAAAGTCACCACGGCATCCGGTGTCCCGGTAAAGGACATCTACACGCCTGATGACATCAAGCACATAGACTACGAGAGAGATATCGGGATACCAGGTAAGCCTCCCTTCACTCGGGGCGTCTACGCTACCATGTACAGGGGACAGCTATGGACTATCAGGCGCCTGACCGGGTTCAACACACCTGAGGACACCAACCGTCGCTATCGGGAAGAGTACGAGTTGGGGCAGACAGGCTTCTCCATAGCCCCTGACATCTCAACAGCCGTCGGCATGGACGCCGACGACCCCAGGGTATCGGCCGACGTCGGCCATGCTGGTGTGCCCATATACTCCGTTGAGGATATGGAGACGGTCTTCAACGGTCTGCCTATAGAGAAATGCTCCACCTTTCTGGCTGACAGGGTAGGGGGACTGCTAACGCCAGCCTACTTCCTCATGGCCGAGAAGCGGGGTATACCGCTCAACCAGGTCAGGGGCACCACCGCCAACGATCTTTGCACCTGGAGCTCGATTGACCTGTTCAACCAGCCGCCGCCCGATGGCTTCTTGCGGTATGCTGTGGACCTCATCGAGTGGTGTACCCAGAACGCGCCGCGGTGGTATCCGGTATCCTTCAACTCCTACAACCCGCGGGACAATGGCATAAACGCCGTCCAGGAGATGGGCATGCTCATGGCGACTGTCATCCAGTACGTCGAGGAAGCGAAACGCCGTGGGCGGGTGCCTCTCGACAGGTTCGTCCGGCGCTTCGCTTTCAACATGGCAATGCACAGCGACTTCTTCGAAGAAATAGCCAAACTCCGGGCCTCACGCCGCCTGCTGCAGAGGATTATGAAGGAAAGGTACGGCATCGAAGACCCCGCCTGTGGTCAGCTTCGTGTCCACGTCCAGAGTTCAGGCTCAACCCATACCCACCAGGAACCTTTGAACAACCTGGTCCGCATTGCCTACCAGGTTATGGCTGGCGTCCTGGGTGGGGCACAGTCGATACACGCCAACGGGTATGATGAAGCAGTCTGCCTTCCCACCGATCAGGCAATGCTGCTGGCCATCAGAACGGAACAAATCGTCGCTCTGGAGACGAATGTCACCAACACGGTTGACCCACTGGGTGGCTCGTACTACATCGAGAGCCTCACGAAAGAACTGGAAGAGCGCGCCTGGGACTATATCAAGAAGATCGAGGACCAAGGTGGCATGGCCGAAGCCATCAAGTCCGGCTGGATTCATAGGGAATACAAGAAGGCCATAATCGAGCATGAGCGCAAGCTGGCGTCCGGCGAGATCACAGTTGTAGGAGTGAACAAGTTTCGCCTGGAAAAGGAACCCTATGAGGTACCCATCTTCAGGCCTGACCCCAGGTCGCCTGACATCCTGATCGAAAGGGTCAAGCGCCTTCGCGAGCAAAGGGACGATGCGGAGGTCGCCCGAGCGCTAAAGAATCTTGAGGCGGTTGTTCGCAGCGAGGAGAATACTTTCCCTGCCATAATGGAAGCTGTCAAAGCTCATGTCACCCCGGGCGAGATGGCGAGAATCCAGCTCGAAGTCTATGGACCATGGACCTACCCCATCGGGGGATAGAAAAAAGGAGAGCGGGCTATGGACAAGAACAAAGTCAAGATATTGATGGCTAAACCGGGTCTGGAGGGGCATTGGCGTGGGATTATTGCAGTCAGTAGCGCGTTCAGGGATGCTGGTTTCGAGGTAATATACGGCGGCCATATGCTCCCTGCGGAGATCGCTGCCACGGCTGTCCAGGAAGACGTTGACATAGTCGGCTTGAGCATCCTGTCATCCAACTACATGCGCCTGGTATCCGAGACGGTAAAGGAACTGAAGGACCGCGGCAGGGGCGATGTCATGATCCTGCTCGGTGGAATCATATACAAGGAAGACTTCCCCGCCCTTAAAGAAATGGGGGTGGCTGAGATCTTCCTCCCCGGGACTCCACTCGACGAGATCGTCGAATTCGTCCGTCGCAATACCTCCGAGGCTTCCCAGAAGGTAAGTTAGACACACCAGCGCAGCGCCCCTAAGTCTGCCAGCGAAGGAGACCGCAATGGCTGATGGACAGCACGTTTGTTCGGCATCAGGCATCCCGATAAAGAATATCTACACCCCAGAGGACACCAAAGACATAGACTACGATAGGGACCTTGGCCTTGCAGGGCAACCCCCTTTCACCCGTGGAGTATACCCTACCATGTACCGCGGCAGACTGTGGACCATCAGGCGGTTGAGCGGGTTTAACACCCCCGAGGAGACTAACAAGCTCTACAGGGAAGAATACGAGCTGGGCCAGACGGGCTTCTCGGTAGCCCCGGACGTCTCTACGGTAGTCGGGCTCGACGCCGATGACCCCTGGGTCACTGCCGATATCGGGCACGCGGGCGTGCCCATGTCTTCCCTTGAAGATGTCCAGGCCACCTTTGAAGGTCTGCCGATAGAGAAGGTTTCGACGTACATGGCAGACAGGTGTGGCGCAGTCAACACAGCCATGTACTTTGTCATGGCCGAAGAGAGAGGCCTGGACCTCCAGGAGATCAGGGGCACCACGGCGAACGACCTGCTTAGCTGGAGCGTTCCCGCTCTGATCAATCAGCCACCACCTCAGGCATACGTCAGGTATGCCGTTGACTTCATCGAGTGGTGCACCGAGCACGCTCCAAAGTGGAACCCGGTCTCGTTCGACTCCTACAACGCCAGGGACTGCGGTCTGAACGCAGTCCAGGAGCTGGGCATGCTCATGGCCACCGCTATTCAGTATATTGAGGAGGAGAAGAAAAGGGGCAGAGTGTCCCTTGACCGGTTCGTCAGGCGCTTTTCTTTCAACACAGGTCTGCACAACGACTTCTTCGAGGAGATTGCCAAGCTGCGCGCCGCCCGCCGGATGTGGCACAGGGTTATCCGGGAGAGGTATGGTATCGAAGACCCGCGCTGCGCCTTGTTCCGAGTGCACGTTCAGAGCTCCGGCTCGACGCACACCACCCAGGAACCGCTGAACAACGTGATCCGAATCGCCTACCAAGTGCTGGCCGGCGTTCTCGGCGGGGCCCAGTCAATACATGCCAACGGCTACGATGAGGGTGTCTGTCTGCCCACTGACCAGTCCATGCTCCTGTCCATCAGAACGGAGCAGATAGCTGCCCTGGAGACAAATGTGACCAACACCATAGACCCTGTTGGCGGTTCGTACTACGTCGAATCATTGACCAACCAGATCGAGGAACGTGCCTGGCAGTACGTGCAGAAGATCGAGGATATGGGCGGCATGGCGGAGGCTATAGCCTGCGGATGGGTCCACAGGGAGTACATGGACGCTACGATTGAGCATGAACGCAGGCTGGCGTCGGGGGACATTACCATTGTGGGCGTGAACAAGTTCCGTATGGAGAAGGAACCATATGAGGTGCCCATCTTCCGATGGGACCCTGAGGCACCTGACAAACAGATCGAGAGGCTCAAGAAGTTCAAGAAGAACCGCGATCAGTCCCGGGTTAACCAGGCGCTGCAGGAACTTGAGAGAGTCACCCGCAGCGGGGAGAACGTCTACCCGGCAGTTATGGAGGCAGTCAGGGCTGGGGGCACATTGGGGGAGATAGCCGGCGTGCAGCACAAGGTCTATGGCGTCTGGCACCATCCCATAGGAGTGTAGGGCGGCAGACGTTTTCCTGCTACGGCAAGCATAGGACAGCCGGTGAACCGCGCTGACCACTTGGTTCACCGGCTGTCCAGAGAGTCGGGCGTGTTGTGCCATGCGGCATTCAGCTTGACACACGGCAGGGGCTAATCTATACTTTAGACAGTGCCTGGGTTCAGTTCCGAGGTGAGTGAAGCAATGGGGGTTCGTGTCTACTGCAGGCGCAGGCGCTTGGGTAGCAGCGGTGATCGGAGCAGAACGTCAGTCAGGAAAGGGCATCGGGCGTCAGGCAAATCCGGGCAGTCCGCCCACAGCACATCGTTGATCGTATGACTGTTCCCGCAAAGGTTACTCCCCCCAAGGTGTTGACTTCTGAATTGCCACCCGAGGGTGTAAACTGTCGGCCAGCGTTGTGAGTTGGAGAAACAGGCTGCGGGGAGCCAGGCCGTGGGGCTGGACATCAGGACACCGGCTTGTGATGGCAGTGCCTGTGATATCCCTTGTTCCTTAGCGGCAACGAAGGAAAGCGTTTGCCGCAGCGGGCAAGGGTAGCCGGAAAAGCCAGCTGTCAAGGAGGAGCAAATGAGCGTCAAGGACCCGTCGTGGTTGGCCCAGTACCTGAATAGCGGCAAGAAGGTCTTGATCATGGCCGGTGCTTTGTGCGACAAGACTGAACTGGGAGACAAGATCCTGCTCGACTACGCAGCCGATATAGCCAAGAAGACGGGATTCCCCGTAGCTGCTACCGGCAACACGGTCAACGGACTGAGGGCCAGAGGGATCGACACCAAGAAGGCGTGGGCAGTGGAGATGGTGAATTTCATGCGCTACGACTGGCAGCACCCGATCAGCGACACAAGACCCGAAGTCTTGGTCCTTATTGGCTACAGTCCGCTGATGACAGCCAATCTGGCCTCCGCGGTAGAGAACGCGGAGACGGTCGCTCTCGGGAGTAGGTACGTCCCGGAGGCGACCTACTCCCTGCCAGATGTCACCTCTTTCCAGCAGTGGCAGCAGGAGCTGTCAGAGTTGGTGCAAGCTCTCTGACACACGTGCCTTGACATGGAACGCCAGACTGAGGGAGCCAAGAAGAGGGTTAGCGACGGTGCCTTCCGGCACTACGTCTTTGAGACCTCAGAGCTGCTCGTCGAGGTGGAGCGGTTTCTGAAGCAAGTGGGCTATGAACTGAAGCCTACACCCTTTATCGGCCTAGTCCAGCCGGACTTCCGAGCCAAGCGAAAGACCGACAGCGGCAGCTACGAGGTTGTTGGCCTAGTGCGAGAGAACCTGGACCAAGCCGTGGAAGCGCTTGTCCGGTTGGCGGCCATCAAGGCCGCAAGGCGTGAACTTGACTGTGTCCTTGTGCTGCCGCCAGCCAACGAGTACCTGTTGATAGAGTTCCTGAGCGAGGGAAAAGGGCGGTGGTATTTCGGCATCAAGGACACCGGGCTCATGGTCTGGTTCTGCAACCCGGATGAGCACACGACCATGTGCGCCATCGGCGCACCAGCGGACCGGGACTTCCAGAAGCACTTCTACATGAGCAAGATCAGTTTTGATGGGTACATGGCCACTCGGGGTGCTCACATACTGCAGGAAAGGCTCCTGGCAGAAGAGGAAGAGGACGACTAGGCCAATGGCCCGGTTATCAGGTGTAGTCCCACAATCGAGCAAGGAGGTAAGGCATGGATAAGAAACTAGAGGGCAAGAGTGCAGTGGTTACCGGGGCAGGTAGGGGGATCGGCAGGGCGGTGGCCCTGGAGCTGGCACGCCACGGCGCGAAGGTAGTGGTCTGCGACGTGGGTGGGTCCAGGGCAGGCGAAGGGTCTGACGTGGGGCCGGCACAGGAGGTAGTGTCGGAGATTAAGGCGAGTGGAGGGGAGGCCATTCCCAGCACCGAATCAGTGACAGATTTTGCTGCTGCCGAGCGTATCGTCAAGACCTGCGTGGACACCTTTGGCCGTGTTGACATTCTGGTCAACTGCGCTGGCATCCTCCGCGACCGCATGGTCTTCAACATGTCAGAGGAGGAATGGGACGCAGTCATCGCTGTCCACCTCAAGGGGACATTCAATATGGTCCGCCACGCCTCTCGAGCCATGAGAGAGCAAAAGTGGGGCCGAATAGTCAATACCACCTCTGATGCATGGCGGGGTAGCCCGGGGCAGCCCAACTACAGTGCTGCCAAAGGAGGCATCGTCAGCCTGACGCGTACGGTTGCTGGGTCACTCGGCAAGTACAACGTCACCGCGAATGCAATCGCCCCCATCGCATCGACCAGGATGACCATGGACGAGGAGGTGAAGGAGAGGTTCACCAAGCTTTACGAAGCTGGCATGATGACCAAAGACCAGTTCGATGAACTGCTCAATATGCCTGGTCCCGAGTATGTGGCTCCCGTGGTCGCCTACCTCTGCACGGATGAAGCAGCCATGATTACCGGGAAGGTCATCGGTTGCGGCGGCGGCCGGGTAGCGCTTTACTCCGATCCGGTAGAGATAAGGGGCCTTTACAGAGATCACGTCAAAGACGGTGCGTGGACAGTAGAGGAGCTTATCAAGCTGGTGCCAAAGACGCTGCTTGCCTAGCCTTGCGCCTTCCGAGCGCGAGTGATCGCAGCCCGGTCCGTTTTGGCGCGACAGACTCCTGTCTGTCGCGGAGGTAGCTATTGGGTTGATGGCGCTGGCTGGTGCTTTGTTGGTGAGATGAAAGGGTTGACCCGTCAGACCGGATGTTTGCCTGTGCGAATGGCTGGCTGTGTCGCGGGTTGACGGTAGGGCAGCATGTGCAAAAGGAGGTCAAAGTGAGTGCGGCGGAAGATACTGAAGTGAAGATTCCACCAGGAAGAGAGTTCCAGTTGCCCACGGATCCGGACCACCTTTGGGACGGTCTGCAGGACGTTGGCCTGGGAATACGATGGGTAGCTGAGGTCAAGAAGGCCGATATGCAGATAGAGCTGTCGGGACCGAAGTGGGAATACAAGAGCTACACTATCCTGGAGGTCATAGAAGACCCGAACCAGGTGAGAGACGGCATAGTCACTTTGATCGGCCCGGACATACATGAGGTCGAACCCGGCACCTCGGCGCCCTCCGCATGGGAGATAAAGGTCTACGGTCCGGGGATAACCCAAAGACATAGGGAATACGTCGAGCGGCAAATGGCCATGGCGCTGCACGGAATCGAGGGCTACATGGCTTTCGGCTCTTTCCAGGCGCCGTGGATGAGGATCAGCAAGGCGGTGGTGGGCAGACTGACCTTTGCCAAGCTGTGCCAGGTCGTGCATGCTTACGTCAAGACCGTGGTCCCACAGGTGGAGAAGATGGAGTTCCGGTGGATAGTGGCCACTCCGGAGGTGGGCGGCCTGGACCTGATCCTGCCTCTGTACAAGCGTGGAATCGAGAGACTCAAGGCGCAGGAGCAATCGGTGGCGCTGGAGGACGAGGATGTAGACATCTTCTACGGGTGCACCATCTGCAAGTCCCTGGCCCCCAACCACGTATGCGCCATCACGCCCAGCCAGATACCCTACTGCGGTATCCTGTCCTATAACGGGGCCCAGGTGACAGTCGAACTCGACCCGGAGGGGTACATTTTCCCCATGCCCAAAGGAGAGTGTCGCGACCCTGACCTTGGGAGCTACACAGGCGTTGACGAGGCTGTTTACGAGAGGTCCAACCATCAGGTGAAGCGTGTCAACATATTCAGCGCTATACGATATCCGACCACCAACTGCGGCTGCTTCGAAGGGGCTGCCTTCTACATACCGGAGGTGGACGGCCTCGGCCTGGCCATACGCCGCTACATCGGAGTGACTCCACTGGGCATCAAGTTCTCCCGCCTGGCTGGCATGATTTCCGGCGGCTCCCAGAACCACGGGTACAAGGGCATCTCGCTTCGATCGATGCAGAGCAAGACTTTTCTCAAAGGCGACGGTGGTTGGAACAGGATTGTCTGGATGCCTGCGGATATGAAACAGGAGATGGCAGAGTACATACCAGAGGAGGTCTACGACAAGATTGCCACCGAGCAGGACACCATCGATCCGGGTGAACTCAGGGAGTTCTTGAAGCAGAAAGGGCATCCTATAGTGGAGAGGTTCTGGAAGAACGGTGAACCTCAGCCACTGAACTTGCCACCCCCAGGAGGGGACTGGCCCGACGAATAGCAGTGGAGGTTAGAGATGGGAGAGAATGTCTGTGGCGTTTGCCAGAAGAAGGAAGCCGAGTGGAAGTGCAGCGTGTGCGGTGTTGCCCTTTGCTCAGAGTGCGTGCGGGAGGTACAGATGGAGAACCCTGGTCAGAAAGTACTGGGCGTTCAGACGAGCCCGTTGAAATCGGCTGTGAGAAAGCAAAAAGTATGTGAGAAATGCCTGAAGGAAGTCGATTTCATCGACTAGCCCCTTCCACCTCCAGTCTGCCTGTCCGATCCCCCAGGGGCGGGCAGGCTTGCTTTGTTGGGGTGCACGCAGCCAAGTCAAGTTACGTTGGAGGAGAATAGCCGTGGAAGATAAGAGAATTGCTCAGGTCGGATCCCTGGAGGTTGACATCCGTGAGGTGGTGCGCGACCCGAGGGGCATGGAGGATCAGATTCAGGAGATCATGGAGAACGACTTCGTCGAGGGTCGCCACAGCAACTTCGGAGGTTGGATAACCCTCCTCCCGGATGCTGCAGACGTAGCCGAATTGGACCGCTCCTTTCTCAGCAAGTATCCACCGCTATATAGCCAACAACAGGAGGTCTGCACCGACTGCCCTTCAGGTCCCTGCAACCTGAAGGAAGGCCAGGGAGTATGTGGACTGGAGTTGGAGTCCTACCAGGGCCGGTTGAGTCTCCGTAAGGCCTGCCGCGGCTGCGTGTCTCAGATGGTCGCCACCCGTGAGTTAATGAACCACGCTCTGAAGCTCTGGCCAGAAGATACGCCTGTCAGCATGGGTGACATTCTGAGCATCTCTGACCACGCCCCGGCGGTGACCGTCCTTTCCGGCATATACCCCAAGACACTCAAAGACCTGAACAAGGCCCTTTCCTACGGCGAGGCACAGTTGGCCAAGTTGTTCCAGGCAAGCTACTGTGGTACCGCTCCGGCAACGGAGTTTGAAAGCATGGTGCTCCATGCCGGGTCTGTCCTCCTGCTGACCATGGGTGTGGCCGAGATGCTGAAGATATCCTGCTATGGCTTCATCAGCGCGGCAAACCAGGAGCTTGAGGAGATTGAACAGTTCCCCCCACCGAAGGTGGCGGCCGGTTGGGGCTCCATAGAGAGTGGCAAACCGGTCATTGCCTTCGTCGGTGACGACTTCCTGCCAGCTTGGTGTGCCATCGACCGACTGAAGCGGGACGGCTCGCTGGAGCAGGTGGAAATCTGCGGCATCGGTGCGGCAGGCGACGATATCATCAGGTTCTACGACAGATGTCGCATTGTTGCCCCCATGGTCAGGGCCGCCAAGGCCATCAGAAACGGTGTCTTCGATGTTGTGGTGGCCAGCCCGGGGTGCATCCCCCTTGACGTTCTGTCAGAAGCGGCGCGCGTCGACAGCAAGGCCATATGGGTGGGTCACTATGCACCCGGCGAGATGGCCGACAGCACCGACGATCCAGTGGACAAGATAGTTGAGGCTCTGGTGAGCGGGCAAAAAGCGGTCTGGATCAGAGATGTGGAGAAGGCAGGGGAAGTGGCAGTCAAAGTGGCGCAGAAGGTGCAGAGGAAGGGGGACTACGTTATCTCCGACGCTGAGGCCGTGAAGCAGGCCAAGAATCACAAGAAGGACTGCGATGTCTGCTCCATGGAGTGCCCTGTCGGCCTGCCGGTCTCCAAAGCAGTGAGGCAGCTTGCAGAGGGCAACTGGGAAGCTTTCTTCGAGGTGGAAAGGGGGTGCAACTTCTGCGGGGCCTGCGAAGCGGCCTGCCCCAGCAACGTGCAACTGCGCGACATCATAGTGGCCGCTGAGCGCAAGCAGGCCGCCGCTGAGAAGTACGTGATGAGACCCGGGAGGGGGCCCATATCCATCACCGAGCTATTGCAGTCCGCCTTCGCTGTGGGTTGGGGGAGCATACCGGCTATGGTCACCATATTTGGCTGTGGCGACGCGCACAAAGATGAGCTCGCCTGGTTGGCTGACGAGTTGCTTGCGAGCGGCTGTATGGTCTTCGTAGCCGGTTGCGCCGGAGCTGAGATAGCCCGGACCTTCAGTGATATGAAGAAGAAGTACCTCTTTGAGCAGTACCCGGCCACCTGTGCAGCCAGAAACCTGGTCAACTGCGGCAGTTGCTCAGCCATTTCGCAAGCGGTCCCAATGTACTTGATGCTGCGTCCCTCGGGCGGTATCCCCCTGTATGGCTCTATCCCTCCGCTCGGGGACTCCATTAACCTCGGCGGCGCACAGTCAGTGATAATCTGGGGGGGGCTGCCCGACAGGATGTACGCCACAGCAGCCGCATGGGCGCGGTTAGGCTCAACCGTCATCGTGGGGCCAGCTTCGTCGGTGGGTTGGAAGCGCTGGCTGGTGGGCAACAGGTACGACCGCAGCAGGTGGTGGGTCTACCATGGAGAGACCGGCAAGAAACGGGAAGTTGAACCTGTGCCGGAGCACCTCATCGTCCCGGTGGAGACGGTCGAGGAAGCACTGACCATGCTGGCGCGATCTGTCCTGACAGTGAGGGACTACCGAGAGAGTCGCGCAACCCACCTGGAGGTCCTGATCGACTACTACGAACGCTTCTACGACCAGCTACCGGAGGACTGGCACCTGGTGGTCAGGTCAGACTTCGAGCTGCCTCCCAGGCACAGAAGGCGCATGGTCAAACTGCTCGAGCAGGAGTACGGTTGGGAGACGGACGGTGTGAAGCTCAAGAGGGCGAAGCACCGGAACGGAGAGCTGATGACCATGTCCGAGTTCGCTGCCAGGTACGGCATGGAGCAGGGAATCTACTGCACCAGGCTTCGGAGCCAGATGCCGTTGCGGCTCAGAGACTCAATTCAAGAATAGGACTCCGCGCTCAGACCTGAAAGGAACCTGGCATTGCTGTAGCGACAAGCGGAATGCTCAGCTCAAAGGGGCAGAGGTAAACGGCGCGTCCATAGGAAGAAGCGGTGGTAAAGGGTTCTGCGTCAATAAGTGTGACAGCGCCTCATGCAGCCTGGGCATAGGGCTTTCTTCTGTTGCTGAGCAGGATTCCATGTCTGAAGTTGGCCGCGCTGCGATTACCCATAGGTGGCTTCGACCAGTTGCCTGGCCTCCTCGGTAAAACAGCGGCGGACCAGAGCTTCTCCTACTCCCTGCCTCCGAGCCACACGTCGCACCGGTTGGCCGGTGGCCTCTTCACCGGACTGACGCCGGAAGCGCTCACTGGTACGCCATCGAGCCCCACACACCACATCAGGTCCAGTGAACACCTTTACTGCAGCACAAGCAACGAAAGCGGCATTTGTGCACTACCAGATAGACAGGCTTGTCCCACAACCTTCGATCCATCTTACTCTGGCTGGAGACACTGTGTACCTTAGCCGTCATCCGCCCGCACCTGCTGTTCGAGCTGCACCGGCTTTT
>Ga0180301_10000759_pt1 | contig 25236 bp, 28 predicted proteins | sample GuaBasSediGuay16_FD_121797 | JGI IMG/M metagenome (GOLD analysis project Ga0180301, IMG submission 121797) | Subseafloor sediment microbial communities from Guaymas Basin, Gulf of California, Mexico - Guay16, Core 4569-2, 12-15 cm | ecosystem: Environmental > Aquatic > Marine > Hydrothermal... | reverse complement strand
GATAAAGAGACAGGGCAGCTTGATGTTTCAGAGTTGAAAAATTCGCTATCTAATGAGGTTGCAGCAGTCTATGTTGAAAATCCAAGTTATCTCGGCTTTTTGGAAACCGGGGTAGCCGATATTGCTTCAATGGTTCATGGAGTTGGCGGTCTATTCATCGTAGGCGTCGACCCTATTTCTCTGGGCATTCTTAAAGCACCTGGAGATTATGGGGCTGATATAGTTGTGGGTGAAGGTCAACCTTTAGGCAACTTCATGAATTTTGGAGGTCCACTTCTAGGCATCTTTGCTTGCAGAGGTGATAATAAATTGATACGTCAAATGCCTGGAAGGATCATCGGCCTCACATCTACTATTGACGGTTCTGAGAGGGGATTTGTCATGGCTCTTCAAACTAGAGAGCAACATATTAGACGTGAGCATGCAACTTCCAATATCTGTACAAATCAAAGCCTCTGTGCAGTTGCCGCAGCTGTATATCTTTCTCTTCTAGGTCCAAGTGGATTAAGAGAGCTTTGCGAATCAATCATGTATAGAAGCCATTATGCCATGAAACTTCTAGACGAACTTCCAGGTGTAAGGGTACCGTTATTTTCCTCTCCCCATTTCAAAGAGTTTGTCGTTAATATTGACGGTTCCGGATTAACTGTGGAAACTCTTCACAGAGAACTTTTAAAGTATGATGTTCATGGAGGAAAAATTATTAAAAAAGAATTTCCAGAGCTCGGTGAATCAGCTCTATATTGTGTGACAGAGCTTCATTCAAAGGAAGATATTGAAAGGCTTGCAGATGCATTTAAACATGTTTTGGGAGGTGTATCTTAATGTTTAGGCAGGCTAAATGGAGAGAACCTCTAATATTTGAGTTAGGCGTTAAGGGTAGAAGGGGATTTTCAGTTCCAAAAGTGGATGAAGAGATTAAGAATGCTGTTGGCAATGTCGTTGAGAGAATACCTGAAAATCTTAGAAGAGTTGAATTGAACCTTCCAGAACTATCTGAAGTCGAGGTTGTGAGACATTATACTAGGCTCTCCCAGATGAACTATGGTGTGGATTTAGGAGTTTATCCTCTAGGTTCTTGTACTATGAAATATAATCCTAAAATTAATGAGGAGCTTGCAGCGCTGGATGATGTTGCATGGATTCATCCATATCAAGATGAGAGCACCGTGCAAGGCGCCTTAAAGCTCATGTATCTTGTAGGTAAATGGCTTGCAGAGATTACAGGAATGTATAGGGTTACCCTCCAACCTTCTGCAGGAGCCCATGGCGAATATTTAGGTTGCATGCTTATTAGAGCTTATCATAGATTTAATGGAGATTTAAATAGAGATGAAATGATCATACCTGACAGTGCGCATGGAACTAATCCTGCAAGTGCCGCCATGGCCGGCTTTAAAGTTGTGGTTATTCCATCAAATAAGGATGGCTGTATAGATCTTGAAGCTTTAAAGGCTGCCGTATCAGATAGAACTGCAGGCTTAATGCTAACCAACCCCAACACTTTAGGCATATTTGAAGAGCATATTTTAGAGATAGCCGACATCGTTCACGGTGCCGGCGGCCTCCTATATTATGATGGTGCAAATCTGAACGGCATAATGGGAAAGGTTCGACCGGGAGACATGGGCTTCGATATTGTACACATAAATGTTCATAAAACCTTCTCAACTCCCCATGGAGGAGGAGGTCCTGGAGCAGGACCTGTAGGTGTCGTGGAGAAATTAGATAAATTTCTTCCCGTACCCATCGTGGAGTTTGACGGTGAAAAATACTATCTCGACTATAATAGACCTAACAGTATAGGAAAAATAAGGTCATTTTACGGAAACTTTTCAGTTTTAGTGAAGACCGCTGCATATATTTTATCTATGGGCGGTAAAGGTTTAAGGGAGGCTGCGGAGATTTCAGTTCTCAACACAAATTACTTCTTAAAATTGATGGAGAATGTTAGAGGCTACGATTTACCCTATGGTTCAGGGAAGCCTAGAAAGCATGAATGTGTTCTCAGCGCTGAACCTATGAGAAGAGCGACGGGAGTGAAGACTCTGGATGTAGCTAAAAGGCTTCTAGACCATGGTTTACATGCTCCAACCATATACTTTCCATTAATTGTTAAGGAGGCTTTAATGATAGAGTTCACCGATACGGAGACCAAGGAGAACATCGATGAATATGCTAATATTATGAGAAAGATCTCAGATGAAGCATACACAGATCCTTCAAAACCTCTCTCAGCTCCAAGCAACACCTCCGTAAAACGCTTAGACGATGTCAAGGCAAGTCATCCTAGAACAATGTGTCTATCTTGGAGGATGTATAGAAAGAGATTTAAAGGTGCTGAGAGATGAAAATAACCTTTCTATTTTTTGCTTCAGTTAGAGAGCTTGTTGGAAGATCAAAAATAACTCTGGATCTTCCAGACGATTTTCAACTTATAGATGCATTGCCCCTCCTCACAGAACGCCTAAATATTTCAATAAAAAATTTTCTCGTTAACGATGATGGATCTTTAAGGGAGAATTTAAGGTTGGCTTTGAATTTGAAAATAATCTCCCCCTCCGATCTAGAAAAACTTTTTCTCAAGGATGGAGATGTGGTGGCTATCTTCCCTACTCCTTCAGGAGGCTAATTTTCCCTTTAACTGTATTGAATCCGCATCTGTAATTTTAACATTCACCCATCTTCCAATTAATTCTTCTCCTCCCTTCAAAATCACCATCCTATAATTTCTAAGTCTCCCCCTTAAGTTTCCGCGATTTCCCTTTTCAAGTACAATCACTTTTTCATTAGAATTTAAATGCAAACTGTTTCTCTTAAACCCTATTTCCATAGCTATCTTTGTGAGTTCTCTGCTCCTTCTCTTTTTAATTTTCTCTGGTACTTGGGGTAGCATGGCTGCAAGTGTATGGGGTCTGGGCGAGTATTTCGCTATGTGAACCTTGTCCACTTCTATTTCCCGTATAACTTTCACCGTATTCTCATATTCCTCTTCACTTTCAGTGGGAAATCCTATAATTACGTCAGTTGCTATAAATCCTTTAGCATATCTATCTCTAAACTTTTTCACTATAGTTTTGAATTGTTCAACCGTGTATCCCCTATTCATAAGTTTAAGTATTCTATCGTCTCCACTTTGAAGTGGAAGATGTATGAATTTGTAAACTTTCTCATAATCATATACTTCTAACAGTTCGTCTAAGATTTTTAAAGCTGAATTCGGCGTCATCATTCCCACTCTAATTATGAAGTCTCCTTCTATCTCGTTTATTTGCTTTATCAGCTCCGGTAGATTGGTTCCTATATCCAGCCCGTAGACCGCTGTATCTTGCGCTGTAAGCCTTATCTCTTTTGCTCCTCTCTTAACGGCTCTCCTTATTTCCTCTAAGATTCTATTTGGACTGTGACTTTTCAGTCTTCCCCTCGCCAATTTTACTATGCAGTATGTGCAGTTTCCCAAGCATCCCTCTGCTATTGGAATCGTAAACACTCTGCCATTGATATGTTTTGGGAGAATTTTTCTCTCAGCATCCTGCAACATAATTGTCCTGTTATTTTTCTTTATTACCTTCAAGATCTTCTCCACATTTTTAGGTGATATGAGAGATGCTTTGGGCGCTATTTTGGTAATTAAAGCTGGTTGCGCCTTGGCCATGCATCCTGCAACTATGAGTTTTGCACCTGTCTTTAGACATGTTTCGCTGAGCATTTTTATTCTTTTAACCATTCTCAGCTGGGTTTCTCCCCGCACTGTACATGTATTAATTATTACTATGTCGGCTTTCATGGGATTATCTGTAATTGTTATTTTCCCCTTCATAAGCATGTTTTTAATTATATTCGTATCTGCTTGATTTGCAGCGCATCCATAGGTTTCGATGTATGCTTTCAATTTTCATTCCTCTTCTTAAAGTTTTTTCTTAAAATTTTTGAGTTATTCTTAAATATAAATTTGATTCTTTTTCTTTTCTCGCTTTTTAATCTTTTCTCCTTCCTTTGTTCATCGTATTCCTCTTTAATTTTTCTCTTTTTTCTTTTTTCTCCTTCTTCTTCGCTTAACAGCCTGTTTTTCCATATATTTTTACATTAATTTTTTAAGGTTTGTATTCTCTCAGTATTACATCAGTAATACTAACTTTCTATTTACGCTTTTTCCAAATATATTTTGATGGGGGAGGGGTAGATGAAAGTTATAGTTACAAGGGTTCCTAAAGCTATTCTCGACGAAATTGACATTCTGGTTAAAATGGGGCGCTACACATCAAGGGCGGAGGTGATCCGTGTAGCGGTGAGAGATCTTATTAGAAAGGAATTTGTTAGTGCTAGGAATGATCTTAAAGTGCTAGGTTAACCCAAATCTCCTAATTTCTTTTTGTCAATTTAAATATTGTTTCACATAATATTTTCATGGTGTTGTCAGTGTACAATTTCGATTTAGATTCGGTTTTAAAGGAGATTGAAAATATAGGTGCAAAAAGGGTGCTTCTCCAATTTCCAGAAGGGTTGAAGCAGTATGCTATTCCAATTGTTGAAAGTTTAAGAAGATCCAGCGATGCCATTTTCTTTATATCTATGGATCCTTGCTATGGAGGCTGTGATGTTGCATTGGATGATGGATTAAGGCTTAAAGCCGATTTAATAGTTCACTTCGGCCACACGGAATTTTTAACCGATTCTAAGCCGCCTATTCCAATAATTTATATTCCAGTTCTATCCAATCTTCCATTGAACGGTTTAATTTCCAAGTTACTTGAAAAAATTAGGGGATACTCCAAAATTGGTTTGTTAGCCTCAGTTCAACATGTACACATGTTGGAGACTTTACAGCATATTTTAGAGGAGCATGGCTTCGAGGTTCATATTGGCAGTTTATGTGGACGGGTTAAGTTTAGAGGGCAAATTCTCGGATGCGATGTTTGCAGTGCGCTTCAAGTAGCTTCAAAGGTAGATGTCTTCATCGTTTTAAGTGGCGGCGACTTCCATGCTCTCGGAGTGGCATTATCCACCGGTAAACCAGTTCTAGTTTTAGATCCATTTCGTAATGAAGTTAGAGATATTTCTAAACTTGTTAAGAGAACTTTAAGTTTAAGGTGGCATTATATTTCTATTGCGAGAGAAGCATCGGTCTTTGGGATTCTCATAGGGATTAAACCGGGCCAATTTAAACTGGAAGCTGCATTGAAGGCTGCAGACTTGATTATTAGTCATGGTAAAAAATATTACCTATTTACTGTGAGAGATTTCTCAGAAAATATGCTCATACCATTTAAAAATGTCGACGTATTCGTTTCAGCTGCTTGTCCCAGAATAGCTATCGATAATGCTCCATTCCACGGTAAACCTGTCATAACTTTAACTGAATTGTTTATTGCTCTCAGCGGGAATCTCGATCCAACCTCTTTGAGGCGAATATTATATGATCCATATTAATCGGCTTAAAAGGTTGGCTATAATATTAGATTCGCTGACTCCTCCTCCTTCACCCAAACCCATATTGGAACAGTACATGCTTTCAGGGGAGGATGCGGCTAAAATTTTATGGTTTGCAGGAAGAATTTATGATGATATTTCTGGAAAGATAGTTCTTGATTTGGGTTGCGGTGCTGGTATTCTATCTTTGGGCGCTGTCCTTTTGGGTGCAGATTTTGTAGTGGGAGTTGATGTTGATCATGAAGCTTTAAATGCTGCTTTCAGAAACAGTCTACATTTAGGTTTCAACGCTTATTCACATGTCACTTACCTCTGCTCCGATATTCGTTCTCTTAATATTCATGGAGACACAGTAATTCAGAATCCCCCTTTCGGCGTTCAGCATAGGGGTGCTGACAGATTTTTCCTAAAGAAGGCTTTAGAGTCAGCTGATGTTGTCTATTCTCTACATAAATATACGACTTCTACACATAAATTTCTTTTAAAATTTATAGAGAATATGGGTGGCAGAGTTGTAGATATGATTAACTTTTCGATCTCCATTCCCCATCTCTTCAATTTTCATCATAAAACTAGGCATAAGGTTAATGTGGTTCTTTACAGAATATTGCGTGAGAAGTAAGCGTTATCCGAGAGAACTGAGTGGTGATGATCTTGAGCAACTTGTCAGGTAAATTCGTTCTTCCAGGAGATTTCCTAGGAGTAATTGAAGAGTTTATGGCTGGTGATGGCACCTATGAGGAGAATGGCAGAATTTTCTCAGCCATCACTGGAGTCATCCTCTTCGATTCCGTTAAACGGGTGATCTCAGTAGTTCCAGTAAGCCTTTCAAAGCCTCCTATACCTGTAAGTGGAGATGTAGCCTATGGCTATGTCTTCGATGTAAATGAGGATTCAGCTATTATAAGAATGTGTTACGTTGAAGGTAAAGGTAGACTTTCCTCCGAGATGACCGGCTTTCTACGCTTTCCATATGTTTCTTTAAAGGTTAGATTTAACAGCATGTTCGATGTTGTCCGTATCGGCGACATTGTGAGAGTCAAAGTTTTAAATTCATGGCTTCCATTTCAAGTCTCCACTAGAGGTGATTCATTTGGAGTCATTTTCGCCCGATGTTCCATCTGTCTATCTCCATTAGTTAAACGGAAAGGAAAACTTTTCTGTAATAACTGTAAATTTTATGAACCTAGAAAGTTAGCTTCCGATTATGGGGTGTTCAAATTTGAGGAAGGGGGTTGAAAGAGTATTCACAATCCCCTTTTCAAATGAAGAGGAACAGTTGGATTTAATTGACGAATTATGTGATAGGCTAAGCTTTGTGGAGCTGCATATTTCATCGAAACCCGGTCTAATAAGAATATGTGTTAGAGGTTCTCATGACATGGTTAGACGGGCCGGTAACGTCATCCGTGAAGTAGTCTCCAACTTTAAGAATAGACGTTTCAATATGGGATTTAGAGTTTTCCAAGCCAATTGGCTTTCAAGAGAGACTGGTTATGCGATCTCTCTTCAACTTTTATCGGAAATCTTGAAGAGAAAAGGTTACACTTGCACAGTGAATGGAGATAGATTGAAGACGGATGCTGACGAAGAGATAATTATAGATACGGTTAGACTTGTAGGTTCAATCTATGATGACTTAAAATTTGAGACGAAATCATCATCAGTTAAAAAGCTTATTGCTTCAGCTTCCAGTGTGGTTGGATCTGATTTTTGGAGTGTGCTAAATGCGGCTATAAGTTTAGATTTGATTGGAAGGGATGAACGAGGCCTACTTATACCTCTAAAAGACTGGAGAAATAGTTTAGATCTCTTAATAACCTATCTTAAAAGTCATGGTTAAAAGAGAGGTAAATTTATTATTTAATTTTGTAAAGGCGTATGTGAGGTGTAAATTTTGGGTAGAATTAGAATCTTGAGGTCTACGGATAAAGTTTTAGAGTTTGAGATTGAGGGTGAAGACCACACCTTATGCAACGTTTTATGTTCTGAACTCTTTAATGATCCACATGTAGTTTATGCATCCTATAAAATAGACCATCCTCTCATAGGCTTTCCAAGAGTATATGTAGAGACTGATGGTTCAAAGCTTCCATTGACAGCCGTTATAGATGCAGCTATGAGAATTAAGGGGTATGCTGCAGAATTTAAACGGCTTTTTGAATCTGCAATTAAAGGTTAGGTAAGGTTTCTTCATGGCTAATTCTCTTCAACCCTTCTTGATGGATAAGGGTTTATCGGAGTTCGGCGATGTTTTAGTCAACTTCATTTACTCCCTTGCTAAGTCAAAGGTTAAAAACAGGCTTTGTGGTGGAAGAGTTTCAAACAATGTTCTATCTAAAGCTATTTCTAAATCGGGTGTTAGAAGCTATCTTCCACATAGGTTGGATGTTCACGATAAGGGAAATGCTGCTGAAGCTCTTATAGCATATGCTTGGCTGAACGGATATATCTCCATTAATGACGCTGTAAATCTCCTCAGCACCCATATTAAAATCGATGATCTTTCTTCAGAAGTTGAAGCGTTCACATTATTACTCAAGCTGATTTTGAGGAGAATGGGGAAAAGTGAAGTTTGAGGTTAGAGTTGCAGGTCTCTCCTATTTTAAACCCATCATTATATGCTGTATTTTTAGAGGTGGATTATGGCTTGACGGAGTCATATCAAATATATGTGCCGATAATCCATTTCATTTTTCCATTCATCTTCTGGCAGATTCATGCCATTTTCCACAGATAGGTTGCATAATCTTCGATGGCTTACAGTGGGAAAAATTTAAAGTGGACTTAGATTTAGCTTTTAAAATTTTGAAAAAACCTGTCATTATAATAAGTGATCATCACGATGCGTCTTTAACGTATCATGAACGTTACAATTACTACTTTGATTTTAGAGGTTTCAGCAAGAGTGAAGTTTTATCCTTACTTGATAGAATAACCATTTTCAAAGGTGTCGTTGAGCCTGTTAGAATTTCAAGGCTTCTAGCGTTAAACCTATTAACCACTTTATCCTCTTGAAATGTGGTTTGGGAGGCTCTGTTTTGGAATTCTGTCCGAAATGTGGCAGTCTTCTGCAACCTAGAAAAGTTGATGGAAAAGTCTGCCTGATATGTCCAAATTGCGGATATGTTAAAGATGCTGAAGGTTCAAAACTTAGGCTTGTCAGGAAGCTTAATCACAGTGAAGATAAGGGAATTATCGTAGTTGACAGTGATAAACTGCCTAAGGTTCTTCCGAAGACGAAGGCTATTTGTCCCAGATGCGGCAATAATGAGGCTTATTGGTGGATGGTTCAAACTAGAAGTGGAGATGAGAGTTCCACAAGATTTTTCAGATGTACAAAATGCGGTTACACTTGGAGGGAATATGAATAATGATCTATAATTATAGTTTGTCGGAGAAGGTTGAAGCTCTCATACTGCTTTTAAAAAAGGCGGCAGATTTCTCTTCGGAAGTGGAATATAGAATACCGGTTCATTTTAACGCTAAATCCTACGCCATTAGACTAAGAAGAATCATTGAGAATGCTTTAATCCTGTCAAGGGAGATTCTTGAAGATTTAAATTCATCTTCAACAAATAAAAAATAATATTATTACCTTTATTCTTTATAGTAGGTAGAGGTGTCAACATGTTTAAGATGGCACTGTCCAGTGCAAAGCTTTGGAGAAATATTATTGAGGCAGCTTCAGAGCTCATCGATGAAGCAACCTTCGTCGCTAAATCTGACGGTCTCCACATGAGATCTATGGATCCCTCCCATGTAGCCATGATAGAGGTTACTCTGCCATCAACTTTCTTCGACGAATACGTATGTGATGGTGAAGTTAAGATAGGTTTAAATTTAGATGAATTTAAGAAGCTTTTGAAGAGGGCTTCGGCAAGCGATAGATTGGAGATGGAGATTTCTGAGAGAGGAAGATTGACCATAAGATTCGCCGGTAAAGCTTTAAGAACTTTCAAAATGCCCCTTATGGACATTCCCTTAGAGGAACTTCCTTCCCCTTCCTTGGATTTTAATGTTTATGCTAGGCTGATCTCCGATGTTCTTAAAGATGCAATTAAAGACGCCAATGTTATCAGCGACTATGTGAAATTTATTGCTGAAGAGGATTCTCTCATGCTTTCAGCTTCCGGTGATAGAGGCGACGTGGAGGTTAAACTCAGCGAGGATATGGGTTCTCTCGTGGAATTAGAGGTTAAAGAAGCCTCCGCCAGCACTTACAGCTTAAGTTATCTTTCAGATATGATGAGAGCTGCTTCAACTACAGATATAGTCTCCCTTCAATTCTCATCCGACATGCCTTTGAAATTGGAGTTTGAACTGCCTGCTGAAGGTCGAATAACCTATTATCTTGCACCTAGAATTGAGAGTTAAGGTAGATTAATATTTCATCTTTCCCCTTCCTTATTTTGGGGTAGTTCATGTGAGTGTAGAGCTCACCAGAGAGGATTTAGCAAAATATCCTTTCTGCAGGGAAGCAGTAAAATATGTTAAAGATGTTGGATTGGATCTGCAGGATTTATTCAAACCAGGTTACAGAGTGATCCTTGAAAGAGCCGTTAAGCGTGTTAGGGCTGCCATTGAATTGGGTAAAATAAATACGGATCTAAGTGATGTTGATGTAGAGCTCCTCTCCTATCCCGCCTCTCTATTTATACTCTCAATAATCGCTGAACCCCCATTATATAGAAGATATGCTGTAGCTGAGGCTAAAAGAATATATGAAGAGCTTAAATTGGAAGATGATCTTAAAGTTAAATATCTTGCTGAAAGCAACTTTAAATGGAATGTCAAAATTATAGGTTTAGGATTATTTGAACTTCATTTCCAAGATTATTTAAAGATTGCCCCCTCATTTAGAGCATTAAATTGGAAGCTTGTAAATAGGGATCTCTCAGGCGGTTGGGTTAAGGTTTCGAGAGGTGAACTTTCCAGATTAATCTCAGAAATGGTTAAACTCTCCATTATAGGTAAATCTGAATCTATAGTTTCAAATCTTGAGCTTCCCGAATCTTTCAGAAAAACTGTGGATGAGTTGAAGAGGCTTTATGAAGGCTATAGAAGAGTTTTCAGCTTTGAAGAGGAGTATAAGGGGCCTGTTGTAGAGGAAGCTTTTCCACCATGTATACGTAGAATTTTAAGTTCACTTTTAAAAGGTGAATCTTTACCTCACATGGCCAGATTTGCATTAACCTCCTTTCTAGTAAATGTCGGTAAAAGTGTCGACGACATCGTTTCCCTGTTCAATTTAACCGCCGATTTCAGCGAGAACATTACGAGATATCAAGTTGAACATATAGCCGGATTTAGAGGTTCAAGAAAGAAGTATACCCCTCCAAGTTGCAGTACTCTTCGAACTTTCGGACTATGCTTCCCTGAAGATGATCTATGTAGAAGAGTTAAACATCCCTTAATGTATTATAAGTTAAAGGTTAAAGGTAGAGGGAGAAAGAGTGGAAGGTAAAGATTTAAACTTCATTAGATCTCTATTCAGAAGATATTATCAGAGTAATTTCATTCCAGCTCCAAGGGATGCTGCACATAGAGAATTCGGATTTATACTCTTCAACATGGAAGGCATGATTAGACATCTCTCATTCAGAGATTCTGAAACCCTCAACAAGTATCTTAGACGCGAAGTTCCCCTCCATGCATTTTATTCCTCTGCTTACTATGAGACGCCGGATGCAGAAGATATGGATTCTAAAGGTTGGATTGGTGCCGAACTTGTCTTCGATATAGATGCCGACCATATACCTACCGCATGCAAAGATGAACACGACTCTTGGAAATGTTTAAACTGCGGGGAGTCTGGAAAGGGATCTCCGCCAGAAACCTGTCCAAAATGTTCTTCTAAAAGATTTAAAGTTGAAGCTTGGCTTTGCGATCAATGTTTAGAGGCTGCAAAAAAAGAGACCATTAAATTGGTGGAAGATTTTCTCATACCAGACTTTGGCTTCTCACTTAGCGACATATCATTCAACTTCTCCGGACATAGAGGCTACCATATTCATGTAGAGAATGATGTTGCCCGTGAACTTTCTCTGGATGCGAGAAGGGAGATAACAGATTATATTAGGGGGATCGGTTTATCTCCTAAGCTTCACGGCTTCTCAAGGGAATTTTCATCTTTCAGCCCTCCAGATCTCGGAGATCATGGATGGAAGGGAAGACTGATTAGAGGAATCTACAATTTTGTCAATAAAGCTTCATTCGAAGAATTGACTGCAATTTTAAAAAATAAACGTATAGCCAAATTGATAGTTCAAAATAGGGAGATTATATTGAAGAGCTTTGAATCTTCGCCTCCAAGGTGGCCTCCAATAAGAGGAGTATCCATAAAACATTGGAAAATTCTTGCAGAACATGTGGCTAATGATTATGCCTGCAATATTGATGAACGCGTTACAAGCGACATTAAACGTTTAATGAGGCTTCCCAGCTCACTTCACGGTAAAACAGGCTTCAAAGTTAAATCTCTCTCATTCAATGAATTAGATGATTTTAATCCTCTTAAAGATGCTGTTGTCTTTAATTATGAACCCGTCAAAATCCACGTGTTTAGAGCTCCTAGAATAGTCTTGAACGATACTGCTTATGGTCCTTTTAATGATGAGGAGGTCTCTTTACCATTACCTATAGCCATTTATATGATATCTAAGGGTGCTGCAACTTTATTAAGAAGTGTTAATTAACGATATATTGTACATTGAGGTGTAGAGATGTATCTTCATCTCCTGGAAGCTTTGAGAGGTGAATTGGAAGCTGAGGGATTATTCCAGCTTCCCAAAGATTTCTACCTTAATGTTCAAGCTTATATTCAGAGTTTAAAGGATAGAGGTAAGGCCTCCTCTGAAGTTGAATCTGAACTGGCCGACGAGGAGATTAAGCTTGCATATAAAATAATGTCGATTGTGGTTTCTCTCCGACTTATAAAAATAATTAGACATATTTTAAGCGGGAAATCCCTTCCTCCGGAAAATCTACTTGAAGAGGAGGTTGAACCCTACAATAAAATAAAGGCTTCCATCGAAGATTTCCTCTCTCTAACAGTTATGTTTGCAAGTTTAGAGGAAGGAGTCTTCGCGAAAAAAATATTAGTTCGTTTTGTCCGAGATGTTCCAGCATTTGTAGGAGTTGATTTGAAGACGTATGGGCCCTTCCAATCTGAAGATGTGGCGTATCTTCCCCTAATAAATGCTGAAGCTCTTGTTAAGAGAGGTGTTGCCGAAATGTTTGGAGGTGATGTGAATGAAAGTTCCTAGAATTATGAGAAAATACTGTCCGAGATGTAAAACATATACTGAGCATAGCGTATCGCTTTATAAAGCTGGTAAACGTAGAGCATTAGCTGAAGGTGAAAGGAGATATGAAGCTAAAAAGAAAGGTTATGGAAGCAAAAGAAAGTCGGAGCAGAAACGTTTTGCAAAGGTGACTAAAAAACAGGTTTTAAAGCTTACCTGTAGAAAATGCGGTTATATTTCGCATACTAAAGGTATCAGGTTGAAAAGGCTTGAAATAGTGAGGTGATTTATATGAGTCTAGTAAGGTTGAAGAAGAGGAAGATATCAATTCCCGAGCCTAGAAGCCGATTCATCTTAATCTCCTGTCCCGACTGTGGAAATGAACAGGTAACTTTTGATAGAGCTTCTACAACGGTTAAATGTAATGTTTGTGGAAGAATACTGGTGGAACCTTCAGGTGGAAAGGCTAAGATAGAGGGAAAAGTAATTAGAGTTTTAGGGTAAATTGGGAGGTTTATAATTGGTTAGAAAGAGGAGGACGATTCCTGAAATCGGTGAACTTGTAATAGCAACTGTTAAAGTAGTTTTCGATAAAGGTGCATATGTCACTTTAGATGAATATCCAACAGTTGATGGATATGTTCCCATTGGAGAAGTATCCTCCAGCTGGGTTCATAACATTAGAGATTTCCTTAAAGAGGGAAGAAAAACGGTTCTCAAAGTTATAAGGGTGGACCAAGCCAAGAAGCATGTTGATCTATCTCTTAGAAGGGTCAACGAGAAGGAGAGACGGGAAAAGCTTTTAGAGTGGAAGCGGGCTCAAAGAGCTGAAAAACTACTTGAACTTGCCGCTAAAAGGTTAGGTAAAACTTTAGATGATGCATATATATCTGCTGGTTGGATTATGGAGGATGCTTTTGGAGAGATCTTCACTGGATTCGAGGAGGCTGCAGCTAAAGGGGTGAAGCCGCTTCTCAAAGCAGGTGTTCCAGAAGAATGGGCTGAAGTTATAGCTGCATTAGCGGAAAGCTATGTAGAGCTTCCAGAGGTTAAAGTTTCCGGTATTCTTCAACTTGTATCTACAGCTCCAGATGGAATTTTAAGGATTAAAAAAGCCCTAATCGAAGCTTTAAATAGTTTAAGAGGATTCGAAGTTTCATGTAAAATTTACAGTGCAGGTGCTCCAAAATATAGAATTGATATTGTTGCCAAGAATTATCATATAGCTGAAGCAGCTCTTAACAGGTTGATCAAAAAGGCATTGGACACTATTTCCTCGCTTAATGGAACTGGAAGTTTCACTAGGCTATAAAAGTGGTGTAGATGCCTTGGCTTTTAAGGAAATGTGTTAAATGCGGTGCATATACTTTAAGTAAGGATAAATGTCCATATTGTGGTGGACCTTTGAGGATTCCCCATCCCCCCAAATTTTCACCTGACGATAAATATGCTAAATATAGGCGTTTAATGAAAAAATTATCTGAGAAGGGCAGAGTCTAACCGTTATATTTTACTTTATAGATGAAAACGTAACCGTTTGAAGAGCTGAACACCAATTCAAAGTTTTCCGGCTTAGGTATATTTACCCCCCAGCTTGCCCATTGACTGCTCCTCGTATTAAATATTAATCTATATAATGTTGCATTTGCAGCTTTAGGGCCTAAAGGCAGATAGGTTCTCTGCTGTCTCTGATAGACGAGGTAGTCTGACACGTTTAATCCAGCAATGTTTATCATCCAGTAAGACTTTGCAAAGTCTCCCCATCCCCTTCCATGAAGTAGGAAGCCTGTTTCCGGATCGAAAGCTTCATATACCACCACATGGGTTACTCCGAGTTCCTTAAAGATTTTCAAGGCTTCAGTCTCATTTGACATAAATGCTAAAGCTATTTTCTTTATCGATTTTTCATCAAGTGTTGCATTGTCAATAATGGTTGTTTTATTTCCGAGAGTTGTTATCCAATATCCATAATCCCACCATGATGCAACTATGGCATTGTCCGGTAAATTATTTCTCATCCATAATAGAGCCTCCATCCAATCCGGATACTCGGTCATCACAGGTATTCCCGAAGTTACTATTGTCTGTGGAGATTCAGCAACATTTCTCCATGATATGGTTGGAATTATAGTTACAATCGTTAATACAGTTAAGAGGAGTATGCTTCCAGTTTTAGCGGTTTCAGGAATTCTCCTTCTCTTAATGATTATCACTCTTCCCAGAATTCTATCTATATGTGGTTTGATTAACCATGCCAATGCTACAGCTGACAGAATGCTTACAAATGGTGCTGCAAGCATCACCAATCTAATCATTGTTGCTGAAAAATAGATGCTTGTGACTCCTCCAACAGCTATAAGTATATCGTTATCCCTTCCCCTCTTAAGAAGATAATATATTCCTATAGCTGAGAAAAGTATCAGCAATCCATATTCATAGTAAATGTATCCCCATGAAGGTGTTCTATGTTCAGCTACTGATTCCACCAGCGGCATAGAACTTCTCGAATAGGGATTAACCACTGATAGAATTCTTCCAGTCAGCCCATGCAAATATCCCATATAATCTAATACTATTATGGATCCTGCTATTATCAATGTGAAGATTAAAAGTCCAGCGATCTTCATTTTTCTCGTTTTAGTATTTTTAAGAACATCTAGAACGGAGAGAGTTAACATGCTTATTGTGGGGAGAATTGTTGCATAGCTTATCAAATATTTCCTTGCAAACTCTATAATTTGAGCTGACAGTAATAATCCGACACCCATAGTTATTGAATATATTATTAAAAGCTTTCTCGAATATTTTCCAATTAAAACCATTATGATTGCATATGCTGCGTAAAGGTTTATGAGATATACGCTTCCACCCCAAGATATCGACATATATGCCAATGCAACTCCTGAAAGGATGGCTGAGATAATGCTCTCCCTATTCATAGCTCTCATCCAGAAGTATAGAGATATTATCATTGCTGGAAATCCAACGGCTTCTGTATCATAAAACCCGGCGGTGGTTCTACCTATAAATGCTGGAACAGTCCCCAAAAATAATGCTGCCAGTAACCCTACCTTTTCATGTTCAATCTCCCTTCCAATTAAATATATGAAGATGGCCGTTATTCCTGCCAGTATTGGTGGAAGAAGTTCGCATAGTTCCATTAAGGTTACGTTGAAGCCGAAGATTTTTGCTAGAAAATATGCTGCAGCTCCCGTAAAGGGTACGCCTGGATAGGATGTACTGTAAATGTCCCTTCCTCTCGGATACCAGCTCATGGTGTCATGCCAAGTAAACCATGATGCAAATCCATTTTTAACAATGTACTCTGTGACTCTGTATTGGAAGTAGGGATCATATCCCTGTAAATATGGTCCCCATTTCAATGGGAAAAGCCTTACACCCACCGTTATTGAAACTATCAATATAAGAGCCGTATATTTCAATATATCTGCAAATCTTTTCGAGATCTTCAATTTTTTCAGCAGCTTCGAGATTCTGGACACTTGCAATGCCTCCACTACCATAATAATTGAAAAACTTTAAATATTATTGCTTTCCTCGTATGGTAGGAGGCTTGGAGCGTGCATCAACGCCAAATTTAAAGCCTCACTGCTTCTCTTTTTTGAAGGTTGATTCCACATGCCAGTTGATTCTATGGGGAGGGAGACGCCTTTGGGTATTGTAGGTACAATTGAAAGAGAATATGCTGGAAGCAAATTGGAGATGGAAATATTCGACTGGTGGGAGAAGAACAATATATACTCCAAGGTTAAAAAACTTAGGAGTAATGGAGCTAAATTCTATTTTCTAGACGGCCCTCCATATGTAACTAATCCCATACATGTTGGTACTGCTTGGAACAAGGTCTTGAAGGATGCGTTTCTAAGATATTTCAGAATGAAAGGTTTCAATGTCAGAGATCAGCCAGGATATGATATGCATGGTTTACCTATCGAAGTTATGGTTGAGAAGAAGCTTGGATTGAAAAGTAAAAGAGATATTGAATTACATGGTGTTGAAGCATTTGTAAATGAATGTAAAAAATATGCTCTGGAACATTTAAACATAATGGAGGCACAGTTCAAGAATCTCGGCGTCTGGATGGACTGGAAGAAGCCATATATGACTATTGAAGATGATTATATTCAATCTGAATGGTGGCTGATTAAAAGGGCATATGAACTAGGTTTATTATCTGAGGGTTACAGGGTTTTTCACTGGTGTCCACGTTGCCAAACCGTGCTTTCAGGATATGAAGTTACAGATGCATATAAAATGGTTAGAGATCCCTCCATCTATGTTAAATTTCCAGTTGAAGGGAGAAAACATGAATATATTCTTATTTGGACGACGACGCCTTGGACATTGCCAGCCAATGTGGCTATAATGGTCCATCCGGATGAAACTTATCTTAAAGTTAGAGTTGGAGGAGAATGCTACATATTAGCTAAAGCTAGATGTGAAGCTGTGTTTAAGGAGATTGGTTTAGACTATGAAGTAGTTGAAAGTTTTCCGGGTAAAATGTTGGAAGGCTTAAAATATATTTCTCCTCTTAAAGAGGAGGTTCCATTACAGAGAAGGTTGAAGAATGCACATTTCGTCGTTCTCAGCGAGGAGTATGTTTCAATGGATGAAGGCACTGGATGCGTTCATTCAGCTCCAGGCCATGGAGAAGAAGATTTTCTTGTAGGCTTAAAATATAATTTACCTGTAGTTTCGCCTGTGGATAATGGTGGAAGATTTACATCGGAGGCCGGCAAATATTCCGGTCTAATGGTCTGGGAGGCAAATGAAAAGATAATTTCAGATCTTAAAAGGAAAGGCTATTTGCTTTATAGAACTTGGATTGAACATAGATATCCTCACTGTTGGAGATGTAAATCTCCTCTAATATTGAGAAGTACTCATCAATGGTTTATAAGAGTCTCTGAGATTAAAGATAAGTTAATTGAAGAAAACTATAAGGTTGAATGGTTTCCGAAATGGGCTGGCATGAACAGATTTTACAACTGGCTTATTAACATTAGAGATTGGGTTATCTCAAGGCAGAGATATTGGGGTACGCCTCTTCCCATCTGGATTTGTGAGCGGTGTGGTAGAAAGGTGATTATAGGCTCCGTAAAGGAACTTAAAGAGAAAGCTTTAAACCCATCTGCAATTATAGATCTTCATAGGCCCTGGATTGACAATGTTAAGTTGAAATGTGAATGCGGAGGAATTATGCGAAGGGTTCCGGATGTTCTTGATGTCTGGATGGATTCAAGTGTATCTTCATGGGCATGTTTAAAATATCCTATGAGGAATGATGAATTTAAGAAGTGGTGGCCAGCAGATTTCATCTTGGAAGGACCTGATCAAACTAGAGGCTGGTTTTACACTCTTCTTGTAAGCGGCTTCATATGTTTCGGTTTCTCTCCCTATAGAAGAGTGCTTATGCATGGCTGGGCTCTCGATGAGAAGGGAAGACCTATGCATAAATCGCTTGGAAACGTCATAGCCCCTGAAGATGTATTTAAAAAATATTCTCGTGACGCATTTAGATGGTATGAGCTTCAATGTACTCCGTGGGAAGACCTTAAATTTTCAATGAGGGGTGTAGGAGAAATATTTAAAGTTTTAAAGATAATGTGGAATGTCTACTATTTTGCCAGTTTATACATGAATTTAGATAGTTTTTCTCCTGAAAAATATACTTTATCCAATTTGAAGGATCATCTTCAACCTGAGGATAAATGGCTTCTAAGTAAATGTCAATCTCTAATTATGAAAGTTAATGATGCTATGGAAAAGTTTCAGATACATGTACTTGCAAGGAGTCTTAAGGATTTCATAGTGGAGGATGTCAGCAGATGGTATATTAAATTGATAAGGAGGAGAACTTGGATAGAGAGTGAAGATCCAAGTAAATATGCTGCATATGCATGCCTCTACAATGTTCTCTTAACATTACTTAAGCTTGCAGCCCCCATAATTCCCTTCATCACTGAGAAGCTTTATCAGTCGATTTTTAGACCGGCGGATGAAGATTTACCGGAGAGTGTACATATGCTCGACTGGCCTAAACCTTCAAGCAGCTTCATATATAAGGATTATGTGCCATTAATGGATGTGGCAAGATCTATTGTGGAAGCCTCCTATAGTGCTAGGCAGATGAAACAGTTAAAGCTTCGCTATCCATTAAAAAGCATGATCATAGTTTCGGATGACAGTCGAGTTAGAAGGGCTGTTGAAATATTTGGTGAAATAATTAGGGATCAATCCAATGTAAAGGAGTTGTCGATAATCTCCCCCGAAGAAGATAAATTTAAGACTTATAAAATAGTTCCAGTTTACTCTGCTCTTGGACCGAAATATGGAAATTTAACGTCAAGGTTGATTGAGTCATTGAAAAGTCTTGATGCTTCAAAAGTTAAGAGATCTCTTGAGGAGAAAGGTTTCTTCAAGTTTAGACTTGACGGAAAGGAGATCGAGCTAACATGGCATGACGTTTCTTTCGAAGAGAAAGTTGTAGAAGGATACAGTATGGTTGAATTCAACTTGGGAAGAATATATTTGGATTGTCATCTTTATGATGAACTGGTTGCAGAGGGATTGGCAAGAGAAGTTGTTAGAAGATTACAAGAGATGAGAAAGGAGATAGATTTATCTGTTGAAGCATATATTAACGCCTATGTCTCCGTTTCAAATGATGATATCCTCTCAAAACTTAAAATGATGAAATGGTATATTTTAAGGGAGGTTAGAGTTAAAGAGCTTCTATTAACCAAGTTGCCTCCATATAAAGCTTCATATGAGAAGCTTTGGAAAGTTGAAGGCTTAGAGTTTAGAATGGGGATAACTCCGCTTTGATGAAAAAGGGATGAATCTTGAAAAATATCGGTTTAATCGTTAATCCCATTGCAGGTATGGGTGGAAGAGTCGGCCTTAAAGGCACAGACGGCGAGGATATTTTGAGGAGAGCCATAAATTTAGGGGCAAAACCCATCGCTCCTCAAAGAGCTAAAATAATGCTCTCCTCCCTTAAAAAATATGATTTAAAATTCACTTTGATTACAGCTCCGAAATTGATGGGCGAGTATGAAGCTAGAGAAGTAGGCTATAAGCCTATTGTGATAGGTGAGATTTCCGAAAAGACGACAGGCGAAGACACTAGAAGAATAGCTAAACTCATGGTGGATTTCGGAATAGACCTCCTCGTCTTCTGCGGCGGTGATGGCACTGCCAGAGATATTTACAGTGCTATTGACATGCTTATTCCAGTTATAGGTGTGCCAACCGGGGTAAAGATGCATTCCGCAGTTTTTGCAGTTAATCCCGTGATGGCTGCAAGTTTAGTGGCCGACTTTATTAGAGGTGTTCTTCCATTGAGAGATGGAGAAGTGATGGATGTTGATGAATCTGCCTTCAGATCTGATAAACTTATTGTAAAACTTTACGGTTATCTTAAAATTCCCTATCGCTATGGCTTGGTTCAAAACGCAAAATCTCCTTCCCCTCAGACTGAAGATGAACGTGAAAATCAACTTGCCATAGCCAAATATTTCGTTGAATCCATGGAGAAAAACGTATTATATATTCTAGGTCCAGGAACTACTGTTAAAGCTGTGGCAGATGTTCTCAATGTTCAGAAGACTCTTCTCGGCGTCGATTTAGTCTTCAATTTCAAAGTTTACGATGTCGATGTTAATGAAGAAAAAATACTTAAAGCTATTAAAAATAGAACTGCCAAAATAGTGGTCTCACCGATCGGTTCTCAAGGCTTCATTTTTGGAAGAGGAAACCAGCAAATAAGCCCTGAAGTTATCAGAAGAGTTGGGAAAAATAACATAGTTGTTTTAGCCACTCACCATAAACTTTCCACTATTGATGCTTTGAGAGTAGATACTGGAGATCCTGAAGTGGATGAATATTTAAGGGGCTATTTAAGGGTTATCTGCGATTATAGGGAGGAAAGAATAGTTAAAGTTATCTGATCTTTATGTAGAAAAAAGATATTGATGTTATGGTTTAATGTTCTAGACTTTTAATATATTCCGCATATTCCTCAGCGTTCATTAAATTCTTCACGTCTCCTTCCAAGTTCTCAGGTTTCAGTTTCGCTATCCATCCATCACCATATGGATCTTGATTAATCAGTTCCGGACTGTCCTCCAATCTTTCATTGACTTCTACAACTTCTCCACTCACCGGACTATAGACTTCTGATACTGCTTTAACCGATTCCACTTCACATAATTTTTCTCCCTGCTTGACTTTTCTACCCATCTCCGGGAGATCCACATACACTATGTCTCTCAGCTCCTTCTGCGCGTAGTCCGTTATTCCTATAATTGCTTCTTCTTCCACTATTTTAACCCATTCATGATCCTTTGTATAGTATAGTTCTTCTTTTATTTCGTATTCGTCAACTCTCATTTCACCCTCCGCCTCCCATATTTTGTGGGGTCATAGAAGGGCCAATTCACCACTTTAGCTTTAACTTTTCTTCCCCTAATAACTACTTCGACTTGTAAGTTTTCAACGTTATATTCCGGTTTCACATATCCCATAGCTATACCCATCTTCAGTAGCGGCGAATATGTTCCACTGGTTACAGTTCCTATCTTCTTGTCTTCACGGTATATTTCGTAGTGAGCTCTCGGTATTCCCTTATCTATCATCTTTAATCCTATTCTGATCTTCTTTAATCCCTCTTCAAGCTGTTTCTGCAATGCTTCTCTTCCTATAAATTCCCCTTTATCCATTTTTACTGCAAAGTTTATTCTTGCTTCAAACGGCGTCGTCTCCTCATCTATGTCATTTCCGTATAGTAGTAGTCCTGCTTCTAATCTTAATGTGTCTCTTGCACCGAGTCCACATTCAGCTATTCCATATTCTCTGCCGGCCTCCAAGATCTTCTCATATATTTTAATTGCCTTTTCTTTTTCTTTGTGTGTTACTCTCCACAGAGTTATCTCAAATCCATCTTCTCCAGTATATCCAGATCTTGCGAGTATGATGTGTAGATCGTCGATTTTTCCTTCTCTCAGCCTCCAATGCTTCATCTTCGCCAAATCTATGTCCACTACTTTCTGCATAGTTTTTTCTGCGTATGGTCCTTGAATAGCGAACATTGGAACTTGATCTGAAACGTTTTCAATTTTTACCTCATATTCTTTAGAATTTTTGATGAGCCAATTATATATTTTCTCCCTGTTCGACGCGTTGCATACTAGGATGAATCTTTCCTCTTCAGCTCTCTGCAACATTATGTCGTCTTTTATTCCTCCATTTGGATTACAGATCGTTGAGTAATGTAGTCTTTTAACCTTCAATTTTTCTACGTTATTTGTTGTTATATGGTTTAGGAAGCTTTCAGCATCTTTACCTGTTATTAGTATTCTTCCCATATGTGTTACGTCAAATATGCCTACTTTCTCCCTTACAGCTAAATGTTCTTTAACTATGCTTGTAAACCATACCGGCATATGCCAACCGGCGAATTCTATCATCTTTGCTCCTTTATTTTGGAAATAGTCGTGGAGATGAGTCTTCTTTATCAGAGTTATACCCCTCTATTACATAAGCATTCTACTTTTATATATGTTGGTTGCTGTCAGCCTTACTCTGGATCTCTTACTCCTTCTTCTTTGATTATAAATATTGCTTCAGCTTGAGGTAGATATGGACTGTCCACTAATCTAGCTATTCTTGTCCCTCCCTTTCCTTTTCGCAGGTATATTCTTGCTCCAGGTACATGGAATAGGACATGTCCACCTACTGCTTGGGTGGGATCTCCGAAGAATGCATCAGGTCTAGACATTACCTGATTCGTTATGAACACTGCTAAGTTAAATATGTCTGCTAGTCTTGCAAGTGCATGTAGATGTCTGTTAAGTTTCTGCTGTCTTTCAGCTAGGCTCTCCCTTCCAGGATATTCAGCTCTAAAATGGCCGGTTACACTGTCCACAACTACAAGTTTTACGTTTTCCGTTTCTATAATGTCTTTTGCCTGCTCTATTATTAGCATTTGATGATCACTGTTATACGCTCTGGCGAATATTATATTTTTCAATGTTTCCTTCGAGTCGAGTCCTAATGCTTTCGCCATAGAAACTATTCTTTCAGGTCTGAAAGTTCCTTCACAATCTACGTATAATGCTTTTCCATTTAATCCTCCCGCCTCTATTGGCAGTTGAACATTTACTGATAGCTGATGGGCTAGCTGAGTTTTTCCGCTTCCAAATTCTCCGAAAACTTCAGTTATAGATTGGGTTTCCACTCCTCCTCCAAGTATTCTGTCAAGGTTTCTGCTTCCAGTGGTTATTCTATTCACTTTTAATCTTTGCTCATATATTATGTCTGCCGTTTTAAATCCTATTTGCAAAGCATTTCTAGCTGCTATTATAATTTTTTGTGCTGCTTTTTCACTTATTCCAGTGGCTGCTGCAAGTTCTGTGGGTGTGGCTATGGCTATTGCCTCCAGCGATTTGTATCCTGATCCTATTAGTTTTTCCGCTGTTGCCGGTCCAACTCCAGGCAGATCCGTTAGAGTGGTTACTTTTTTATCTGTTGAAATTTTCTGCACCTCCTTTTACACTAATATTCATTATCTGGATAATATAATATATTTTTATATTTTCCACTTTTCCATGTATCTGATCTGTTCATCTGTAGGTTTATCTATTGTAATTTTTAGACTTTTAAGTTTAAGTTCAGCTACTTTTTTATCGATCTCTTCCGGTACATCATATACTTTTGGAGAAAGTTTCAATCCGTTTTCAACTAAATATTCTATTGATAATGCTTGGTTTGAAAACGACATATCCATAACTTCGCTTGGATGCCCTTCAGCCGATGCTAAATTCACCAGTCTTCCCTCAGCAAGCAAGTATATTCTTCTCCCATTCTTAAGCACATACTCCTCTAAATTTCTCCTAATAATCCTTTTCCTTTCAGCTAGTTCCTTTAACTCTTCGAGATTTATCTCCACATTGAAATGTCCACTATTCGCTAATATAGCTCCATTCTTCATCTCTTTAATATGCTCGCCTCTTATAACATTGATGTTTCCTGTAGCTGTTATGAAGATATCTCCTATTCTTGCAGCTTCTCTCATGCTCATCACCCTGTAACCATCCATAGCAGCTTCCAACGCCCTTATAGGATCAATCTCAGTTACTATTACCTTTGCTCCCATTCCCCTTGCTCTCATAGCTATACCTCTACCACACCATCCATATCCTGCGATCACCACATTTTTTCCAGCTAGAAGAATATTAGTTGCCCTCAGTATGCCGTCTATTGTGCTCTGTCCTGTACCATATCTATTGTCGAAAAGATATTTTGTTCTTGCATTGTTCACTGCTATTATAGGATATTTTAAGATTCCCCCTTTCTCCATGGCTTTTATCCTTGTTACTCCCGTTGTAGTCTCTTCAGTCCCTCCAATTATGTCTTCAGCCCTCTTCATATTATGTATCTCCACTGTTAGATCCGCACCGTCATCCATCGTTATTTGAGGTTTTATGCTGATAATTCTTCTAATGTTTTGGAAGTATTCTTCTTCTCCTTCTCCCTTCCATGCATAAACCATTATTTCATCTTCCACTAGAGCTGCAGCCACATCATCTTGGGTTGAAAGGGGATTGGATGCTGCTAAGGCTATCTCCGCTCCTCCATCCTTTAATGTTCTCATCAGGACGGCGGTTTCTTTTGTTACATGTAAACAGGCAGCTATTTTTATTCCTTCAAGTCTCCTTTCTTTTCTAAATCTCTCCCTTATCTTCATTAAAACCGGCATCTTCATTTCAGCCCATTCTATCTGCTTCCTTCCTTGAGCTGCAAGCTTTATATCCCTTATTTTAGATTCCATTCTCCTTTACCTCTTCACTTTTTCCAACAATTTCTCTTTTGTTTTTTCAGCTTCTTTCATTATTTCTTCTTCATCTACAGTTTTAATTTTATAATTTTCCATTATAATCTTTCCATCCACCATTACATGTTTAACATCCAATCCCTTAGCTGCATATACTATGTGGCTGATCTCATTGTATAGTGGTGTTAGATGAGGTTTATCCAGCTCTACAGCTATAATGTCTGCCTTCATTCCAATCTCCAATCTACCTATCTGGCTGCTCCAATTCAATGCTTCAGCACCTTTAACTGTAGCCATTTTTAATGCTTCATCAGCCGATATCACTGTAGGATTCATGGTTAACCCTTTCTGTATAAGTGCTGCAGCTTTCATAGTTTCAAACATGTCCAATGCATTATTTGAACATGCACTGTCAGTACCTAGAGAAACCGTTATCCCCGCATCTATCAATTTATATATTGGACTTATCCCTGAAGCCAGTTTTAAATTACTTATTGGATTATGGGAAACCTTCGTCCGGGTTTTTTTCATAACTTCAACATCTTCCTCAGTCAACCATACACAATGTGCTGCTAAAACTTCCTCTCCCAGCACTTTAAGATCATATAAGTATTTCAGTACTCCTCCACTTACATCTACATTGAATTTTTCCTTAATCATTTCAGGTTCATTTTTAGTTTCGGCTGTATGTATATGCCAGAT